>Ga0315905_10000492_pt1 | contig 42948 bp, 36 predicted proteins | sample LakEriMetagenome_5_FD_203522 | JGI IMG/M metagenome (GOLD analysis project Ga0315905, IMG submission 203522) | Freshwater fungal communities from buoy surface, Lake Erie, Ohio, United States - Buoy 4 MA121 | ecosystem: Environmental > Aquatic > Freshwater > Lake | place: USA: Lake Erie, Ohio...
ATCATCTGCACTTTTCCGCTCTTGATCTCCTCCACCCGGCGCAGGATTTCCTCGTCCCACGCAAGCTCGACGTCCGCAATATCGGTGTCTCCATCAGGCGCCAGCAATTCAGCACCCAGGATGCAGCACTCATCATCAGAAAGCTGCTTGGCTTGTTGGCGGAGTCGGTCCAGCAGTGCACTCATGGCCGGAGTGGTAGCACGGCGGCGGTGGACTTTCCAGGCTCCGCGTAAAGGGCACACAACGAAGCCCGCCATCTGATTTGAACTCTGTCAGCTTCCCTGATTTCGGCGGCCGCCATGAGTTTCATTTGCCTGACTTGCGGACTATAGAGCAACAGCCACAGTGACACATGACTCGATTCGTTCTCGCCCCTGTCTTTGTGGCGCTCACCTTCACAGGCTGCGGAAAGTCTAACGCTCCAAACTGGCAATCAGTCCCCGCCGGCATGGTGCTGACACGAAATTTCATGGTGCCGGAGAATCCGGAAAAGGACGGGCTTCAAAAATTGAAGCCGCAGTACCGTCTGGGCAGTAAAGCATGGGCTCAGCGCGCGCCGGAGTGGTGGCTGAAGATGCGGAAGCAGGCGGGCATTTCTGATAAGTGGCCCGCCGAGATCCCTCTCGCATGGGCGGGCGAAGTGGATGCCATCGGTCGTCGCGTACTGCTCGTGGTGCAGTTGGGCACCGCGTTTACAGGGGACGGCCACTCAAGTCCCGGCCCCGAAATCTGGTTCATCGCCCGGCAGATGGAGTCCAGCGGTGGCAAGTGGACGATGACCAGAGAGGAGGCCTTTCCATCGGGCAGCATGCAATACTCGCGCGTAATGGCCGGCGTGGCCTCGGGCAATTCCATTGAGTTCAAAGTGGAAACCGGCAGCGATTTTGATGCGCGCGAAGTATCGAGCCGATCCTCATGTACTTTGAGCGTCGCGGCGGACGGCAGCATGACCATGATTGGTCGATATTGAAAGCAGCCTGCTCTGGGGGCTGGCCTGCAGTATTCGCAGGTGACGAAGGTGCGAGCATCGCCTTCCTCTATTTTTCGGGTGCCGGAGCTTGCGGGACAGAAGCGGCGACACATTCTTGCGGTGCAATCCGCGACATTTCCTTGTCGTGTGTGTTTTAGAAAATCTCCGGCTCCGGGGTATGCTGGGTGCCGGTGAGGAAGCGGAAGTCGCAGCCTTCGTCGGCCTGGGTGATTTGGTCCATGAGGAGGCGGCCGTAGCCGCGTTCGTAGCGGCTGGCGGGCGGGGTCCATGCGGCGCGGCGGGCGGCGAGTTCTTCGTCGCTGACGTGGAGCGTCAACGTGCGGGCGGGGACGTTTAGTTCGATTTCGTCGCCGGTGCGGACGAGGGCGAGGGGGCCGCCGGCGGCGCTCTCGGGGGCGATGTGGAGCACGCAGGTGCCGTAGCTGGTGCCGCTCATTCTCGCGTCGCTGAGGCGGACCATGTCACGGATGCCTTGCTGGAGGAGCTTCTTCGGGATGGGTAGCATGCCCCACTCGGGCATGCCGGGACCGCCTAATGGGCCGGCGTTTTGGAGGACGAGCACGGTGTCGGGGGTGACGTCGAGGTCTTCGCGGTCGAGGTTGGCTTTGAGTTCCACGTAGCTGGGGAAGACGAGGGCTTTGCCGCGGTGGGTGAGCAGGCGGGGATCGGCGGCGGCGGGTTTGATGACGGCACCGTTGGGGCAAAGGTTGCCGCGGAGGACAAAGGTGCCGCCTTCGGGGGCGAGGGGTTTGTCGCGCGGGAGGATGACGGCGGGGTTGTGGATTTCGGCTCCGGCGATGTTTTCGCCCAGCGTCTTTCCAGTGACCGTGAGTGCATCGGTGTAGAGAAGGTCGCGGATGCTTTCCAGCAAAGCGCAGAGGCCGCCGGCGTCGTGGAAGTCTTCCATGAGGAACTGGCCGGAGGGGCGCAGGTTCGCGACAAGCGGGGTGCGGCGGGAGAGGCGGTCGAAGTCTTCGAGCACGAGATCAATGCCGGCGCGGCGGGCCATGGCGAGGATATGCACGATGGCATTGGTGCTACCGCCGAGGGCCATGTCGGCGATGATGGCATTCTCGAAACTCTGCTTTGTGAGGATGCGCGAGGGTTTCAGGTCTTCCCACACCATGTCCACGATGCGGCGTCCGCATTGCGTGGCCATGCGGGAGTGCGCGGCCTGCACGGCGGGAATGTCGGACGCGCCGGGGAGGGCGAGGCCCAGCGCTTCGGCGACACTCATGAGCGTGGCGGCGGTGCCCATGGTCATACAGGTGCCGGGGCTGCGGGCGATGCCGTCTTCCAGTTCGCCCCACGCCTCGCAGTCGAGGCGACCGGCGCGGCGTTCGTCCCAGTATTTCCAGACATCACTGCCGCTGCCCAGTGTGGTGCCGCGCCATGAGCCTTTGACCATCGCCCCGGCGGGCAGGTAAACGCACGGGAGGTCCATGGTGATCGCCCCCATGAGCAGCGCGGGCGTGGTCTTGTCGCAGCCGCCCATGAGCACGGCGCCGTCGAGCGGATAGCAGCGCAGGGTTTCCTCCACTTCCATGGCCACGAGGTTGCGATAGAACATGGAGGTGGGCTTCATGAACATCTCGCTGAGGGTCATGACGGGCAGTTCCACGGGGAATCCGCCGGCCTGCCAGACGCCGCGCTTCACTTCCTCCGCGCGTTGCTTGAAGTGGGTGTGGCAGGTGTTGAGATCGCTCCAGGTGTTGAGGATGCCGATGACCGGCTTGCCGGCAAAGTCCCCGGTGGCGAAGCCCATCTGCTTGGCGCGCGAGCGGTGGCCGAAGGAGCGGAGGTCATCCGGCCCGAACCAGCGGTGCGAGCGGAGTTGAGTGGGCGTGAGGCGGGTGGGCATGCCTGATTGTGGCCAGACGCCCGCTGCGCTGCGAGCGAAAAAGACGGCCGCCGCCGCGGATACTGGCCTAACTTTCCAGCCGGATGCGGTCCTTCACGAACGCAAGCAGCCGGGCGAGGCTCTCCTCCTCGGATTCCGTCAGAGTATTGATCAGCAGGTCGGGCGAGGCGGGTTCCTCAAAGCCGGAGTCGCGTCCGGTGAACTGCTTCACCTGCCCCTGATCGGCCTTGGCGTAGAGGCCTTTCACGTCGCGCTGGCGGCAGGTATCGAAATCGGCGTGGACGTAGATTTCGTGGAAGTCGTCCTCGCCCACCGTCTGCCGCGCGAGGCTGCGAAAGGACTTGGTCGGCGTGATGAAGGACGCGATGACAATGATGCCCGACTGCACCAGCAGCCGCGCGACTTCGGCGGCGCGGCGGAGGTTTTCGCGGCGGTCGTCGTCAGAGAAACCGAGGCCGCGGTTGAGCCCGGTGCGGAGGAGGTCGCCATCAAGGATGGCTGTAACGCGGCCTTCAGCATGCAGGGCTTTTTCCAGCGCCGCGGCGAGCGTGCTTTTTCCTGAGCCGCTCAATCCATAGAGCCAGAAGACACCGGCGCGCTGACCGAGTTGCTTTTCGCGCAAACTGCGGCCGAGGAACCGGACGTGGCCGGTGGAGAGATTGGCATTGGGCTCTGACATAACGCAGAAAGCAGGGCGGGCGCGCCGCGGTCAAGGGCACAGCCCCGCTGCCGCCGTACGCCGCTGGCGGTTAGATATTGCTGCCGAGGAAGGTGTGAATGCCGCACTCGGTTTTGTCGAAGCCCTCCCAGCGCCCGGCGCGCTCGCTTTCTCCGCCGGTCAGCTTCGTGCAGGGCCAGCAGCCGATGCTGCGGTAACCGCGGTCGTGCAGCGGATTGTAGGGAATGTTGTGCGCGCGGATGTAGTCCCACACCGCTTCCCGGCTCCAGTTGGCCATGGGATTGAGCTTCAGCAGGTGACGCTCACGCAGTTTGTCGAACTCATACAGCTCGAGGATGCCGGTTTTGGCACGGGTGTCGCTCTGATTGCGCCGCAGGCCGGTGATCCAGACATCGAGGTGCGAGAGCTTTTGCTGCAGCGGGAGAACTTTGCGCAGCGTGCAGCAGGTATCCGGATTCGTCGTCCAGAGATCGCCGCCGTAGGTCTCCTTTTGCTCGGCCACGGTCTGCGCGGGTTGCAGCCCCTCAATCTGAATGCCGAAGAATTCCTCCAGGCGGCCTTTCAGCGCCTCTGTTTCCGGAAACAGCAGGCCGGTATCCACTGTGAAGACCGGGAAATCAAGCCCGAGCTTCCGCACGTGATGGATGATCACCAGTCCGCTGCCCTGGTAGCTGGTGCCAATCGCCGCTTGCCGGCCAAACCGCTCCCACGTCCAGGTCAGGATTTCCTCCAGCGAGGCGGTTTCAAATGCTTCCGCCTGCGCCCGCACGTCGAGGTCGGCATGTTGTTCCAAGAGAAAGGCCATGGTAATCTCCTAATTTCCTATAGGAATAGGTGTGTTTTCCGCATTGTCAAACCCGGCGGCAAGAAGGGCGTGTTGAGGTTTCGATAATTAAACGGTATTATCTAAAATTACCATCAAATCAAGCAGGTGGGCATTCAACAAAGGATCGGAATTTATAAAGTTATCACAATCCGAACGCGCGTTTGATAATCCCGCAATTTTGTGGCTTCCCCATTTTTCCTCCCCCAGCAGCTCCTTTCGCCGAGCATCCTGCCGCTCGCGGCGGCTCCGCTGTGCGGGCAATCCGAGCGCCGGCCCGAACCCTTACCCGATTCCGTGCTCTACATCCGGCAACCCGTGGCGGATCAGCAGCGGGCATATGCCGCCCTGAGCGTGGCCGAAACCGGTCTGCGCAAGGATCCTTACAATCCACGGGATGCCGCGGCGGCTTACGGGGCTGTGCTCGCCGAAAAAGACTACGGCCCTGCCCAGCAGCAGGCGGCGCGGGAGCGGCTCCAGGCGATGAACCGCGACCAGCGGCTGCTCGCCGGAGAGCACGCGGTGCGCACCAACAACCGTCCGCGGCACAGCAGGCGCTTGCTTCCCTGCAGGCGCAGGCCGGTCACCCCGATGGTGCTGGCCATCCAGGCCGCGGTGCTGACTAAAGAGGGCCGCTTCGATGAAACCCGGGCGCTGTTGAACCGCGTGACGGCGAGCGGATGGAGCAGCCGCACCATGGCCGAGGCACGCCTCGCATTGGCCGATGCCGAGCGGAATGGCGGCGCGTGGGGCCCGGCGGCAGCCGACTACGGTGCCGTGCAAAATGACGCCAGCCTTACGGCACGGGAACGTCAGGGCGCGGCGAAGGCGAACCGCGAACTGCTCGCCCGCGTGGCCCCTACCATCACCCACAATACCTGGGCCAGCAGCCAGAACGAAGGCTCTCTCTGGACCAGCGGCATCTAACTGAGCAGCGGTGCCTTTGGCCACGGCAGGAATCTCGTCTTCCTGCGCGGCATCTGGGATGAAATCGGCCTCGGGCACCAGAAACTGGTCGGCCAGGACGACGCCGACCGCTTTCAGGAGGAAGCCGCGTGGCGTCGCCTGACAAAGCGCGGATTCTATGGCGAAGTGACCGCCGGCGGCAGCAGCGAAGGCCCCACCTATGGCGCCGCCGTGGGCCGCTACGATCAGCCCGGGCCCGGCTGGCGGCGTGTGGAAATCGACTACGCCAGCAACGGCAATGCCGGCAACAAAGGCGACGATGCCGTCACCGGCTCCGTGAAACTTCGCGTGCCATTCTAAGCTGGCAAAGCGCCGCCCCATCATCTACAGAAGACGCATGGCTCACCGCACTGCGCTTCTCACTTCCCTGCTCGCCGCCACCCTGCTCGCCGGCTGCCGTCACTCTCCCGATGAAGGCCCCGAGACGGCACCCGTCGGCCCCTCCATCTTCAGCGAGGCCACAATCAAAGAAGCCCTCAACGGCCCCGTCGATTTCAAGAAGCACATCCAGCCCCTCATCGCGCAAAACTGCCTGCCCTGCCACGATGGCAGGGACATGCCCCAGTTCGTTAACCTCACGAGCCGCGCCAGCGCCCTCGCCCCCGGCCCCTACGGCCCCCGCATCGTCCCCGGCAAACCCGGCGACAGCCTCATCGTCAAGAACCTCAGCCTCACCCACGCCCCCGTCAAATCCATGCCCCCCGTCGGCAACCGCCTGACCCCCGAGGAAACCCAAATCCTCCGCAAATGGATCAAAAAAGGCGCCCCCTGGCCGAAGGAGTAGGCGGGGCAGTGGCGATTAGAGGCAGCTCAGTCCGCCTTCCTCTGCGGATATTTCTTCCCGGCAAGCCGCGCAGCGCCCCCGCATTCTTCGCATTTGATGGGTCTGCTCGTCATGATCTTCCCTTTGCATTCCGTGCACCGAACGGGCCGGCTTTCCTGAATGGCGCCAGTGACCTCCAAAACGAGACGGATGGCGAGGTAAGCGATGACTGCCGCCACATACCAGGAAATCTCAGAGAACGCCGCGACCAGCAGCCCAAGCAGAACCGCAATCCCTCCCAGTACCAGGTAATAGAGCAGCGACGCAGCGGCACCAAATGCCAGAAGCGCTGCCAGATCACGGAATGTCGTCTTCTTTTTCAAAGCGCGCGCTCAGGGTGAGAGACAGGGCTGCCTTCATCGCCTTGTGCTGTGGCTTTGTGCCGTTTGCGGCGGAGCATAATCCAGCGAACCAAAAGGCAGCAACACACGACAGCGGTTGGCAAGACCCAGCCAAAAAACCCGGGGAAGTCCAGTATCTCTCCACTGATGATTGGCCCTCGCGACAGGTAAGGAGCGGCATCCGCATAGGCGATCATGAAGCCCCACCCGCATCCAATCGAGAGAAGCGCCCGAAGGAAGGTGCCGGACAGCGAGAGGGAAATACCGCCCGCGAAGAAAATCAATGCGGGCAGGATCAAGGCCGTTAGGATGAGGACAGTTGTAGTGAAATGATCCATGGCATGAGCGGTGCCTGGAGAGGTGGCACGTTTAACGTGATAGCGTTTTAGAATTGTATGCAGCGCCTCAAAGGTTTCATCGGGCACATCGCAGTAGAGTTGATAACCAGGCCCGTAGATTTTGGCTTCATGGCAGCCAAAGCAGAGATACAATTCGTGGGCCTCACCCTCCTTTGTGGTCCACTGAATGACCCAATCGGGATGATAGCCTCCACAAAATTTCAGACCACCCCATTTCTTGAACGCCGCCTCACGGAGAACATGCTCCCGCAGTGCCGCTGCGTCGGCTTCCGTGGGCACGATAGGTAGAAGGTAGAAATACCACCCATGCTTCTTCACCATTTCCTGCTTACCGTGATGCCACTCGAAGCCCTGATACAATTCGACAGACTCCGCAGAGCGAACACCTTCGTTGAACTGGGGCAAAACCGAAGTGTCGATGCTCTCGAAAATCGGAGCTTCCGGTCCTTCCGCATCCGGGCGAAGGCATAACCAAAGAGCCACGGCCGCGATGGCGACGCCAAGCACGGCGGTGATTCCGGGAACTTTTCTGGATCGCATTTTCATGCCTTGCGGCCCGCGAAGTTAGTTGATGGAACACCAAACCGCACGTGTGTGGGCAACCCTACAGGCGACAGGAGTGTTGGCATGTGACCGGGGCGCTGACGGTGTTTGCCCGGTTTTACACGCAGGGCGGAGACGGTCAATTACTACCGCCTCTACTGCCCTCAAGCTGTGACCGGGGCGGCCAGGTGGCGGCGGAGGCCGGGGCGGAAGTCGGGGTGGGCGAGGTGGATGAGGGCTTCGGCGCGGCGGCGGAGGCTGAGGCCGTGGAGGTTGACGGCGCCGTATTCGGTGACGACCCAGTGGACGTGGCCGCGGGAGGTGACGACGCCGGCGCCGGGGGTGAGTTCCCACACAATGCGGGAGAGGGTGCCTTCTTTGGCGGTGGAGGGGAAGGCGAGGATGGGCTTGCCGCCGCGGGAGAGGGCGGCGCCGCGGAGGAAGTCCATCTGGCCGCCGATGCCGGAGAAGATGCGGTGGCCGATGGAGTCGGCGCAGACCTGGCCGGTGAGGTCCACCTGGAGGGCGCTGTTCACAGCGACGAGGCGGTCGAGCTTGCGCAGGAGGTTGGTGTCATTGGTGCGGTCGCAGGGGTGAAATTCCACGAGCGGGTTGTCATCGACGAAGGCGAAGAGGCGGCGGGTGCCGGAGACGAAGCTGGTGACGGTGCGGCCGGGGTGGATGGCTTTGTGGCGGTTGGTGACGACGCCATTTTCCATGAGCGGGATAAGGCCGTCGGAGAACATTTCGGTGTGGACTCCGAGTTCGAGTTTGTTGGCGAGGCGGGCGAGCACGGCATTGGGGATGGCACCGATGCCAGCCTGGATGGTGGCGCCGTCTTCCACGAGGCCGGCAATGATTTCGCCAATGCGGGCGGTCTCCGGCGTCTCGGGGTCGGCCTCGTGTTCCCAGAGCGGGCGGTCGGTGAGGGTGAATGCGTGGATGCGCTCCCAGGGCAGAGTGGTAGCGCCGTGGGTGCGCGGCATTTGCGCATTGATCTCGGCAATGATGAGCGGCGCGCCATCCACAGCAGCGCGCGCGGCATCCACTGAAGTGCCGAGGGTGCAGATGCCGTGGCGGTCCGGCGGGGAGACCTGGACGATGGCGGCATCCAGCGGCAGCGTGCCATTCCGGAAGAGCCCGGGGATATCGGAGAGGAAGACGGGGATGAAGTCGGCGCGGCCTTCGGCAATGGCGGCGCGCACCGGGCCGCCGGCGAAGAAGCTGACCGAGCGCACGCGCCCCTCCACGCCCGGCTGGGCAAAAGGTGCGGGGCCTTCCGTGTGCAGGTGGCACAGCTCCACGCCCTCCAGATCCATGCGGGCACAGAGCGCCTCGACCAGCGGGGTGGGCGTGGCGGCCGCGCCGTGCAGAAAGACACGCATGCCGCTGCGGATGCCGCGCACCGCTTCCTCCGGGGTCACGGCATGGGATTTCCACGACTGAGGGTCAAAGGGCGGGCGCTGGCGGTCTGGCATAGAGGGCCATGCAATCAGAAGGCCACAGCGGCGTCAATACACCGTGCGGCCTTCGTGAAGGGGGAATGCGGTCCGTTGTGCCAGGACTACATGCGCAGCTCGCGGGCACTGAGGATGGCCGGGTGCTTGATGAGGTCGGCGAGGACTTCGTCGCCCACGGTGCCGTCCACATTTAGGACGGTGAGGGCCACGCCGCCGCTGCTGTCGCGGCTGAGGGACATGTTGGCGATGTTCACCTTGTGCTGGCCGAGCAGCGTGCCCACAGCGCCGACGATGCCAGGCTGGTCGCGGTTTTCGTAAATGAGGAGCGTGCCTTCAGGATAGGCTTCGATGCGGCGGCCGTTGATGCCGACGATGCGTGCGCTCTTGCCAAAGAACGTGCCGGCCACGCTGGCGCGGTTGTCGCCGCTGCCGGCGGTGACTTCCACGAGTTCGGTGAAGTCAGCGGGAGTGGCGAGGCGGCTTTCGGTGAGGCGCAGGCCCATGTTTTCGGCTACACCCGGGGCGTTCACCCAGTTCACCGCGCCCTCAGCGCAGGCGACTTCGAGGTAACCCTTGAGCACGGCGCGGGAGATGAGCGTGGTATCGCCTTCGCCCACCTTGCCGCTGTAGTTCACGCGGAGCACTTCCGGCTGCTTCGGCGCGAGCTGCGCGGCGAGACGGCCGAGGGTTTCCGCGAAGGTGAGATACGGCCCGATGGCGTCGAGCGTCTGGCGGTCCACGCTGGGCATGTTCACCGCATTGGCCACGATGCCGTCCACGAGCGCGTCCTTGAGCAACTGCGCGACCTCGATGCCCACATTCTCCTGCGCCTCCGCCGTGCTGGCGCCGAGGTGCGGGGTGAGCACCACATTCGGCATGGAGAGAATCGGGTGATCCTTCGCCGGCGGCTCGGTTTCGAACACGTCGAGCGCCGCGCCGGCCACCTGGCCACTCTGCAGCGCCGCCACGAGAGCCGCCTCCTCCACGAGGCCTCCGCGCGCACAGTTGATGATGCGCACGCCCTTCTTGCACTTCGCGAGACGCTCGGTGTTCAGGAGATACTTCGTCTCCTTGGTCAGCGGCATGTGCATGGTGATGAAGTCAGCGTCGGCGATGGCTTCCTCCACCGTCTGCATCAGCTCCACGCGGAGAATCTGCGCGCGGCTGGGCGAGAGATAGGGATCGTAGGCCACCACGCGCATGCCGAACGCCATCGCGCGGCGGGCGAACTCCGTGCCGATGCGGCCCATGCCGAGAATGGCGAGCGTCTTGCCGTTGAGTTCCACGCCTTCAAAACTCTTCCGGTCCCACTTTCCGGCCGCCATGCTCGCATGGGCCTGGGGAATATGGCGCGCGAGGCTCATCATCAAACTGAAAGCATGCTCCGCGGTGCTCACGGTATTGCCGCCCGGGGTGTTCATCACGATCACGCCGTGCTTGTTTGCCGCCGGCACGTCGATGTTGTCCACACCCACGCCGGCGCGGCCCACGGCCTTCAGTTTCGTGGCCTTCTCCATCACCTCGGCGGTGATCTTCGTCTGACTGCGCACCACGATGCCGTCATACTCGTGCGCCGTCGCCAGCAGTTCGTCCGGCTTGATGCCGATCTTCACCACCACGTCCAGAGACGGGCAGGCCTGCAAATCAGCGATGCCTTTTTCGGAAATGGGGTCGGCGACGAGTACTTTCTTTTTGTCCATAAAAGGGGGAAGAGTATTAAAAAGGGCGCGCAGAGTAGGACCCGCCCCGGGGGTGTAAAGGGGAGATTCCCCGCGACTTTTTCATTTCCCGGCAAACTGTCCCCAGGCCGTTTTCATACCTTGACCACCCCGCCCCCCCGGTTAACCCTGCGCGCCCTTTTGACCCAGACGACTGCACTTATGGACCCACAGCAAACCCTCGCCAAACCGGCCTCTCTCACCGGCACCTCACTCCATACCGGCAGTGCGGTGACCCTGACCATGAAGCCGGCCCCGGCGGGCCACGGCATCGTCTTCCGCCGCATGGACCTGGAGGACCAGCCCTTCATCCCCGCAAGCGTGGACAAGGTGCAGATGGTGGAGCGCGCCACCACCCTCGCCGAGGGCAGCGTGAAGGTGCACACCGTGGAGCACGTCATTTCCGCCCTCACCGGCATGGGCGTGGACAATGCCCTCATCGAGATGGACGCCAACGAGCCGCCCATCGGCGACGGCTCGGCCCGCGCCTACGTCGAGTGCATCAAGGCCGCCGGCATCGTGAAGCAGGACGCCCACCGCAGCGTCTATGAAATCCGCGAGCCCATCCACGTCGAGACCGCGGGCGGCAGCCTCATCACCATCGTGCCGGACAAGAAGTTCCGCATCTCCTGCACCCAGGTCGGCCCCGACGGCCGCTACACGCAGTATTTCAGCACGGAGATCACGCCCGCCATTTACGAAAAGGAGATCGCCCCCGCGCGCACCTTTGTCTTTTACGAAGACGTCAAAGGCCTCCTTGATAAAGGCCTCATCAAAGGCGGCAGCCTGGAAAACGCCGTCGTCATCCGCGACGAAACCGTCATGAGCCGCGAACCCCTGCGCTTCAAAGACGAGTTCGTCCGCCACAAGATCCTCGACATCATCGGCGACCTCACGCTCTTCGGCCGCCGCATCATGGGCCACGTCATCGCCGTCAAACCCGGCCACGGCCCCAACACCGAAATGGCCCGCCGCCTCAAGACCGAGCACGCCCGCATGCTCAGCATGGTCCCCCTCGGCATCAACATCCCCCACGGAGAAGCCGTCCTCGACGTGAACGAGGTCATGAGCATTCTCCCCCACCGCTACCCCTTCCTCATGGTGGACCGCATCGTGCGCTTTGAAGGCGACAACAAATGCACCGGCGTCAAAGCCGTCACCATCAACGAACCCTTCTTCCAGGGCCACTTCCCCGGCCACCCCGTCATGCCCGGCGTCCTCCAGGTGGAAGCCATGGCCCAGGTCGCCAGCATCCTCATGCTCCGCAAGCCGGAGAACCAGGGCAAGATCGGCTACTTCATGAGCGCCAACGAAGTCAAATTCCGCCGCCCCGTCGTCCCCGGCGACACCCTCTTCATCGAGGCCGAAATCCTCAAGGTGAAGCGCTCCATCGGCGTCGCCCGCGGCCGGTGCATCGTCGGCGGCGAAACCGTCAGCGAAGGCGAACTCATGTTCAGCCTGCTGGACAGGTAAGGCTAACCAGCGGTGCTTCGCGCGCCTGCATTCCCGTGCACTGCGAAGCTTGTCATTTGGGGAGCGCCCTACTAAATAAGCCCGCAATCCCCGTCTTTACCACCAACTCCTCCTGTCACCCTGGTACACATCAACCGCAACGGCTCCCCTCTCGGCGTCTATCCTCTCGACGAAGTGAACGCCCTCTTCAGCAACGGCACCGCGAACAAGGCCGAGGCCCTCGCCTACTACGGCTCCAGGGAAGGCTCGTTCCGCTAAGCCGCGGTTTCCGTCTTCGACAGATCCTTCAGAGTGGGCGGCAGCTTAAGGTCCTGCACGGGCACTTCGCGCAGGATTGCTTCCACCACATCGCGTGTCGTGCGGCCGTCAATGCGGGCGCTGTAGTCGAGAATGATGCGGTGCCCGAGCACCGGGAGCGCCAGTGCCTGGATGTCCTCAAAGCTCGCATTGAGCCGGCCGTGCATCAGAGCGCGTGCCTTCGCCGCGGACGCCAAGCTCAGCGCAGCCCGCGGGCTGGCGCCGTATTTGACCGCAGCGGCGGCGGCCGACTGCCCGGGGTGCGAGGCATTCACCAGCCGGGCGATAAAATTCGCCACCACCTCCGGCAAAAAGACGCGGCGCGTCAGGTTCATGAGATCCATCAGGACCTCGCGCGACATGACCTGCGGCACGCTGGGCTCCACGCCGAGTTCACGGTGGAGCACGATCTTCTCCAGCACAGCCGCGTCATTGCGCAGCACCTCCAGCTTGAAGAGGAAGCGGTCCACCTGGGCTTCCGGAAGGGGATAGGTCCCCTCCAGCTCAATGGGGTTTTGTGTGGCGAGCACGAAAAAGGGCTCCGGCAGCGCGTGCGTGCCGCCCGCCACAGTGACGCGGCGCTCCTGCATGGCTTCGAGCAGCGCCGACTGCGTCTTGGGGCTCGCGCGGTTGATTTCGTCAGCGAGGACGAGGTTCGTGAAGAGCGGACCGGGCTGAAAGACAAACTGCCGGCCGCCGGGAGTTTCCTGCAGCACGGGATTGCCCGTGATGTCCCCGGGGAGCAGATCGGGAGTGAATTGAATGCGGCGGGTCTCCAGTTGCAGCGCTTTGGCGAGGCCTTTGACCAGCTCTGTTTTGCCCAGGCCGGGCAGGCCCTCCAGGAGAATGTGCCCCCGGGCCAGCACGCCGCAGATGAGCAGATCGATGAGTTCCTCCTTGCCGAACAGCACGCCGCGCAGGGTTTCCTTCAATGGCCCGAGATGCCGGGCAGCGGCGGCGACTTCAGATTCGGTGGCGTAGTCCATGAGGCGGGGAAAGTGCCGGGATCACCGGCCGCGGCAACGGATTTGTCAGCGCCCTGCATTCCCGCCCGGCAAAAAAACAAATTGCCCGCGCGCGCTGAAACAGGCACCATGCGAGTTGTTATGAAGACGCTCCTTTCCCGTGGCCTGGTGCTCCTGATCTTCCTCTCCGCCGCCATCCTCGCATGGCGGGAAAACCGCAAACCCGAGCGCCCTGCTCCCGTGCAGGTATCTCTCACCGGGGATACCGGCGGCGACACCGGCCCGCCCGCAGTGCCGGAAAGCGACTACAAAAACAGCATCGCTCTGTTTACCTACATTCTCTTCATGGCCGTGACCGCCGGCGTCGTGGTGCTCAAATGGGTCGTGCCGGCGGTGGGCGACCGCGTGGCAGAGTCGTTCTATTCAGCGCCGGATCACGCCGAGCAGACGGAGACCCAGAAGGCGATGGCCCTGATCTCGCAGGGGGAATACCACAAGGCTATCACGGCACTGCAGAGGATCGCAGAGGATAATCCCCGCGACCGCTTCGCCGTCACGGAGGCCGCGAAGATCTATCAGGACAAGCTGGGGGATCTGGATGCCGCGGTGGAGGTCCTGGAAAAAGCAGCGGCGCGCGACTGGCCGGAGGACGACAAGTGCTTCCTCCTGCTGAAACTGGCGGACCTGCACGCCACGCAGCGCTGCGACTTCACCCGGGCACGCACTCTGCTGGAACAGATCACCGGCAGCTACACCGGCAGCCGCCACGCCATGATGGGGCAGCAAAAGCTGCAGGAGATTGAGGAGCAGGAATTCATCGCCCGCCGTCAGCAGGGCGGCGCGGTGTAATGGCGGAGCAGGTTACATGGCGGCAGCGTCTCCCGGGGCCGCGGTGGCGTCATGCCCCGCCGCTCTTCGTTCTCGCCGTGGCCGCGTGCGCAGGCATCCTGCTTGCCGACTGGCTGCTGCTGCCGGCCTGGGTGTGGAGTGGCCTCTGCGCCGTGTCCGCCGCCGTGCTGGCTCGCTGGCCTGGCTTCCCTGCCCTGCTCCCTGTATGCGCGGCGGTGTTCGGCTTCGCACACCATGCGGAGGATCGAAATCCTCTGCGTGAAATGCTCGCCGCCCATCTGCGCCCAGGCGGCGCGACTCCCGCGACCCTCACTGGTATCATCACCGACGCCCCGGAGCCTGACATCACCGGCACCGGCTTCACCTTTCCGCTGCAAACAGAGTCACTCGCCATCCCGCTGATCCCCGGGGCACCGGACCACAGCCTGCTTCAGGTCCGGGTGCGCGATTTTCCGGAATCCCTGCGCTATGGCGACCGCATTCAGCTCACCGGCCTGCTGCGGCGGCCGCGCCCTCCGGTGAATCCCGGCGAGTTTGACTATCCGGAATACCTCCGGCGTCAGGGGGCATCGGCGGAGTTCGAGGCCTCAGCGGCTTTTGACCAGCTGGAGATTGTGGGCCGCGGGGCCGGCTCTCCGGTAGTGGCAGCGGCGCTGCGGTCCCGCGAATGGATCGGCCGGGCGGTCACGCAGGACATCGAAGACGACCCTGACATGGCGGCGACCGTCCGCGCGATGGTGCTCGGCACGCGGGAAAAGACACCGGCGGAAATCGAGGAAGCCTTCGTCGCCAGCGGCACGATGCACATCTTCGCCGTGAGCGGGCTGCACGTGGCCATGTTTTGCACCATCCTGTGGGGTGTGCTCAGCTTCCTGCGGCTGCCGCGCACGTGGGTGCTGTGGATTGCGCTGCCCGCCGTGTTTTTCTACGTGTTCATTACCGGGCTGCGCCCCAGTGCGTGGCGCGCGGCGATCATGGCGGCTGTCGTGCTGTGCGGTCCGCTCGTGAACCGTCAGAGCAATTTGTTCAACAGCCTCGGTGCCGCCGCGCTCCTGCTGCTGGGCCTTGATACACAGCAGCTCTTCCAGCCAGGCTTCACTCTGTCGTTCGGAGTGCTGCTGGCGCTGGCCATTCTCTATCCATGGTGCCGGCGGCTGCTCAATCCGCTGGCGGAGATGGATCCATTTCTGCCCCGCCAGCTCTACACCGGGGCGCAGGTCGCGCAGCAGAAAGCGAGACGCTTCCTCGCAGATTCCATCAGTGTCTCCACCGCCTCCACGCTGGGATCCGCCTGGCTGATGATCCACTATTTCAACATTATCACGCCCATCGGCATCGTTGCGAATCTCTTCCTCGTCGCGCTGTCTCTATTCATTCTCAGTCTCGCCTGCGCCTCCCTGTTCTTCTCTGCCATTGGCTGGGTGCCGCTGGTGATGGCCTTCAACAACACCAACTGGCTGCTGGCGAAAATCAGTGTGAGCACGGCCCAGTTCTTTGCCTCGGTTCCATGGGGACACATTCACTGCGATCCCGCCCGGCTCTGGCGCGGCAGCCTCTGTGAAATCACAGTGCTGCATCTCGAGAACGGCGGCGGGGCCATCCACATCGACACCCCGAACGGCCGTCACTGGATGCTGGACGCCGGCGGCCCGCGGCACTTTCTGCGCACCGTCCGGCCACACCTTATCCGCACACCGGTCAACCGGCTCGACGGCATGATCCTGACACATTCCGACTCCGGGCACACCGGTGCGGCAGACGCGGTGCGACAGGTTTTCCAGCCGCGCATGGAACCCTCCCTAACTGCCGGCGAAGAACTCCTGCTCGACGAGGGCGTGCGCCTGCGCTGCCTGTTTCCGCCGCCCGTTTGGAAGCCCAGGCTGCAGGACGACCGCTGCGCGGTTTACCTCCTCGAGTGCCGCGGGTTGCGCGTGCTCTTCATGGGCGATGCCGGCTTTGTCACGGAAAAGGCGCTGCTGGAAAGCGGTGAGGATTTGCGCGCCGATGTGCTCGTGAAGGGACAGCACGACAGCGACTACTCCGGTCTGCCTGAGTTCATCAATACCGTGCGCCCGCAGACGGTGGTGTTCACCCGCAGCCACTTTCCGGAAAGTGAGACCGTGCCGGAATGGTGGATGAAAATGCTGGCGCGCAAAGGCATCCCGTTCTTCGATCAGTCACGCACCGGCGCGGCCATCATTCGCCTTGAGGAGGGCGGCAGCAGCGTGAGCGGCTGGGCGAACGGCACTTCCCTGCCGCTGCTGCGCGGCACCTCGCAGCTCAGTCCACCATGAGCGCCGACTGGATCGTGTCCGCATTGCAGGCCACCGCCTGCGCCGCCTGATCCACCTCATAGGTCTTGAAGCCAACCAGCCCGGTCGTGCCTTTCTCCGGCAGGCTCAGCGAATGAATCACATGATCCGGATTGACCTTCGCCTCGGCCAACAACCGGCGCAGCGCCAGCACATCGGTGGAGGCCTCGCGGAACATCGACTTCACATTGTGCGCGCGGATCCACTCCAGCACATCCGCCGGCACCGCTTCCGGCACCTGGCCATTCACCGGCGCCAGCGCCCGGGCCTCCAGACCGTAGGCCTTCGCGAAATACTGCATCGAATCGTGCGATGTGAGCAGGAAGCGGTCGGTTTCCTTCAGCTCGCTCATGGATGTCACCGTCTTGCGGTGCAGATCGCCGAACTCCACCTTCAGCCGGTGGCCACGCGGGGCGAAGTAACTGCTCAGCTTCGGCATCACTTCCGAGAGCGCAGCCGTGACCGCCTCCACCATCAGGACCGCGAGGTCCGGCACATTCCAGACATGCGGGTCCGCCGGGCTTCCCGGGCCGGACGGCCGGAGGAGCCGGTCCGCGGGAATACCCGCCGTCACCGTCACCGTGCGCACGCCGCTCTTATCGATTTCCGCAAAGTCCGCCGGCCAGCGATTCTCCAGGCCCAGACCGTGGATCATCACCATGTCTGCCGTGTGGAACTTCGCGAGGTCCGGCCCGGCCGGAGTGAACGTGTGCGGATTCGTCCCCGCCGGCAAAAAGCACAGCGACTGCACGGCTTCCCCGCCCACGGTGCGCACCAGGTCCGCCGTGAAATGCGTGGTGCTCACGATGCGCCACGGCACCTTGGGAAAGCGCGGGCCCTTCGGCGCCTCATCGCCTCCACAGCCGGTGAGCAGACCGGCTGGCAGGAGGCGGAGAATGTGGCGGCGGCGCATAGTGGTGGATAGCAAACTAACACCCGCAGCCACCGCCGGCGCAGGCCGGGCTCAGTTCGCGGCCGGACTCCGCCGCGGGGGCCGCCATGGCCGGATTCGGCTCCTGCGGCATGAGGCCGAGGTCGGCGAGCAGCGCGCGATCTGCGGCGATGGCGGGATTCGCTGCAGTGAGCAGCTTGTCGCCATAGAAAATGGAGTTCGCTCCGGCGAAGAACGCCAGCGCCTGGGCTTCCCGGCTCAGCCGTGTGCGGCCGGCGGAGAGGCGCACCTTGGCCTTCGGAATGGCGATGCGCGCGCAGGCGATCATACGCACCAGATCGAAGACATCCACCGGCGGATTCTCCGACAGCGGCGTCCCGGGCATCGGCATCAGGCTGTTGATCGGCACGCTCTCGGGCTGCGGATTGAACTCGCTGAGGATCTCCAGCATTTTCAGCCGGTCCTCCACCGTCTCCCCGAGTCCGAGAATGCCGCCGCTGCACACACTCATGCCGGCGTCCTGCGCATTCCGGATGGTGCGCAGCCGGTCGTCGAAGGTATGCGTGCTCACGATCTTCGTGTAGTGCTCCGGCGACGTGTCGATGTTGTGATTGTAAGCCGTCACGCCCGCCTCCTTGAGCAGCACCGCCTCGTTGGGGCCGAGTTCGCCCAGCGTCACACAGACCTCCATGCCGAGGGACGAGACATCGCGCACGATGTCCAGCACCTTCTCGAACCGGTCGGTACCCGCACGCACACCGCGCCACGCCGCGCCCATGCAAAAACGTGTAGAGCCGCTGGCCCGTGCCGCCTGGGCACGCTCCATGATTTCATGCTTCTCCATGAGCCGGCCCGCCTTCACATCCGTCGTGTAGCGGGCACTCTGCGAGCAGTAGGAGCAGTCTTCACTGCAGCCGCCGGTCTTGATAGAGAGCAGCGTGCAGAGCTGCACTTCATTTTCCGGCCAGTGCGTTTCGTGCACGGCGCGGGCCTGCTGGATCAGTTGGAAGAACGGCTGATGATAGAGCCTGTGGAGTTCGGAATACGTCATGAATGCGATGGGCTGTGGGGAAAATCCTAGCGGGTCCAGCTGCCGCCGATGGAGGGCAGCGAGACATTGTCACCGATGGCGCGGTAGTCGGTCTTGCCGATGGCCCCGATCAACGGCACGCCCGAGGCCTTCTTCCAGATGGCGCTCATGAACTCACCCGTGTGGCAGCCCCAGCTTTGCACGTGCGCATTGCCGGTGAAGAGCCCGCGGTGGATGCGCTTCAGGTCCACGCAGTGCAGGTAGCAGGTGCTGGCGCCCAGAATGTCGCAGCTGTAGTCGAAGAGGAACGCATACTTGTTTGAGTGCGTGAAGAACTCAAGGTTGGCGATCTTCCGGCCCCCGCGGCTGTTCAGGTAGTTGATGAGGAAATCCTTCGTGCTGAACCACACGATATTCGCCCCCACCTTCGCGGCGCGCTCATTGATCTCACTGATGTAGCAGGTCCACGGCGGGTTGCGCTGCATGTCCTCCCGTTCGCGCGCCACGTAGGCCGGACGGTAGATCAGCCAGGTCAATTGCGCGACCGCCCCGTGCTGCGTGCGGATCTGCACCATGCGGTGATGCGCCGCCTTCGCGAAATTCCCCGCGTAGCGGTCGTGCTGCTCCTCCGGCACCCGGTAGTCCTCCCACGCCCGCAGCGACGGCCCGCCGCTCACGACGATAAATTCCTCACTGGCATAGTTGTGCTGCGCTCCCGCACTGGCGGCAAAGCTGAACAACAGGACAAAAAGGAGACGAAGGGTGCTCATCGGGTCAGAAAGCCAGTGGGGAAAATGGCCACCAGCGCGCCGACATTGCGCGTCCTTCCCCCATTCGGCAACCCTGATTCCAACACGCCCACCCATCGTCCTCGTCCTCGTCCTCATCCTCGTCCTCCAGCTCCTCCTCGTCCTCGAATCCCTCCGAACAAGCCCTCACCCATAGGTCGACTTGGTCTGATGAGGCCAATCGCCCCTATCCCCAGGGCAGGCCCCGCAGGGAGTTGTCGGCATCCAGCCTCCATGCCCTCGCAAAAAGCCGCCAGGCGAAGCTCATCAGATCTGGCTTCGTCTGTCGCCAGCGGCCCCGCCGCTGCCGCCCCCCGCCTCACGCCCCCGCCTCACGCCCCCGCCTCACGCATTCAGTAGCATCCCGATTCCGGGCAAAAAGCGACCTCACATTGCCGCCATGATCACGTTCTTTTTGGCCCTGATGCGATTCTTTTTGCATTGTCGAGCCATCACGACTGCTTTTTTCGGGAAAAGCCCCGCAAATCCCCCATTCCACACAACAGCTGGCCGAACCTCCTCGCCCTCGTCGCCCGCGTTAATCAAATCACTTTTTCTGCATGGCGCGGTACACGAGGACGCCTTTGAGGGCCATGACGGCGCGTTCGAGCTGGCGGTCGGCGAGGCGGGAGAGGCGGACGGGGTCGGCGGCGGTTTCGGGGGCTTTGCGGAGGTAGTCCATGAGTTTGGCTTCCTCTTCGTAGGTGAGGGGGGCGACAATGTCGGGGGTGACGCCTTTTTCGTGAATGGTGCGGTGCTTTGGCGAATAGTAGTGGGCCGTAGTAAGGCGGATGGCGGCGCGGCCGTCGCCAGGAATGATGGACTGGACGCTGCCTTTGCCAAAGGTGGTGGTGCCGACAATGACGGCGCGGCCGAGGTCCTGGAGGGCGGCGGCCATGAGTTCGGCGCCGCTGGCGCTGGCGTGGTTCACAAGCACGGCCACGGGATAGGTGCGGGCGCGGCGCTGGCGGGCGGGGGTCTTGAGCGGCGGGGGATTCTTCGCAGCATCGCGGCCCTCGGTGGTAACGACGACGGTGCCGGGGGGGAGGAATTCGCCGCAGGCTTCCACGGTGCCGGTGAGGAGGCCGCCGGGGTTGTTGCGCAGGTCGAGCACGAGGGCGGTGAGGCCCTGCTCTTCCAGACGGTCGAGGGCGTCGGCGAGTTCGGTGGCGGTGGTGGCGGTGAACTGGAGGAGGCGCACGTAGCCGATCTTCGATTCGCCTGTTAGGGAGGGGTCGAGGAGCATGGCGTCGCGGATGGTCTCCTGGCGCTGGGTCTCGCGAAGGATCTCCACTTCGCGGGTCTCCTGGGTGGCGGGCCGCCAGGTGGTGAGGCGCAGGCTCTCGCCGGGCTTGCCGCTGAGGGCGCGGACGGATTCCAGGAAAGAGACGGCGGCGGTGTGGAGGTCGCCGGCTTTGAGGATCTGGTCGCCAGGCATGAGGCCGGCGCGGGCGGCGGGGCCGTCTTCGCGCACGGTGACGACGACGATGGTGCCGCCGCGCGGGGCGAAGGTGAAGCCGGCGCCTTCGGCGGAGCCGGCGGCCTGCTGGAGCTGCTCGTTGAGTTCCGGCGTGATGTACTGGCTGTGGGGATCGAGTTCCGCGAGCATGCCGCGAAGGGCGGCAGCGACGAGGCGGTCGTAGCTGGTGCGGCTGCCGTCCACGTAGTTTTGCCGCACGAGTTCCATGACGCGGATGAGGGTTTCCATCTGGGCGTAGGGATCATCGGCGGTGCGGGCCGGTGGTTCCTGAGCGCGTGCAGGAAGGGCCGTTAGGATGGCAGCAGTGACGAGCAAAGAACGGAGGCGCATGGCGGTGGGAAATCAGTGGACGCGGAAGTCGCCACCAAGGGCGAGGTGGAGGGCGACGCGGTTGTCGAGGCGCAGGCGGCGGATGGTGGCGAGGGCGCTGCGGGTCTGGATGGCGCGCTGCTGGGTGCTGAGGACGGTGAGGATGTCGCCGAGCCCCTGACGGAAGTTGGCGCGGGCCTCGGCATCGGCCTCAGATGCGAGTCGGGTGGCCTCGGTGAGGGCGGCCTCGCGGCTGCGGAGCAACTGCTCGGAGGCGAGGGCGTTCTCCACTTCCCCGAAGGCGGTGAGCACGGTCTTTTGCAGCGACGCGAGGGCTTCGGCCTCCTCGGAGCCGCGTTTGGAGAGTTCCGCCGTGGCGCGCCCGGCGGTGAGGATGGGCTCGGTGACTTTGGCGCCAAAGCTCCACACGCCGAAGTCGCTGTTGAGTAAACTGGTGAGGGAGTCGGTGCTGGCGCCGGCGCTGCCGGTGAGCTTGATGCTGGGCCAGAGGGCGCGGAAGGCTTCCTTGCGGCGCATGCCCTGCACGGCCAGACGGCGCTCGGCCGCGATGATGTCCGGGCGGCGCTGGAGCAGCTCGGAGGGCAGACCCGCAGGCGGCGGCGCAGTGAGCACCGGGAGGCGGTCGCTGCGGTGGCGCTCGCCCTGAGGGTAGCGGCCCATGAGGAGTTCCAGGGCACGGGCGGCCTGGCCCTGGGCCTCGCGCCGCTGCTGGAGCGCGGCTTTGGCGGATTCCACATCGCTGCGCGCCAGCCGCAACTGCGCGCCCAGCCCGCCCTGATCGCCAGCCTGCCCGGCGCGGAACCGTTCCTCCAGGGACTTCTCGGTATCCTCCACGGCCTTGATGGCTTCCAGCGCGAGGGCTTCCTGCTCATTCGCCTCAATGAGGGCAAACCACGCACGCGCCACCTGCGCGGTGATGGCGGCACGGGCCGCGCGCGCATCCTGCTCGGCGGCCTCCGTAGCAGCCACGGCGGCACCGGTAGCGGCGCGGTAGCGGCCCCAGATGTCCAGCTCCCACTCGGTGATAAGGCTGGTGTAGTAGGATTCCGTGGAGGTCTTGAGCACGCCGCTGCTGCCTGGGATGGGGAAGCCGACGAAGTTGCGCTGGGAATCGGTGCCGCTCGCTTCGAGATCGACCTTGGGCTTGGCCCCGGCCTGTGCGGAGCGGATGAGGGTGCGCGTCTGCTCGACCCGGGCGGCGGCAATTTTCAAATCGGGATTGTGCGCCATGGCTTCCCTGACAAGCCCCGTGAGCCGCGGACTGCCCATGCGCCCCACCCAGTCGCTGTCCACTCCGGCCTGGGCCTCGCGCGATGCCGCCCAGCTGCCAGGCACCGGCACGCCGGCTTCCGCCATGCGGGACTCCGGTGAACTCACGCGACAGCCGCTGCAAAACAGCGCAGCGAGGGGAAACAGCAAAAGACGGGGTGACATGCTGCGGGGAGTGGAGGACGGATGCGCCCGCAGGAAAAGGGGGAAATCGCCGCGCCTCAGCCCACTTTCCGCCGGTGATAGAGCAGGGACTCAAGGATGAGCACCACGATGGCGGTGACCGTGAGAATAAGATAGGGCGGCAGACCGGAGGCGATGGGCCCCATCGAGGACTGCACAGGTGCATTGTCGAGCAGGCTCTCTCCAGGCGAGAGGAGATTCACAGCCGCAAACCATTCGCCGGACTTGTTGCGCAGCTGGTAGAAGCCAGGCTGCTCCAGCGGGCCGAATTTCCGCCCGGAAGCGGTGACCGGCTTGCCGTCGGGGCCCACGATGGTGGTGCTGCCTTCGTCGCCGGCACCAGGCAGGGGGATGGTAGCGCCAGGCTGATAGGTGGAGGCGAGGGATTCCTCGCGCCCGGCCAGGTGCGTGGCCGCGCCATACACCAGCACCGGGAACCACGCGCTGTAAAAGAACTCGGCGTCCACGGGGTTCATATTCACCACGACCGCAGAGCGCCCGCCGGCATTCACCACATACAGGAGGGGCACGGCCTGATCGGATTCCACGAGCACGAGCGCGCCGTCCGCCGGAATGATCTTGCGGGCCCCGGCGAAGTTCATGCCCGCGGCATCGAGGTGGCGCAGCACCGGATGGTCCGCCACACGAACGCGCGGAATGGCGCTCTCCAGCGGCTCGCCCACGCTCTTCCACCAGGGAGAAGTGCCATCGGGCTGAAAGACAAGGCTGAGCGGAGCCTCCACGGCTTTGCCGCGCGAGATGACGACCTGCGGGATCTCGGCCGTGAGGAGCAGGAAGCCATTCCCGCCGCGGGAGAAGGACTCGACGGCGGTGTCGAAGAAGAATTTGTCAGCGGCGTCCACCTGCACGCGCACGGGCTTCTGCTTTTGCGCGACGAGGCTAACCGTGTTGTCGCCATCGAAGCCGTCCTTGAGGTCGAGCTTCACCGACCACTTCCCGGCCACGGCATCCTGCACGGTGAAGACTTCGCCAGGATTGAGCCCGGGCTTGATCTCCACATCCACGAGCTTGGCCGCGCCCGGGCCATCGGGCTTGAGGGTGAGGGTGGCTTTCACCGGATTCTTGAACGAGGAGGCGAACTGCACAAAGACGCCCAGCGGATTGTCCGCACCCGGCAGGAACTGGGCATCGGCACTCACAATGCCGGCATTCTCCAGCGGCTCGCCCACCTTGAGAATCTCCACGCCGGAAGGCGCACCGGCGGGACCGAAACAGCCGTCGGTGATCAGAATGAGCCGGTGGCCTTTCATCCACTCGGCGGAGTCGCTGGAGCGCAGGGCGGTGAGGGCTTCCTGACGGAAGTTGAGCGCGGTGGGCTGGATGCGGTCCACGGCATCGAGGAGCTGGCGCGGATCATCCGTAAGGTGGGAAAGAAACTGTACACTGCCGGCCACCACGGCCACCGATGCCCGCTGACTGGCATCCATGCCCTTGATCAAATCGCGCGCGGCATTCTGCGCGAGGAGCAGCCGCTGCTGCCCGCCCTCGCCCGCAGCCATGCTCGCGGAATTGTCGATGAGGAGGAGCAGGTCCTTCCGCTCATCGCTCTGCAGTTCCGGCCGCGTCAGCGCCAGACAGACGCTGCCGAACACCACCGACAGCAGCAGCAGCGACAGCAAATCCCGCAGCCGGTTGAACAGCGACGAGGTCTTCTTCTCCGTGAAGACTTTGCTCCAAAGGAAATAGGCCGTCGTCTCCTTCCGGCGCGGGCGCACCTTCAGAAAATAGATCGCCACGAGCGGGATGAAGCTCAGGAACGACCAGAAAAAGAGCGGGGCGAGGAAGGTCATCTATTCAGCGGCCGCGGGCCGTTAGCACAATACCCCAAACGAGGAGCCCGCCGCTGGCGATGCTTCCCCAGATAGCAAAATCGTCAGCCATGAGGCGGTTGCTGCTCATAAAAAGACCGGAACCGATCCAGGTAAGAGCGGCAGCGATGATGATGAGTGGTCCGGTGTAGGATTTCATGGTCTATTTGTCGTGGTCCCGACTGGCTGCACAGGCAAAAAAGCCCAGGAGGAACAGAATGGCGGCAGCGATGCTCCCGGCGCCGGCCAGGCTATCGTAGCCGCGATTGCCTCCCGCGTGAAATGCTCCGCTGCCATGCCAGAAAATGGCGGCAGCGATCAATATGAGGGGGCCTGTGAGCGAATGTGATTTCATGATTCGAGTTACCAGTTTTCAGAGGTTTCCTAGCTGCGGTCGCGCATCTGCTCTACTGCGGCGGTGTAGGTGTCGTGGTTCTTCATAGCGGCGAGTTTCTTCAGGCCACCAGTCCTCCGCGGCGGAGGATGTCCTGGATGACGTGTTCAAAGGCGACTTCAGGTGAAGTGCTCGCGAGGCCGATGCCGCGGCGGGCGCAGGACTTGCGCAGGCTCTCGTTCCAGTCGGCGACTGCCTGCTCATAGAGTTTGGCCTCGCGCGGGGTGATGGTGACTCGCTGGGTTTGGCCGGTCTCCACACAGGCGAGTTCGACATCGCCTTTCCAGTCGCACTTCGTGTCCTGCTCATCCTGCACCTGGATGCAAAAGACGTCGTGCTTGTTGTACTGGAGCAGCTTCAGGCCGCCCTCGAAGCCGGCCGGGAACAGGAAGTCGGAGATCACCACCACGATGCCTTTGCGCCGGTGGCGGGCCATGAATTCACGGGCGCAGGCGGTGAAGTTGGTATCCGCGCCGAAGGTCTTCGCCTCGTCCAGCGAACGCAGGAACGGCAGCACCTTTCCCCGCCCGCGGCAGCGGTCGAGCAGCGGGTTCAATTTGTCCGCAAGACCATACACGCACAGCTGGTCCAGCATGTGCAGCGCGATGTATCCCAACGCCGCGCCCAGTTGCCGGGCGAAGAGGAACTTCGACCGCATGGAGTGGCTTTCGTCGATGAGGATGTAAACGGTCGCGTCCTCATCGATCTCGAACAGCTTCACCACGAGCTGCTCAAAGCGCGCATACACCCGCCAGTCGATGCTGCGGAAGTCGTCGCCCAAATGATACTCCGCGTAGTCCGCAAACGTGATCCCCGCACCCTTCTTCGTGGACTTGCGGTCTGACTGCAGCGAACCGCCAAGGACCTTTCTCGCGAGGAGATAAAGGCCGTCGAGTTTGCGGATGAAGGCGGGATCGGTGAGCATGGGGGGAGAGAATGACGAAATCAGAAGGCCAAAATCAGAAATGGTTAACTCAAGGAGGCGGCTATCCGGTGTTTGGGACTTTGCTTGGTCGCCGCTTCCGTTTCCGGGACGGGGGCAGTCTTTCTCCAGATGGGGGAGAAAATGAGGTTCAGTTCACGGGCTTCCCGGTAAAGGTTGCGGCACTCCGGGGCATGGGGTTCAGAAGCTGTGGCCAGCATGCGAAGAAAGCGCCTGCTCTCACGCGATTCCTTCCGGCACGTGCCGATGCGGTTTCGGAAATCCTTCACGGAGACACTGTCATCGGCTTCCGCATAGTTGGCCCCGATACTGGTGGAGCAGCCAACGACCCCGAACCGATCACACCGCACCGCCTCAGCATAGTTGGCCCCGATACTGGTGGAGCAGCCAACGAGTTGATCAATCAGCCGGTTTGTCAGCGGTCCCTGAGGCACGGTTTTCAACATCCGGATTACAGACCCACCAAACCTGGCGCACCGTTCTTCTAAATCATAAACGCGCCCGGCAGGCTCATCCTCCCAAAGCCTGTTGTCGTTCGCCTCCCACGGCAGTGGCTCCTCATTCATTGGAGAAGGGCATGTGATTGGCGTTGAACAAAATTCGGATTTTGGCCTTCGGGCTTCGTCATTTCGCCGTCAGGCGACCGCATATCCCGCAAAGGACATCTTCTCGATGATCTCGCGGATGATGGCTTCGGTGCGGATGCCCTCGGCTTCGCCTTCAAAGCTGAGGATCATGCGGTGACGGAGGGCGGCGGCGGCGACGGCGTTGACGTCCTCCTTGCTGACATGATAGCGGCCTTTGAGCAGGGCGCGGGCGCGGGAGGCGGTGAGGATGGTCTGGGCACCGCGCGGGCTGCTGCCGTGGCGGATGTAGTTCTTAACGGCCTGGGGGCTGTCCGGCTCGGTGGGGTGCGTGTGGCGCACGATCTTGACGAGGTAGTCCTGGATTTCGCGGGCGATGGGGACTTCACGCAGGGTGCGGCCCATCTGGAGGATGTCGTCACCGCTGGCGACAGCCTGAATTTCCGGCGGCGCATTGCCCGTGGTGCGGTTGAGGATTTCCACGAAGTCGGCGTGCGAGGGCACTTCGACGAAGAGCTTGAAGAAGAAGCGGTCGAGCTGGGCTTCCGGCAGCGGGTAGGTGCCTTCGTTCTCGATAGGGTTCTGCGTGGCGAGCACGAAGAACGGCTGCGGGAGGCGGTGCGTGCTATTTGCCACCGTGACGGTCTTTTCCTGCATGGTTTCGAGCAGGGCAGACTGGGTCTTCGGCGTGGCACGGTTGATTTCGTCAGCAAGGAGCACGTTACAGAACACCGGGCCGGGCTGGAAGTCGAAGACCTTCTGGCCGCCTTTATCCACAAGAATCTGCGTGCCCACGACGTCGGCCGGGAGGAGGTCCGGGGTGAATTGGATGCGCTGGAATTTGAGGTGCAGCGCTTTGGCGATGGTGTTCACGAGGGCCGTCTTGCCAAGGCCGGGCACCCCTTCGAGCAGCACGTGGCCGCCGCAGATGATGGAGATGAGCACGTTCTCGACGATGTCCTGCTGTCCGACGATGAACTTGCCGACTTCGGCGCGGATTTTCTCGAAGGTTTCTTTGAAGTGCTCGGCGGATTGTTCGGGTGTCATGGGAGATAATCGGGAAAAACTTGAGGTGATGTGTAAGCGGAAATGATTATTTGCCGGGCTCCGGCGCGGACGCTCCTTCGGCCGGCTCGGCGGCGTGCAGGGCTTCAAAGTACTGTTTCACACCGTCTTTGACATCCTCGGGCACGTCCTCGCGCTGCACGAAGGACTCGAACTGCTTCCGGAAGCCTTCCTTCACCGCTTTCTTCTCCGCAGTGCTCGTTCCGGCGCCGTCGTCGGCGGCTTCAATTTTCGTGAGGCTGGGACCGGTGCCCTTCTGGCCTTTTAATTGGGTCGTCTGGCCGTTGTCCTTCAGCTCACCCTTCTGATTGCGGACGCTCTCGATGGTTCCGTCGCCGGGTTTTTTGCCGCCGGGATTGGCAAAAGGCGAAGGGCTCAGGCCCTGCATGTATCCCTGACACTGCCCGGCCTTTTTGCTCATCGTCAGGAGCTTCTTTTGAGCGTCGCCTTTCATGCCCAGTTTGGCCAAATCTTTGCCGAGCTTGTCGAGCCGGACGCGCAGCTTTTCGCCATCCTGATCGCTCTTCTCCATTTTCGACATGTCAATTTTGCCGAGCTTCTCAAGTTCTTCGAGTTCCTCCAGGCTTTCGTCGTATTCGTCGGCATCCTGCTCCAGCTGCTCCAGCTCTTCGCTGAGTTCATCCTCCTGTTCCTGCGCCTTGCTGTCCTGCGCGGTCTGATTCTTCTCCTGACCTTCACCGTTCTCTTTGCTGTTCTTCGACTGGCTGCTCTTCTGACTGCGCGCGGCCGCGGCCATGCGCTTCGCAGTGGCCATCAGTTTGGCCGACTCCTTCCGCTTCTCGGCGATCTTCTTGTCCTTCTCCTGTGAGGGTTTGAGCTTTTCGAGGTCTTTGGCCGCCTGCTTGAACTGCTCATTCTTCAGGTTCTTCGCCAATTCCCGGGCCTGCGGGTCCTCCTCCTTTTCCAGTTCCGCGCCCGCTTTCTTGAGCAGCTCCGTGTTGCGGCGCTGTTCGAGCGCTTTCGCCGCCTTATCCAGTTTGCGCTCCAAATCCGCCAGCTGCCGCATGGCTTCGGCGAGGTCTTTCGTGGACTTGAGCTGTTCGACGAATTCCCTGAGCTGGTCCGGATTGAGCAGCTTTTGCTCGTCCTCATCCGCCGACTTCTCCAGTTCCTTGATCATCTCCTCCAGTTCGCGCTTCGTTTCCTCCACTCGCTCCTGGGTGATCTCCTCCTGCTTAATGCGGTCGAGGATTTCCTGATCGGTCGATTTGAAAGCCGTCAGCCCACAGGCGAGGACCAGCACGCCGGCTGCGGTCGCGAGGCCCCGGGGGCAAACGAACGGCACCGTCGACGCATCCAGCGGCCGCACAGAGGCCTCGGTTTGCTCTGCCTGAAGGTCGTAGTAACCACCGGACCGGTGCTCGGCCTCAAACCGGCGCTGCGACACGATGGTGTCCTTCAACCCAAAGAAAATGTCGGCAAACTCGGTCGTTTCCGCCACCGTCGCGCGGCGCATCAGAGCCCCGGCAATCGCTCCCACGACACTGACCCCGGCTGCGATGCCATACCAGTAGCGCGGCACGGCGTAGCCGTTCACTATATAAAGGCAGCAAATGATCAGGAGCACGCCAGCCCCGGCGATCACGGCCCAAAGTCCGGCACGAAAGGCACGGTTCCGGTTCAGGCGGAGGCGGACGGCGTTCAGGAAGGAATCGACCGGTTTCATAGGCAGGGCGGCGGGATGGTTTGGAGGGGACACTACACGGGGACGGCGGAAATGGATGGAAAATTTGGCCAATTTTCCGGGCGGCAGTCCGGCGGGCGCGGCAGTGCCGGAAATTCTCCGACAAGGGCCTTGCAACGGCATTTCCGGCGGTATCTTGTGAAAAGTTTCACAAGCCGGATTCCCCCGGATCGAAGCCATGGCTTACACCGTTCCACGCCCCAAGCTTACCCTCGCCGAGCGCCTCTACTTCCCCTCCATCCTGAAGGGGATGAAGATCACGCTCGGGCACCTCATTCGCCTCATGCGGGGCAAAACCAAGGTGACCATGCAATATCCCGAGGAGAAATGGGACGCAAACCTGCCGGATCACTACCGCGGCGCCCCAACGCTGGTGAAGGACGAGCAGGACCGCGAACGCTGCGTGGCCTGCCAGTTGTGTGAATTCATCTGCCCGCCCCGCGCCATTACCATCACACCGGAGCAAATCCCCTCGGAGAACAAGTGGGCCAAAGTGGAAAAGCGCCCTAAGGAATTCGAGATCGACATGATCCGCTGCATCTACTGCGGCATGTGCGAGGAAGTCTGCCCGGAACAGGCCATCTTCCTGCGCAAGGACTATGCCATCACCGGTCTCAGCCGCGAGGAAATGAAGCACAACAAGCAGCGCCTCTACGAACTCGGCGGCGTCCGCGAAGGCCTCGTCAACAAGTGGAATGAATTGAAGTAGGCGGGGCCGACCCCATTTCTGGAGACTAAAGCCCGAGTCCATTCTCCACTATCCATTTCCTATTATCCATTTCCCTTCCCCGGCCCATGCCCCAGTTTCTCTTCTACATCTTCGTCGCCATCATGCTCGGCTTTGCGGCCGCGGTCGTGTTTTTGCGGAATCCGGTGAGCAGCGCACTTTCGCTGGTCATGAGCTTCGTTGGTCTCGCGGCGCTCTACATTTCACTGAACGCCTACTTTGTCGGGACACTCCAGATCCTGGTCTATGCCGGAGCGGTGATGGTTCTCTTCCTGTTCATCATCATGCTGATGGACATCAAGGCGGAAGAGCGGCGGAAGTTGAACATCCCGGCTGTCGTTGGCGGGGTGGCTCTCGTGCTGGGACTGGTGATCCAGATCGGCAGCGTGACCGCCGGATTCAAAGAAGGGCAGACGGTAATGAACGAGCGACCGCTGGGCCTTGTCGAGGGAGCCGCGGCCCGTGAGAAGGCAGGCCTCAAGACCGCCACCATCAACAACGACCTGAAGGCCGAAACCCTGCCGGACGCCAAGCTCGTCGGGGAGTTGCTTTTCACCCGCTACAACCTGCACCTGCAAATGGTGGGCGTCATTCTGCTCGTGGCCACGGTGGGCGTCATCGTGCTCTCCCGCCGCGAAGACAAGACTGCCCCTGAAAAACCGGCCAGCGCCTCCTGATTTCCATGATCACGCTCAACGATTACCTCATTGCCAGCGGCCTGCTGTTTGCCATCGGGCTGCTGGGGGTGATGCTCCGCCGGAACATCATCGTCATTTTCATGTGCCTGGAAATGATGCTCGCCGCGGCCAACCTCAGCCTCGTGGCCTTCAGCCGGTTCAAGACCGTGGACGGCCTGCCGAACTACAACGGCCAGATGCTCGTCTTTTTCATCATCACTGTGGCTGCCGCGGAAGTCGCGGTGGGCCTTGCGATCATCGTCGCCCTCTTCCGCGCCCGCCGCACCGTCCACGTGGACGACATCAACTCCATGAAGGGCTAACGCAGCCATGAACGAATCCTATCCCGCCATCATCCTGCTGCTCCCGCTGGTTTCTGCCGCGGCCATCCTGCTCGGCCTGAAACGGAATGCGAACATCAGCGCCCTTGTCGCCACCGGCTCGGCCATTGCCACCTTCGCTCTGAGCCTGCTGGTGCTCACCGCGAAGCAGACCGGCGTGATGAATCTCTTCAACTGGTCGGAAGTCGCCGGCCTCAAGCTGGGCATCGACCTCCAGATCGACAGCCTGAGCTGCGGCATGATGATCGTCGTCACCGGCATCGGTGCGCTCGTGCATCTGTTCTCCCTGATTTACATGAAGGACGACGAGGGCAAGGCGCGCTTCTTCGCCGGGCTGTCGCTGTTTATGTTCAGCATGACCGGCATCGTCTATGCCGCGAACTTCGCCATGATGTTCATCTTCTGGGAACTCGTCGGCGTGAGCAGCTACATCCTTATCGGCCACTGGTATCAGAAGAACAGCGCGGCGGATGCCGCCAAGAAGGCGTTCCTCACCAACCGCATCGGTGACTTCGGATTCATGATCGGCATCCTGCTGCTGTGGGCGGCGACGCGTTCGCTCGACTTCACCAGCCTCAGCACCGCTGTCGCGACAGTCGATCCCGGTCTCCTCTCGGCGGCCACGCTTTGCATCTTCTGCGGCACGCTCGGCAAGAGTGCGCAATTCCCGCTCCACGTCTGGCTCCCGGACGCGATGGAAGGCCCCACACCGGTTTCCGCCCTCATCCACGCCGCGACCATGGTTGCCGCCGGCGTTTACATGCTGGTGCGTGTCAGCTTCCTCATCGCCGCCAGCGGATGGGCAGCCGATGTCATCGCCTGGATTGGCGGCATCACCGCGCTCATGGCGGCGCTGATGGCCACGCAGCAGAACGACATCAAACGCGTCCTCGCCTACTCGACGCTCTCGCAGCTCGGCTACATGGTCATGGCGGTGGGTCTCGGTGCTTCGCAGGCCAGCATGTTCCACCTGTTCACGCACGCATGGTTCAAAGCCGGTCTCTTCCTCGGCTCCGGTGCCATCATCTATGCCTGCCATCACGAGCAGGACATCTGGAAGATGGGCGGCCTAAAGTCGAAGATGCCCATTACCTTTGCCACGTTTGGTCTCTGCACCGCCGCGCTCATTGCCGTGCCCTTCACCTCCGGCTGGTGGTCCAAGGAAGCCATCCTTGATGCCGCCTTTGAGCACAACAAACTCCTCTTCGGTCTCGCCGCCTTCACCGCCCTGCTCACCGCCTTCTACATGACGCGCCTGTTTGTGGTCACATTCTTCGGCAAGGCCCGTGACGAACACGGCGCCGGCCATGCCCACGAAGTGCCCACCCTCATGCACGGGCCGCTCATCGTGCTGGCTGCGCTGGCCATCCTCTCGGGCTTCGGCCTCGTCGCCGGCAATATTCTCGGCGACGACTACAGCCGCTTCTCCCACTTCCATCTCGGAGTGCCCGCCATCGTCTCGCTCGTCACACTGGTGCTCGGCGTTGGCCTCGGATTTAAACTCTACGCGGGCCGCGACAGCGACCCGGTGAAGATCAAGCTCTTCGCCAACAAGTTCTACTTCGACGAACTCTATGCGAAGCTGATCCGCATCTTCCAGGACGGCCTCGCCGCCACCGTGCGCGTGCTCGACAGCCTGCTCATCGACGGCCTCGGCGTCGGAGGCACCAGATCCCTCGCGTCCAGCGCAGGGAATGCACTGCGCCGCATCCAGAGCGGAAACATCCAGACCTACGCCCTGCTCTTCGGCCTTGGCGTCCTGGTCATCGTCTTCCTCGCCCTGGCAAAGTAAGCGCGCCCGCCCGCCAAAGCCGCGGCCCTTCGCGGATTTGCGCAACGGGGATGCACATACCCAGCGGCTCACGAAGCCCCCAGCTCAGCCGACCGTAACCCGCAGGCCGCTCCCAGGCTGCCGCAATCCGGCTGGTGGCAGCGGGCACATTTGCGGAAAGAAATCATTTGTGGTCGGCCCGGGATGTGGTGACGTGCCAAACCATTCCATTTTCCTATGAATTCCCGTCCTGTATCGACCGTTTCGTTTGTGCTTTCCGCGGCCTTGCTCGCCCCTGCGGCCTTCGCCCTGCCGACGCAGACGAATGGGACGCAGTCTGACACGCCCTATGCGATCTCGGGAACCGACCTCCTCCAGACATCCGGGGCCACCATCGGCGGTACGGGTAATCTGGCACAGGAAGGCATCCAGGGGCTGGGAGCACTGAATGACGGAATCTACGGACCGCAGGGCGGAGCCAATGCGCACCCGCCGGGGCTTGGGGCCTTCAGTGCCGGCAGCGGCGAATCGGTCACCATCAATTTCCCTCAAGCCAACGGAGTGACGATCAATACGCTGGATTCATTCGCCGCATGGGATGGTGCCCGGGCCAGTCAGAATTTCCAGTTTGAATACCAGTCCACAGTCACACCCGGCATCTGGCACCGCCTCGCCTCGGTGGTGCACGACCCCGGGCAGCTCCCCGGCAACACCAACACCCGCGTCGGCCTGAGCGATTCCACCGGCACGCTGGCGTCCAATGTCAGCGCCGTGCGCATGATTTACGGAAATACCAATTTCTGGGGCTGGAACGGATTCCGGGAAGTGGACATCACCGGCGCGCCATCCTCCTCTGCAACCGGAGCGCGGTTTCTCAATTCCATCCAAATCAACGAGCCCTTCACGCCCTCCGGTTCTGATCTGCTGCAGTCGGGGGGAATCGTGACGACCTCGACGGGGAGCTTTCAGGATGAGGGTCAGGTGGGGCTGGCCTCGCTGACGGACGGCGGATTCGGACCCGGCGGCAATCCTGGCGGCGGCGGTGCCTCCGCCACGGGCAATGCCGGGGAATTCGTCACCTTCACCCTGGATCTGGTTGCCAGTCCGCTCGGCTACAGCCTCTCCGGCGTGGACGTGTATGCCGGCTGGGACGGATTCCGCGGCGGCATGGAGTATTCGCTGTCCTGCTCGCTGGTGAGTGATCCAAACACCTTCATCACTCTGGGTTCCACCAGCTGGGATGCGAACGCCAACAATGCTCCCGGCGGCAATATCAGCACCCGTTCCATGGTGCGCGATGCCGACGGGGAACTCGCCACCGGGGTGGCCGCGGTACGCGTGAGTTTTGGCGATGTCACCTTTGGCTATGCCGGCTATCGCGAGGTCGATGTCTTTGGAACGCCCGTTCCCGAGCCCTCCGCAGCGGCGACCGCTCTGCTCGCAGGAGTGGCACTCATGCGCCGCCGCCGGCGGGCCTGACAAAGAGACCTGCCGGCTGCGCCGCAGTGAGGCTTATGCCTGCGGGGCGGCATCCGGTGGCGGAGAGGCATCGCCTTCGCCTTCTGGCGTGGTGCCATCCGCTTCGATGGCTGGCATTTCCTCATCGCCGTCGTTGATGACGCGGGCGATGTCCTGGAGGAGTTCGCCTTCGCGCAACGAGATGAGTTTGACGCCCATGGTGTTGCGGCCGGCTTCGCGGATTTGGGCGACGGGGATGCGGACACTCTGGCCGGAAGTGGTCATGAGCATGACGTCGTCGGCTTCCAGCACAGCGAGAGCCCCGACGACCTTGCCGGTCTTGTCGGTGGTCTTCATAGTGATGATGCCCTTACCGCCGCGGGACTGAATGCGGTATTCCTCAAATTGGCTGCGCTTCCCGATGCCGTTTTCGCTGGCGACGAGGAGGGTGGCGGCGGGATCGACGACAGCGAGGGAGACGACGTAGTCGCCCTTGGCGAGACGGATGCCGCGGACGCCAATGGAGTTCCGCCCCTGGTCGCGGATGCCGCCTTTTTCCTTCACCTCACCCGGCTCGCCGGAGCCGGTATCGTCAGCCTCTTCGCTGTCTTCGGCGGACTCGCTGCCGGGTTCGGCGCGTTCGGCGTATTCCTTGAAGCGGAGGCTCATGCCCTCGTGGGTGACGAGGACGAGTTCGTTGCGGCCTTCGGTGAGGGCGCAGCCGATGAGGTGGTCGCCGTCGAGGATGTTGATGGCGATGATGCCGTCCTTCCGGATGTTGCGGAACTCGCCGAGGTTGGTGCGCTTCACGGTGCCGTTGCGGGTGGCGAAGACGACATACTTGTTCTCGTCCCACGTGGTGTCCTTGTCGCCTTCACCCACGGCGGGAATGCGGAGGACGCTGGCGATTTTCTCCTCGGGCTTGAGGTTGAGGAGGTTCTTGATGCTGCGGCCCTTGGCGGTGCGGCTGCCCTCGGGAATGAGATAGACTCGCTCGGCATAGACGCGGCCGGTGTTCGTGAAGAACATGAGCCAGTCGTGCGAGGAGGCGGTAAAGAGGTGCTCCACGAAGTCGCCGGCTTCCTCGTCATCGCCGGAGGACTTGGCGGTCTCCATGCCCTTAAGGCCCTTGCCGCCGCGGCGCTGGCTGCGGAATTCGGTGGCGACGGTGCGCTTGATGTAGCCCCGGTGGGAGATGGTGATGATCTGGCTCTCGTTGGCGATGAGGTCGATGGTGTTGATCTCGCCCTCCTCGTCGGCAAAATCCGTCAGGCGCGGGGTGCCGTACTTGGCCTGAATGACGCGGAGTTCCTCCTTAATGATGGTGAGGACGCGGACTTCGCGGGCGAGGATGTCCATGAGATCGGTGATCTCGGCCATCACGGTGTCGTATTCCTCTTTGAGCTTGTGGCGCTCCAGGCCGGTGAGCTTGTAGAGCTGAAGTTCTACGATGGCCTTCACCTGGCGGTCGTTGAAGCGGTATGTGTCACCCACGACCTGCGGCTGGCCGCGGATGATGATACCGAGGGCAGTGGCGGCTTCGACAGTGAAGGGGTATTCCTTGATGCGCTGCTCAGCTTCGTCGCGGTTCTTCGAGTCGCGGATGATCTTGATGAAGTCATCAATGCGGCTGGTGGCGAGGAGGAGAGCTTCGAGAATCTCGGCGCGGGCCTCGGCTTTCTTGAGCAGGAAGCGGGTGCGGCGGAGGATGACATCGCGGCGGTGCTCGATGTAGCAGGCGATGGCGTCCTTCATGTTAAGAAGACGCGGCCGGCGGTTATCGATCGCGAGCATGTTCACGCTGAAACTGTTTTCCAGCGCGGTGTGCTTGAAGAGGTTGTTGATGACGACCTGCGGGCGGGCATCGCGCTTCAGTTCCAGAACGACGCGCGTGTTCTCATCGCACTCGTCACGGATGGCACTGATCTCGGGCAGGACCTTCTCGGTGACGAGTTCCGCGATGCGCTTGATGAGGACGGCGCGGTTTTCGCGGTAGGGGATCTGGGTGATGACGATCTGCTCCTTGCCGCGGTCGTCGAGTTCGATCTCCACCTTGCCGCGCACCTTGATCTGGCCGCGGCCGGTGGTCATGTAGTTGCGCGTGCCATTGCGGCCGTAAATTGTACAGCCGGTGGGGAAGTCCGGGCCCTTGATGTGCTGCATCAACTCCGGGATGGTGATGTCCGGATTGTCGATCTGGGCACAGATGCCGTCCACGACTTCGCTGAGATTGTGCGGGGCCATGTTGGTGGCCATACCGACAGCGATGCCGGTGCCGCCATTGACGATGAGATTCGGAAAGGCCGCAGGGAAAACCGTGGGCTCCATGAGGCGCTCGTCGTAGTTGGGGACGAGGTCCACGGTTTCCTTGTCCATGTCCTCCATGAGGACGGTGCCCAGGTGAGTGAGGCGGGCCTCAGTATAACGCATGGCGGCCGGAGGGTCGCCGTCCACAGAGCCGAAGTTCCCCTGTCCGTCGATGAGCGTGTCGCGCATGGACCAGTGCTGCGCCATATTGACAAGCGTGGGGTAGATGACGGCTTCACCGTGCGGGTGGTAGTTACCGGAGGTATCACCGCAAATCTTGGCGCACTTGATGTGCTTGCGGTTCGGCCACAGCGACAGTTCGCTCATGGCGTAAAGGATACGCCGCTGGGAGGGCTTGAGACCGTCGCGAACATCGGGCAGCGCGCGACTGATGATGACGCTCATGGAGTAGTCGAGGAAGGACTTCGACATCTCGTCCGCGACGTTGATGGGCTCGATGTTGCGGGGCTCGTTTTCGCTCACTGTTTTGGAAAAAGATGGACGGTGAAATGGTAAGGGCGGGCAGCGTGCCGGGACGTGTGGACACTGGCTCCTGCCGGGAAGCGGAGACCCTAGAGCGGTGACCCGCGGGCGCAAGGCATAGGTTTATTTTCCGGCGGTAAATTCCAGCCTTTTCACACCGGAAACCGCCGGGCCGCGGGCACAAAAAACCCGCTGCCGGAGACCGGCAGCGGGGCGCGCAGAATGGCAGGGGGAGAACCTTACGGCAGCGTAGCCGGGAAGTCGGTTTCAGCGGAGCCGCCGAGAACCCTCAGGTAGTGCCGGGTGCCAGGTGCCGGAAGAACAGGGAGCGTCCAACTCTTCTCGGTACCGTCGCCGGCCACGGAGGGGCTGGTGTCATCGCGCGTCCAGGTGACAAGGTCCGTACTGAAATAGCCGCGGTAGAGACGGCCAGCGGCGGTGGAGAAGGCCGTAATCTGCTCGCCGCCGGTACCTGTGGTGATGCCAGTGACGGTGAAGATCGAGTTCGGATTATTCGGATTTGTGCCGTCGGCGAGTTCGCGGAGGTCGGTCACGCCGTCGCCATCGGTGTCCGCAGTGGGCGGCACGCTGCTGAAGACGACTTCAGACACGGTGAAGAACTCCGAGCCGGCATCGTTCACGCCGGAAATGCGCAACTGGACGGAGTTGGCGCCTGCCGGGATGGTGCCGCTGAGAGCGAAGACGTTGTTGATGGAGATGTCGGCGATTTCCCCGCGGCGGTTGAACTCGTCACGCACACGGTTGGCGTTGTATTCATCCTCTGCCGTGAACGGGGCCACGGAGTAGTCGATGGTGGTGATCTGATCCACACCGGCGATGCCAAGGTAGCCGTTGATGTAGCCGTCCGCAGGGCCGTTGGCTCCCACGGTGGCCACAGCCGTGGCGCTGGCACCGTCGCCGGCATCGTAGCTGCTCACGAGGTTGATGATGTCAGCCGGGACGAGTCCGCCATCGATGATCAGTTCGGCTTTAAATTTATCGGTGGTTTCAAAGTTGGAGCCATTGCTGGTTTCCAAGGCGCGGAACTGAGCGCTGAAATAGACGGTGCCCTGAGCGCTCAGGTCGATGACATCGGAGACGACGACTTTGTCTGCACCGCCACCGCCATTGATCATGCTCAGAGAGCGGAGAGCAGTATCATTCGTCCACTGCGTCGCCGGCGGCGTGCCGGGCAGGGTATTCACATCGCCGAGCACACCACCGAAGTAGGTCCAGCCAATGGTGTAGCGGCCGGGGAGGGCAACATTCACAGTCTGTGTGGCTGCCGGGTAGCTGGAATCCGTGATGACGAGCACCAGTGGCGAAGTCGTGGAGGCCGGAACGGTGAAGGTTTGCGTGCCGAAACTGCCGGATGCCGGAGTGACACCGCTGCTGGTAGTCCAAGTGGGGCCGCCGCTGGTTCCGGTGATGGTCACATCGAAAGAAATGGTGTCATCATCGATGCCCGGGGTGAGGCCTTCGTTGCGCACGATGTTCGTGACCGCGGAGACCGTGAGGGTGGGCACGGGCGGCGTCAGCGTGAAGCTGGTGGTGACTGCCGGGTTCCCAATATCCGTCACTGTCACCGTGCGGGCTCCCGCGGAGACGAGGAACGGGCCGAAGATGACCGGATTCGGAGTGCTGTAGGAGCCGCCGGTGGGAAGACCATTGCTGGTCCAGCCGGTGCTGACACTGAGATTCACCGCTGTGAGGTTCACCGGCCCGGAGAATTCGTCGTCGGAGGGATCGACGGTGCCTTTATTATCAACGGTCACAGGACCTGCCGCCGCGGTGAAGAGCGTAGGCGGCGGATCAGACAGACGCAGATTCTTCACAACGTAAGTCTCGCTCGGCGAGTTGGAATTGCCGATAATGCGGATCTGCAGCGTGTTGGCGGTGGCCGGGACGATGAAGTCGAAGGAGAACGGCTTTGATAGGTTGGTAATGCCGGCATCCGGCAGTTCCGAGCCGGAACCCGCGGGACCGCCCGTGAGGACACCATCGTTGTTCACGTCATTCGCCCCGAGGATGCTCACCGGCGCACCACCGTCGATGATGGCCTGAATGGTGAAGGAATCCGGTGCTTCAAAACCGGAGGATGTTCCGGCGATGGCGTCAAGGTCCGCCTGCACCCGGACGAATCCTAGGCCTGAAATGTCGATCTCACCGGTGTCGATGACAAAGCCGCCCTGTGTCGAGCTGTTTTGCGTTAGCGTGCGGGCGGTTTCATCAATGACCCAGCCATTAGTGGCGGCACCATTGGTGTAGAGAATCGGGCTGACGGCGCCAACCACATCATGCAGACCAATGATGCGGGGGGCATCCACAGCAATGGATGCCGTGAAAGCAGGCGTGCCCACGTCGGAGAAGGTGACGAACTTCGGAGCCGCGACCGGGAAGCCAGTCCAGACGACTGGCGTACCATAGTTCGCTGCCGCGGCATTCGGCGCACTGACATCACCGGTCGTCCAGCCGCTGCCAATGGATGTACCAGAACCCGCCACATTGACGGTGAATCCAAAGGTATCGTCTGCCGGATCAGACGGCGTGCCGTTGGCATTGCGCGTCCACGTCGAGACGGCTGGCACGAGCAGTCCATTCAACTCGGTGAACTGGAGGGTCACATCGTCGATGCCCTGGTAGCCATCGGTATTGGCTTCATTCGCATCCGTCCACTTCACCGTGAGGTATTGCCCCGGCGCGAGAGTGACGCCGGAGAGGCTGGTGGAAACCGCGAGACGATTGGCCGGATCATTGCCATCCAGAGCCACTGCCGCACCGGCATTGCTCAGGCTCCACGCCGCAGCCGGGATCGCCGTGAATCCGGCCCCCGGCGCGCCTGCAGCACTGCTGGTGCCGGAAAGGATATTCGTCAGCGGCGCACTGCTGATGGCGTAAAACACATCGAACTGCTCCGGGGTAGTGGCACCACTGTTGGAGCGCCAGAGTTCACCGGTGTAGTCCAGCTGCGAGAGCGCGACCGGTTTGCTGGAGGTATTCTGGAACTGCACCGCATAGGCAATGTTCGCGAAATTGCCGGTGCCGGTGGCTTTTGAGCCAAGAGCACGCTCCGCGCCCCCCGCCGGACCGAGATTCAGCAGACCGCTGAACACCGTGCCGTTACCATCCGATGCCTGGGCACTGCCGGTGACAGTGGTGCCATTATTGATCTGAGCGAACCACCCGGTAATGGTGGAGTCATTGACCCAGGGAACACTCGCTGCCCCGAGGCTGTCGAAGTTCTGTGAATAGGACCCCGTGCCCGTGACGGGTATAGGGGCGGCAAAGGCCACACCTTGCCAGACAGTGAGGGCCAGAATGAGTTGAACTGTTTTGTTCATGCGGGTTTTAGCGGGTTGAGGATGAGAAATGGAACTTTACGGGCTCGCCTCCGGAAAAGGCAGGCCACCCCAATACGAACACGAAGGGGGCGATGTTCGCTTCATTTGAGGGAGCATCACCCCAAACTGACCCGAGAGCCTGCCCGGAATATTTTAAAAAAACAATGAAAAAGCACCCGGCCTCTAATATAATTCCCATAATAGAGATTACCCTTTGCCGCGCCCATCCTGCTGGCCGGGGAGGTTGAGCCCACGGTTCCGTGGCGTCGCTTCAGGCAGCGAACGGATAAGCCTCTACCCTGACATTCACCGGCGATGCCTTGTTGCACGAAACGTTGCCAGCCCTTTCCTGCCCCGTGAGCGAAGAAAATCCTTATGCGCCCCGGGACATTCCGGCACCAGCCCCGCCGGGCAACCGCCGGGCTAGAGCAGCCCGGGCGCTGTGGATAACTTATCTCGTGGCCAGTGCGCCCATGGCTCTGGCGGGATTGATATCGTGGATTGCGCCCATGCTTTTAGGCGGAGTCTCTCACGGAAAAGATCCGACCGCTCATCTGTGGCTTGCGCCGCCCCTGCTGAGCGTGGCCTGGATCCTCAGCTTCGCGCTGGCTCATCTCTTCAACACCGGGCTGCGTTGCCTAGTGTAGTGCGCTGGAAATAATGTAACATATAGTTGACACTGGTGTGGTAGTGTGTCTGCATGAGGCACGCGATCCCTATCAAGTTGAGTCCGGAAGAAACCACCCTGCTGCTACAGGTGGTTCGTTTGGGTAAAAGTGCGCAGCGTCAGGTGGAACGCTCGCGAGTGGTGTTGTTGGCGGCGGCCGGTCGGACCAACGATGAAATCGGCGTGGAGTTGGGGATCACCCGGCAGAAGGCAGCGCGGTGGCGGGGCCGGTTTGCGGCGTTGCGCATGGCCGGGATCACCGCCGACCGGCCGGGCCGGGGGCGCAAAGCGCTCATCACCGCCGCGCAACGCATGGCGGTGGTGGAAAAGACGACGCAGCAAACGCCGCCCGGCCACACGCATTGGAGCATGCGCACGATGGCGCGGGCCACCGGCCTCAGCGCGACCACCATTGGCGAGATCTGGCGGTCGCATGGCCTAAAACCTCATCTGGCCCGCACCTTCAAAGTATTCAATGATCCGCGCTTTGTCGAAAAGCTCGAAGACATCGTAGGCCTCTATCTGAATGCTCCGGAACATGCGCTGGTTCTGAGCTGTGATGAGAAAAGTCAGGTGGAGGCGCTCGACCGCACACAACCGGGGCTGCCGCTTAAAAAGGGCCGTGCGGCCACTTACACGCATGATTACAAGCGCCACGGCACCACCACTCTCTTCGCGGCCCTCAGTGTGGCCGACGGCACTGTGATCAGCACCTGCCAAAACCGCCACCGCCATCAGGAATGGCTCAAGTTCCTCAAGCTGATCGACACTTCCACGCCTGCAGAGAAGGACTTGCACCTGATCGTGGACAACTACGCGACCCACAAACATCCCAAAGTCAAAGCGTGGCTGGCAAAGCATCCTCGCTTTCACATCCATTTTACGCCGACGAGCGCGTCGTGGCTCAATATGGTGGAACGCCTTTTCCGGGACATCACCGTGAGGAGCCTGCGGCGCGGGGTCTTCCACAGCGTTACCGAATTGATCAGCGCCATTGAAACCTACATCGCAAGCTACAACAGCAATCCCACTCCCTTCGTCTGGACCGCCAAAGCCGCCGACATTCTCGCGAAAGTCAGCCGGGCGAGGCAAAAACTCCTTTCGTTACGCCATTAGCCGCACACTACACTCGTTCCTTTTGTGGAGCATCTGCTGCCGGTTCTCGTGCTGGTAGCGCAAGCGTCCGGCACAAGTGATCTGGCAAGGATTTACCGGATTTACCTGGGTATTCTCGCGCTGCTGCTGTTGTCCGGAGCCGGCTGCGCACTGGCTGCTACTGGCACGCCGGGGCTACAGGACGGCTCAGGTTCTGCGGAGCCCTGATGCTGACGAAGACTTTCGGGAATCGGGCTGCGTCTCAGTCTCTGCTGAAGTTGCCCGTCGCTTACGCGGTCACTGCTATGCCCCCAGAAAAGCACGCGGAGGAGAAGCACTCCGAAGCGCCGCAGCCATGTGCCTTCTTCTTTAGACCCATTCTCAAAAGTCATCCCCCTAAACCCTGCACTGAGAGGAGAGATCTCCGGAGCGGGCAAAGAGGGAGGCAAAAGCCGTCAGCAGGCGGTCCATGAGTGCTTCCTCCGTGCGCGCCGTGAATCCCGTAAACCACTGGCTTTTGAGATGCAGCCACAGCCGCTCGATGGCATTGAAGTCCGGGCAGCCACAGCGAAGCGAAGACAGCCTGCCATTTTCCACATGACCAGTGCAGGCATTACGGCGGCAGATACACGACCCTGAAATGATGCCAGCAGAGGCTCTTTGCCTTGTGCCAGACGGCATTGTCCAGCACGAGGTAAAAGGTGCGCCCCTCCTGCGCCGGATGCTCTGCAGCCAGGGTATCGAGATAGGGCTGAAAGCCCGCCGTGTCGCACCCGTCGCAAATGAGCGCGCTGCGCGTGCCGCTGGCCGGCTCCACAGCCCCGATGACGCTGAGCCGCACATGCGCCCCGGTCTGCAGATTCCCCGCGGGGTGCCCGTGGAGCTTGACGGCCGTCCAGTGCTGCTGGCCCGCGGCGGTCGGGTTTTCCAGCAGCGGAACGACTTCATCGCGGAACCGCTCCGCCGTCAGCAGACGGGGCCTGCCGCGGCGGGCCTTGTCGGGCAGCGCGTCGATCCCGCCCTGGTTGAGGGCGCGGATCGCGCTCAGCACGGTGCCCTCTGTAACATTGCAAAAGAGAGCCACCTCAGCACGCGCCGTGCCGGCTACCTGAGCGCGGATGGCGCGCAA
>Ga0315905_10000493_pt1 | contig 42936 bp, 15 predicted proteins | sample LakEriMetagenome_5_FD_203522 | JGI IMG/M metagenome (GOLD analysis project Ga0315905, IMG submission 203522) | Freshwater fungal communities from buoy surface, Lake Erie, Ohio, United States - Buoy 4 MA121 | ecosystem: Environmental > Aquatic > Freshwater > Lake | place: USA: Lake Erie, Ohio...
TCAGGAGATTATCTTGACTGGTATGTGAAATATTTTCCTAAGTCTACATATGATGATTTAGGAAATATAGGAAGAAACTCAAGTAATAGATCATTCGATCAAATAAAATTTTTAAGAGGGCGTGATCCTGGTAATCCTGTAAGACTAAGTGAAAGTAAGGGAGCAGGTGATGCCACTATTATAGGAGAGAGAGGTAAAAAAATGTTTGATGTAGATCAATCTTATTCTTTTGCTGACTATAAAAATTTGACACCAGAACAACAAAAACTATATGATGAGTTTATACAGCAGTATAAAAATGATTATGAAACTGGTTGGAGAGGTCAATATAAACAAGGAGGTGACATCTATCTAGGTAAGTATGAGTTTAGAGATGGAGGTCTTGTGAAAATGGTAGACGGTGGTTCTGAGAAATACGCACAAGCTATTCAAAAAGATAGATTTGAAAAAGCTTTAGGTATACCACAAGAAAGGATTGCTTTACAGAAACCACAAGTAGATTTGAAAAACATGGATGCTTATTTTCAAGATAAGTTTCCAGCATTAAAAACTGCACAAGAAGAAGCTGCAATTCAAAAAGAAGTTAAGCAATATGAAACTTCTCCAAAGTTCAGTTCCACAGAACCTCTATATAATAACAAAGAGAATCTGGTAAAGGACTATAAAAAATCTGCAGACTATAAACTAAGATTCATGAATGAGTCTGACTATTCTGAAGATGATATTAAAAGCATACAGAATAGTTTTAAAAACGCTGGTATATTTGAGTCTAAAGAGATTGATCCTAAAAATTATAAATCTAAAGAAGAAGTTATTGAACTTCAGAAGTTCCTAGCTAGTAACGGACTCATGGATGTGTTAGGTAAATACGGTCCTAACAAAGATGGTATTGATGGAATATTTGGTAAAAAAACAAGAGAAGCTGTTGAAAAATACAATGAACATAATAAACCTTATAAAGAAGGTGTTCTAGATGACGTTACCAAAAAAGCTATAAAGGATTTTAAAAATCAAAATGATTCTAAAACCACACTTGGTATACAGACGCCATTAGATCTTAATACATTTATTCAAGAAGATGGTTCTGCTAATATCAGTGCTTCAAACCAAGCTATAAGAGATTTTGAAAAGAGTCTAAATAGTAAAGGTTATTTCAAAGGTACTAAGTTTAACACGGATGACATAACTGAGTTTAATCCTAGAGTTGCGTTTAAGTTTAAATTAAACCCTGATTCTAAAACACCATTTGGAATGTGTGCTCAGTATGTTAATGGAACTATTTGTGACGAAGATGCTGCTGGATTTGAAGCGCGTGAGAATCTAGGTTTAAGTGGTTCTGCATGGCACATATCAGATAACATTCAAAGTAAAGGTGGTAAATTAGTATTTGCAGGTTTACCAGAAAGAGATCAGGTTCCTGATTTAAAAAATAAAGATCAGATTGCATCATTTATAAAATCTAACTTACAGAATCAAACATCTTATCTAAAAGATATTGTAGGCGGAGGTGTTACTTGGGATAGTAAAGTAAAACCCGGTGATGTTGTTAATATATTTTACGAAGGATCTAACTATACAGAAGAAGCTTACAATCAAACTAAGTCATTGAATAATAGATTATTTACAACACACGTTGGTGTAGTAAAAGCAGATGACCAAGGTAAACTATTTGTTGAGCACAACGTACATGGTAAAGTTGAAAAAGATCCTTTAACCAACTTCTTAGAAGGAAAGGTTAAAGGTAATGGAAAGAACAAAGTTTCAATGATATCTGGTATCACTAGACCTAACTATTATGAAGGTGCACTAGCTGATGGATCCGGTATTCCTGAACAAGGTGTTAACTATTATCAAACTGAATATGGTAAGTTTAATCCTAAAGGAGCACTAGCAAGAAATGAATTTGATGGATTAGCTGAAAGTATTTCTGGAAAGACTACTTACAAATTCTTGAAGACAATTGAGAATAACAAAAAAGCTTTGTTGAAAGATATTCCAATATCTGAGAATGAGTTTGATAAATTGATGCGTGTATCAAGAGCAATACCTACACTTGAAACATATGCTGGTAAAAGTTCTGAAGAAGTTAATGCATTTGAAAAAACATTACAGGATACGTTCCTTTCGGATAGAGAGAAGTCAATGGGTTTAACAAAACTTAAAGATGAAACTAATCTAAATGAAGAGTTAAGGAAAAAACTGATAAAGTCTGATTATGAGTTAGATAAACCTGAGAAGGCAGCGTTACCAACTTTCTATAAAATTGCAAAAGATTATCTATTCTTAAAAGAGATCTCTAATAATAAAGGTATCAATCTAACAGCAGATCAATTAGCAAAACTTTCTGGTATTGCATATAATCAGTCTGTAGGAAAGATCGCAAAAGATCTAGTAGATGCTGGTTCCTATGATAACTATATAAACAATAGAAGAAGTCAAGCTAAAGCTGCAGGAAATGATAGATTCAAATATGAAGATTTAGTTACTGTATATGATAAACAAACAATGAAAAAAGGTGGTGCAGTAGAAGGTATCTATTTGGGTAAATACGAATTCAAAGACGGAGGTTTAGTAAAGTATCAATCTAAAGGTCAAGTTGATCAAAAAGAATTAGAGAGACGTGCGAAAGCTATGGGATGGAATACCGTTGATGAATATAAAAATGCAAATTGGAAAAGAAATACTAAACCATCAACAAATACATCTGACACATTTGATTTAGCATTAGATGCAGCATCTTTTGTGCCAGGAGCTATAGGAATGGGAGCATCTACAATAGGATTAGGTAAAAATTTATATGAAGGAGATTTAACGGGAGCTGCATTAGATGGATTAAATATTGTTACAGCAGGTGCTGCTAAATGGTTACGTGCAGCACAACAAACTGCTAAATTAGCTAGTGCTACTAAAGCAGCAAATAAAGTTGCAAAGCAAGCAAAATTTTTAGAGACTGCTTCAAATCCATTAGTTCCTAAAACTATTGGAGCAGTTAGAGATATAGGTAATTATCAATGGGGAGAAAACTTCCAACCATTTGCTGCTAATGCTACAACTGTTCCTAGTACACCTAAACAACTTCGTAAAAAGTATACTCCAACAGAAGAATACATAAAGGCATTAAAAATAGAGGAGAATGGTATTAGAAAAGGATTTAATAAAAATTCTGAAAAGTGGTTACCACATGCTTCAAAAGAAGGCGGTAATAAAACAATCGCTTACGGACATAAGTTGACTGATGAAGAAGTACGAAAAGGAACATACTCTAAAGGTATAACAGAAAAACAAGCTGAAGAATTATTTAATAAAGATCTAGCAAACCATCTAATTACTGCTGAAAGAGTTTACAACAACCGACATGGAAAAAATGCTTTTGATAAAGTGCCTGACACGCTAAAAGATCTAATAGTAGATTATACTTACAATGGTGTAATAGATAAGTTTACAAAGTTTACTTCAGCTATAGATGAGTATAGTAATGCAAAAACTCCTAAAGAAAAAGAAGCAGCGCATCAGAAAATGCTAAAGGAATATAAGAGAACCTCTAAAGGTAAGGATATGGTTAGCAGAAACGCATTTACAAAAAAAATACTTGATTCAATACCTGTTAAACAAGAAGGTGGATCTACTAAAGGTAAGGAATATAAAACACCTACTGGACAAAGTATTTATCTAGATCCTAATTTTAAATCTTATGCTAGATATCTAGATTCAAATGGTAATATTATTCCTGTTACTGAATTACAAAAGTTTTCTATGATATATGATCCTCAAGATAATACTTGGGATTCTACTCATAGTGAAAAACCTCTAAAGATTCGCAGTAGACGTATGTCATTTGAAGATAGATTAAATAAATCATTAGGAGATCCTATGGGTAAAGCAGCTCGTGAAGCAGCAGAAGGATTAGAACCTGGAGAAGATCCAGTAGATAATTTTAGACATCCTTTAGCTGGAATGTATACTCAACAAGCTATAGCAAAGAAAACAGGTAATATACCAATTGTTTCTCCAGTATTAGGTTGGGTAGGTGCAAACATTATGGGAGTAGGACATGAACTAGGTACAATATTTAATGATGATAGACCATTAAAATATAAAGGAAGAGAAGCATTAGAAGACATACTTAATAATGCTGCTGGTACAACAATTGGGTTATTACCTATACCTAATAAAGTTAAAAAAGAAATTCTATATAAAGCCTCAGCTAAAAACATGCTACCTGATGGTATATCAAATCCTGATGGTAGAGACTTTTATTTTAAAAACAATGGAGGTTCTGTTAGAAAAGTAAAGATCAAGAGTCTTCCTAGGAATACTCAGTAAATTTTAGTATCTTGTATATAATCACTATATTAGCCAGATGAAAAGACGAAGCGCTCGTAATAATAAAAAAAACAATCCTCTTGCAATAGAATTAAGAGATTTCCTTATGTATAGTAACCCATCAAAATTTGCACCTCGGATTAGACAAACCGGGGGTGAAGCATTTCCACAAGCACCTACTATGAACCAGTTCTTTAACTATGGTGCACCTACTCCTAAAACACCTTTTGTTTTTCAGGATGGTGGAGCAATGAATGATATTCAGAAGATGAATATGCAGTACATGCAGCATTATGGAAAGATGCAGGATGGAGGATCTTCCATGGACACGGGTTCTCAAAAGTCAACAAGAGTAGCTGATTTCTTGAGAAAGGTCAAAGAAAAAGCTATGTCTACTATGGAAGAAGAGTTGATGAACGAAGCTTCTGAGTACGAGAATGAATTGACTAATATGTTCCAATACGGTGGATTTGCTGGTCCTCAACCTGATTTCACAAAAGCAAATGCTTGGATGGATGCATATAGTAATAATGCTAATATAGGAAAGCTTCAAGATAATTTCTTAACACTTGCTGAAGAATGGGCGGATACACCCGATGATGTGTACGTTAAAAAGATAAAGACTAAACAGATGCCTATTGCACAGGCGGGTCTTAATTTTAGAGATCAAGCAACACTACCGTTTGATTACATGAATCCTCCTATATCACGTTCTAGTATTTCACCTTATCCAGATAACGATCAGGTGTATATGCCTAATGTAGGTTTCACTCCTGCAGATATTCCATCATTAGGTCTTACTACTCAGAATCCATCATATAATCAAAATATTCTTTCAGAGAATGTACCTGGAGCAGGAACACCCATTGAAGTACGTTCACAATATGAAATAAATAGAAATTCTTTATCACCATATCCGGATAACGAATACATTCCAGAAAATCCTACTGATATTCAATCTCAATTAGATTTTCGAAATAAAATGCGTAATATCTCACTAATTCCTGAAGGAGAAGAAGAAGAATATCTACCTGTTCCCATAGATCCTAATGCTGCACCTCAAGAAATTGATAAAGACTATCATAAAATTGTAGATAATGTTCCCGGTGAACCTGTTATCACACCAAAAGGTCCTACTACTTTAAAAACAGAAGATGATTCTAAAAAAGAATCTATTGTAGAAAAAACTATAGATGATATTGCTAAGAAGAGAGAAGAGGAAGCAGCAGCAAGAAAAGAAGGAACTAAAGAAGGAACTTCTACAAATGCAGGAGCACCCGCAGCAGGAAGTGAACAAGAAAAGAAAGAAGCTGCTGCAGCAGGAATGACACCAGCTGAATACAGAACTTTCTTATCTCGTATGAGTATCAATAAGAGACGTGCTTTATTACCTGGTAACAGAGCTAAGTCTATAGACTTTTATTTTGATACATATGGTCCTTCAGGAAATACATTAGGTAATACCGCAGGATCTCAATCTGCAGATCCTGCAGAATCTACTGGTGAAAGAGATTCTATCTTTAATAGAGCTGCACGAAACAATCGTGATATTAATTATACAGAGAGAGGAAATCCTATGTCTGTTGGAGAAATGAAATCTCAGAAAGAACAGATTCCTATGAAATCTGTATACGATCCAAGAGGTTATAACAATGCATATTCTGAACTGCGTAATCAATCTTTCCAGAATAGAAGACGTAATTTAGGTTCTAGGATAGATGAGTTGTATCAACGTGAAGGTAATTTAGGGGAGCAATACGGACAAGGTTTAACTAGACGAGAATCTAATAAACTAGACAGATTAGAGAATCGCTATAATAGAATAGGTAGTGGACGACCTGCACCTGGAATGACGGGACCATCTGAAGCAGAAACTTTCTCTCAATATATGAGACCTGAATACATAAAAGAATATGGTGGTCTCATTCAGTATCAAATGGGTTCTGAATATGAAGAAGATCCATTTGGAACAGCTGGTTATAGTACGGATGGATACGATACTACAGAACGTGAAGATTACGCAGGTAATACTATTTACGAAGAAGCGCCTGAAGGAGCAAATGAAGATCTTGAACTAAAGAGTCGTACAAGAGTAAGACAAAAATTGGGAAGTTACAATCCATACGAAGCACCAACAATGTTGGCAGGTTTAAATCTTATAGAAGGTCTTACTCAGAACATGGGTAATGAAAAGAAGAAAAAAGAAGTGTATAATAAAATGTCTGCCGATCAGGTATATACAAAAAATACAAAAAAGGACAGAGGTGATTATAATGATCAAGGATACTTTAGACTTGATCAACAAGTACCTGTACAATTTCCTGGATATAACTTCACATCACCATATGCTAGATATGGAGGATCCTATAAGAAAGGTGGAGAATATTATCTGAGTGACGAAGAGATTCAGGAGATCATTAACATGGGTGGACAAGTTGAATACTTAGACTAATTAATTATGGTTAGAAAAGTAAAAATAAAAAGCATACCTCAGAAAAAAGACGGAGGAGTTAGTTACAATCAACTAGCTCCAATGTACATACCTAATGGTATGAGTCAAGAACCTATGAAGGTTAGAAAAAACTTGACAGCTGCACCTAGAAAGCAAGCTACTATAGAAGCTGAAGGTGGTGAAACAGTACTAACTAAAGTTGGTGGTCTACCTGCACATTTTAATATATCAGGTAAAAGACATGCTCAAGGAGGTGTACCCTTAAATGTACCAGATGAGAGTTTTATTTTTAGTGATACTCGTGCAATGATTATAAAGGATCCTGAGATTCTTGCAGAGTTTGGAGAAACTAAATCTAAAACTCCTGCAGCTATTGCTAAGAAATATGATATCAATAAGTATCGTGAGATTCTTGCTGATCCTGATTTAGATAAACGTAGTAAGGAAACTGCTGAGCAGATGATTGCTAACTATAATATTAAGTTAGCAAAGCTTGCCGCATATCAAGAATCTATGAAAGGATTCCCAGATGGTATTCCTACTGTAGCACTTCCATATATGATGGTAAATCAGATTGATCCTAAAGACATGTTACCATTGAGAACTGAAGAGACTGGTCAAGAAGAAATGTTAGATGAAGATCTGTATGCAATGCAGAATCCTTCTGAACAAGAATTTGTAGATGAAGAAACTATGCCGGAAGCACAGTTTGGTATGAATGTAAGAAGACAGAATCGTTTACAAAGAAGATTAGATAGACTAAGACAACAGCAACAGTTCGATCCTACTAGTGGCATATACTTAAATGTTGATCCACAAGGTAGAGCGTATTATGTAGACGGAAGAGGTGTTGCAATGCCGCAAAGTGTTAGTGTACCAAATGATTTTATCAAGCCTGGTACAGTAATGAACACTACAACAAACAAGACTACTCAGAAAACTGTAAGTCAAAGTAAACCATCTAAAGCAAAAATTGATGAGTCTAAGGTAAAGAAACAAGGTGATCCTAGTTTAAAAGCTGGTGACTACTTTAGAGATGCTAACGGTAAACTTAGACAAGTAACTAAAATAGGCTATAAGAATACTCCTACAAGACAATCTTTCTCAGGTGCTGAGAATTATAAACCTCAATACGGATCTATTGAAGAGGATGTAAAAGCAGCAAATGCTCTTTTAGAAGATCTATCTAAAAAAGGATTTGCTAAAAAAACAAATTCTGGTTGGATTATCTATGCAGGAGCAAAAGATGCAATGTCTTTAAAAGATAAAGACTTTATTACAAAAGTAGCATCTTACAATAAAGGAACCGGATTAAAAGATCTTGGTGCTCCTGGATTTAAAATTGCTTCACAATCTCAATATGAAAATGCAACTGAAGCTAATGTACCAAAAGGAAAAGGAAAGAAAAGAGATGATGGTTTCTATGGATTTGCTGATCCTGATATGTTAGAATTCAGATACTGGCAAGCTACTAATCCTAATGGTACTTTTGATGATTATGAAAATTTAGATGATGCATCTAAGATTCAGAATCGTAAAGGTATGCTTAGTTTGTATGGTTATGATGTAAAGAAACTAGGAGATAAAGTAAATGATCCATCTAAATTATATACTAAAGAATTTGTAACAGATCCTAAAGATGGATTGACGGCAAGAAATGAAAGAACATTTAAAGGTGCAGAAGGTAAAATTTATAGAAGTGCTGATGATGCAAAAATTGGTCTAGATCATTTGGATGCATACACTATTGATCCTGAAATGCAAGATGTTGAGGTTGATGAAACAGAAGGACCAGGAGAAATACCAACAAATGAACTTGATGTAACTCAAAGACGTGAAAGACCTGGTGCTGAATGGTGGTTACAAGATGCTATTGCTACAGCAGGTGCTTTTGGTGATTTAATGCGTGTAAAGAAATACATGCCGTGGACACCTAAGTTAGCACCGTATATACCGGAACCAACTTTTTACGATCCCACTAGAGAACTTGCTGCAATATCTGAGCAAGCAAATATCGCTACTCAAGGTGCTGGAGCATATGCACCTGCACAAGCATACAACGCACGCGCTTCTCAGATTCAAGGTAATGCTGCTAAAGCTGCTGCTGACACACTAGGTAGATATAACAATCTAAATGTAGGTGCAGCAAATCAGTTTGAGTTGACAAAAGCAAATGTGTTTAATCAAATAGGAATGGCAAATGCAGCATATGCTCAAGATTACTATGATAAAACTATTATTGCTAATCAACAGTTTGATAATTCTAAAAATCAAGCAAGACAAGGAATTAGAGAATCTCTAATTAATGCTATTACTAATAGAGCAAAAGGACAAGCACTAAACGAAGTGTATGGTAATCACTATATGACAGATCCTTCTTCTGGTGGTTTTGTAGAATTTACAGGAGGTGATGAACTAAATCCAAGTAATCCTTATAGTCAACAGAAAGCAGATGCTTTTGCATTATTGAGAAATCGTTTTCCAGAAGAAGATGATGAAACACTCTTAAAATTAATGTCAAATAATACTGAATCTAATTACGCAGATGACTATATGAAATCATTAGCGTCAATGTATCCTGTGCAAACAGGAGCTGGATATGGTGATTATTATGATCAAGGTTAAACTATTTAGTATATTTACAAAGAATTATGGCTACCTATATACAAGGAATAACAGATTATATACCTAGGTTACAACCTTTCCAACCTGACTTTAATTTTTATACCAATGCTCTTCAAACAAAAGAAGCTCAGTATAAAGCAGGTTATGAAAAATTAAGTAACATCTATGGAACATTACTAAACTCGGAGATGCTTCGTTCTGATAATATAGAACGAAGAGATCAGTTCTTTACACAAATAGATAATGAAATAAAAAAGATAGCGGGGTTAGATCTATCTAAAGAACAAAATGTATCTGCTGCTCAGAAAGTATTTCAACCTATCATAGATGATAAGTATATTCAAAAAGATATTTCTTATACTAAGAATTGGAGAAATCAACAATCTCGTGCTGAAGCACTTAAAAATTGTACAGATCCTAAAAAGTGTGGAGGAAAATGGTGGGATGGTGGTGTTCGCGCATTAAATTATCAAGCTGAAGATTTTGTAAAAGCTACAGCTGATCAATCTCTATCATTTCAGAACCCTACATATACGCCTTATGTAAATGTTTACGAAGACGTAATGACATTTGCAAAAGAAATGGGTTTTGAAAGAACTGAAGTGACTCTAACTCCTGATGGTAAATATAGAGTAACTGTTAAGAATGGTCCTGGTATTGTTGAAGACTTGACTCAGACATTCATGAACAGAACTCTGAATAATCCACAAGCTATAGAGATGTATAAGACACAAGCTTACTTAGATAGAAAAGATTTTATTACAGGTAACGCTAGTGTTTATGGTTCTGATGAAGAAGCTGAAAGAATATATCTAAATGATGCACTCGCTAAGATCAATGAACAACAGAAGAAGTTATTAAAAGATGCTGAGTCTGTTAAGACTTCTATTAGCGATTCTAATAAAGTTGCAGAGAAAAGTATAAACGAAGTTCCTGTTAATGATGTAGTAGACCAAAACTTCTTAGATTATTTAAACAACCTAAATGGTCAAGAAGAATCTGCTAATGGTGTAGCAAATGCTTCTACACAAGCACTCAATGAAACTGAGAATGCTCAGAATTTAGATATTGAGTCAATGCGTTATAGAGTTGACTCTGCAAAAGCACAGAGTTTATTAACATCTGAAATGTTTGATTATGCATCACAGTATGCTAATCTTACAATGGAGCAAGATATAACCGAAGATAAATATGCTCTAGCGTCATTTGATCACGGTTTAAAAATGGAAGAGATCGAATACAAAGCAGCTATTGATTATGAGATGGAGATGCTTAAATTCGATAAACAAAAAGAATTAAAATTATTTGAATATACATTAGAGAATGGTGGACTACCTGGTAGTGAATCAACACTTGACTTTAATGAACAAGGTATTCCTGTTGAACCTGGACCAGGTGGAACAGGTATTCCTGAAGGTGGTGCTGCTGCAATAGCGCAACAACAAGTGAAAGCGAAGATGGGTGATTATGATATGGCTGTTCAAGAGAAGATGACATTTGTACTTTCTGAACTTGATAGCATTATTAATAACCCAGGTGCATATTCTAAAGAACAAGTTGCAAGTGCTAAGAGACAAAAAGAAGAAATATTTGGTAAGGCACAAGTTGTATCAACACCTTCAACACAAGCTCAAAGAGGTACTGATGCTCTTACACCAGGAGCAGCTGCAGGAGGTATCGCAGTAGCAGCAGGTACCGCTGGTGTAGCTGCCGCAACTGTAGCTGCACCATTAGCAGCAGCAGGTACAGTAAACGTATGGAACCCAATAGGTTGGGGATTATTAGCAGCAGCAGGAGTAACCGCTGTTGGAGCAGGTTTATATAACTATCTATCAGGTGATGAAGAAACAGTACCTCCTACAGTAACACAAGGAGGTTATGTTGATGATTCTGGTAGAATAGTAAATGTTAAAGGTCACGTAGATGCTAGTAATCCTAATAGTCCTTATAATATTCAGAATATTAATAAGCGACTAGATAGTTTTATTGCAACTGAAGGTAATGGTCTTTTTAGAGGAAAGCAAACCTTTAAGTCAAGATCTACTGAAATCAATCAAAGAATTCAGACAGCTGATCAGATGCGTCAATCTGCATTTAAGAAAGCTCGTAAAGATGATTTAGCAATTCGTCAAAGACTTGTTGGATTATATGGTAACGATGGTACTGAATTATTAATTGATGAGACTGGTCATAGAAGAAGTGAACAAGAATTCATTAATGAATACTCTAGAAAATATAGAAACACAATTGATAATCCTATGATGAATCCTGCAGCAAAATTTGCTATGGATATCGTTATGGATGACGCTGCTGATGTATATGAGACAGCAATGGAAAGATACAATCGTGTTTATGATAGAGGTGAAGTTCCCGGATTAGGTATTGGTGTAAATACTGTTGGTGAAGGTGGTGGTCTTGTTGGAAGAAACAATCGCAGATTCTCTTTTGATCCTGCTCAACCTGGACCACTTAGAGCTGTTGTAAAAGATCTATACTTGAAAGACATTGCTCCCGCATTAAGTAATCCTACTATGAAAGGTGCTTTGTTTACATTAGGAGATGCTACAAACATAACCGGAGAAGATGAGGTTAACAACTCTACACAAGCACAATCTATTATTTCAAATCTTTTAAAAGAATCTTTGTCAACAAAATGGAAAACTAAAGATAGTAAACGTCCATTGTTTGATATTACAAGAGTTGGTATTACACAAAATAATCCTAATAAAGTAGCTGTAACATTTGAGATTGATCAAGACTTCATAAACAAATATGATGGTAGTAAAGACAATCCTGGTATTACAGCAGGTCTTGCAGAATCAGGAGATAATAAAGTCTCTCTATTACTTGATAGAGATAAAGTAACTTCAACTTTCTTTACATCGACAGAACCAACACCTCAAGAGTTCTTACTACATAATAACGGAAGAGTTGACGTAAATGCTTACAATGAATTTGGTGGAACCGGTTCTATTGTAAAAGATCCAGTTAGCGGTACTAAATCCTTTACATTAACACGTAAGTATATGAATCCTGAAACTGGTCAATTAGAAGAATTAGTAATGGGTGACTACGGTGACTTTGATGTAAATGATATGTATGAAAAGATTAATCTTGAGCTTGCATCTAGATATAAACAAAACTTTGATTTATTGAGAACACCATCAAAGGAACAAACAAATGAGTAGAATATATAATTTACCAAGTGGTAAACCTTTTAATGTTGATATTAGAAAGAATGTAGGTAACGCATTAACAGGACCGAATCCACAACCTGCACCAAAAACTGCAGCAGAAGCTCGTGAACGAGCGATGGCTGACATGAATAAGTTTCTTACTGAAGCTCCTAAAGCAGATATTTTAAAATATGATAAACCGTATACTTTTAACTCAGATGTAAACGGACAAAACTTTGATAGGTATTATGCACATCCTAAGTTTAAACAATTAGGATTTTCTCCATTCAGAGATAATGAAACTATATACAATGAAAAGTCTAGTCTATGGGATGATACTCTAAGAGCTTCTAAACAGTTCCCACGTCTTGTAGGATTAGCAGCTAGTGGAACATTTGGTAACTGGGATGATCTTCTTTCAGGAAGACCTGATGTAGATAATGCAATTGAGATGGAAAGATATATGAATATCGGTTCATCTTCAAGAGACGGTTTCGGTGCTAAAGCATTAAACTTTGGTGTAAACTCAGCATATACTGCAGGTGTTATAGGATCTATTATTGCAGAAGAAGCAGTCTTTGCTGGTTTAGCAATGACTGGTGTAGGATCAGGTGTTGCTGCAGCAGGTACTGTAAAAAACACATTAAGACTTGGTAAAGCATTTGATAGATTAGCAGATGTATTTAGAACAGGTTCTAATATAAACGAAGCAAGAAAAACATGGGATGCTGTAGGTAAAGTATCACGTGCTATATTACCATTTCAAAATACTGCAGATCTTTTCAGAAAAAGTGAAAGAGCTGCAATGGGTTGGGATAAAATGGATGATTTTGCAAAAGCGTATAAATCTTTTGGATCATTCTATAGAGACTTACGTGAAATTAACTTGGTATCATCTGAAGCAAAACTCGAAGGAGGATTTGTACAGAATGAAGTTGCTAATGATCTAATAAAAGAATTTAGAGCAAGAGAAGGTAGAGATCCTAATGATCAAGAATCTAAGAAGATATATGATCAAGCATTGAAAGCAGGATACTCTACAAGTTACGCTAACATGGCAGGTATCTATGCAAGTAATAAAGTTGTACTCAACAGATTACTTAAAGGTATTCCCGGTATGGCGCAAGTAGAACATGCTGCTTCTAAATCTGTTCGTGGTAGCATAATTAAAAATGCTGATTGGTTAAAGAGTGGAAAGAATCCATATGAAGTATTATATGGTATAGGAAGACTTGCGAATAAAGAGTTTTTAAAACAATCTGTAAAGAATCTTCCTAAGAATGGTATAAGATATATGTCAGCTAACGTCATGGAAGGTACACAAGAAGTGTATCAAGAAGGTGTAGCTGAAGCAATGAAGAAGTATTACATAGGTACTTATAACGATCCTTCTCGTGCGCATCAAGGTTTTATGAAAGAAGCTTTGGAGCACGGACTTAAATCACAAATGAGTGGTCAAGGTTTAGAGGTATTCTTATCAGGTTTCTTGATGGCGGGTCCGATACAAGCTGTAAATTTAGCAGTAACAAAAACTGGACAATATACACAAATGCTTAATCTTAAACGTCAAGAGAAAGCATTTACAGCAGATCCTAAAAATGCAGGTAAAGAGAATCCGTATACTAAAAAACTAAATGAGTTTAAAGATTGGGATAATAAAGTAGTTACCGCACTTAATGATCTAACTAAGAATAAAAAAGAATACTTCTCTAAGCTTTACAGAAACGTAAAGGAACAGAAAGATCTAGCGGATGTATTTGAAGATGCAGCGTTAAACAATGATACTAAAACTGCTATTGATACAAATGATGATTCTCTTTTCACTCATATTAAAACTTTAAGAAAGAGCGGAACACTAGATTTATTCAAAGAGCAATTGGAAGGTTTATCAGAATTATCTAATGATGAGTTAGCTGAAGCATTCAATGAGAAACCCGGTGCTAATCCTGTTGATAAGAAAACAGTAGGAGAAAGAATTCAATCTGTACTTAATAGAATAGATGATATAGATAAACATCTTACTGAAGTAGAGAAGATTGCAAATCCTTATGATGCAAAAGCAGACTTCTTTAACTGGTTAGGTTTTGAAGAAGCTAGAGATCTAGTTGCGTATAATGATTTTAGTTACAATCGTGTAGGTAATAGAATGGTATCTATACAGGATGACATCAAAACTATGATGGGTTCTGTTGGTTTAGATCCTTTATACGGAGATGTTGCAAACTTATTCAGTGTCGGTCGAGGTGGTAACATTCTAATGGGTGCTACTGATAACCTAGGAATGGAATCAGAATTAGAATTATTAAAACAAGAAATTGATAATCTAAAAGGAGCTACCGAACCAGAACTTGTAAGAAGAAGAAATCAGTTAACTGCAAAAAGAAATACATTACAAACACTATCCGTATCTGTACAGAATGCCGTTACGGCATATAAATTATTAAATACTCAGAACTTAACAGACCAAGAGAAGCAAGACAATATAGAACGTGTTGATGAAGCTGAAAAGTTACTATATGATGCATTCAAAAAACATCTTACTACTATTGGTACTAGTGATACTGCAGGTGCAGCAACTGGTATTTTTGATAAAACAATAGACGAGTTATTTCAGAAGTATAAAGATTACTGGAGATTAGATGCTGACAAAGCAAACATTGCTAATGCAATAAACATACTTTATAATCCGGAGTTATTCGCACAGTCTGTTGAAAGATTAGCTACAGCAGCATCAGAAGCAGATCGTGTTAAAGCTGAAGAAGCAAAGAAGATGGCTGTAGAATATCAGAAGAGATATGCTACAAATGATTTCTTAAATGACTTACTAAGTAAGTATAATGTTTTTGTTAGTGAGGAAGAAGCTGAAGCATATCTTAACAATGATATAGTTCCTACTAAGTTTATTAACGCAGATACCGGGTATGAAATTGATCCTAGAAAAGAAGCTCAAAAGTATGATGAGATATTAGATCTTATTGATCAATATGATGAGATCTTCTTTGAGCGTACAGGACAAAGATTATTCAAACCTACTAGACAAGATGTTGGAGTAAGACTTGCTGGAACTGTTAAAGGTACAGATAAAGAAATTGGTCAATTGGTTCCTCAATTCGAAGCTGGAGACAAGAGAACACTCTCTGACTTAGCTGCTGAATATGGATTTGATAAAGGAAGAAACGAATCTCAAGTTAAACTTGATACTCTCCTAAACGCAATTATTAATAATAAGTTTGCAACACAAGCTCAGAAAGAATTAGCTAGAAAACTTATCACATTAACTGATAAGACTGAAGTAGTTACTTTCCGATCTAATCACTATATGAACAGCACATATGATACACAGAATGGAATCATAGTAGATGCTCGTTATAGTTCTTCAGACTACGGAGCTAAGGTTTCTGTACCATTAGAATACTCTATTCTAAATGCTGTAATGCAGAAAGTTATTACAGATAGTTTATCCGACACCACGTTTGCAACTAAGATATCTGAGTTAAGAACACTTGCGGTTAATGGATCTAACGATACTGAAAAACTATTATTCAAATACGCTTTAGCTAATGATAGAGCTTTCTTAGGTGAGTTGTTGACTAACGGTGATTTCCAAGAGCACTTAGCTGGTATGGAATATACTGGTGAGCAAACTGATCTTACAACAGAAGCTACAACAATGTGGTCTAAGTTTTTAGATATCTTAAACGATCTTCTAAAGAACATCTTAGGTTTTAATACTTCTCTCTATAGAGAAGCAATGGCTGTGACACTTAATAAGTTATCACAACCTACTACAGGAACAAAACCTGCAGGTACACCACAAACACCATCACCCGGTCCAACACAATCTCCTATTGATGTAGACAAACAAGATGCTGAACTGATGGCAAAACTTCGAGAGAAGTATGATGCTATTATTGCTGGTATGACTCCAGAGGATGCGTCTAGAATGAACTTCGATAGCTGGATGATTTCTGATTCTAGAGCACTAGAGATAACTAGAAAACATAAAGCAGATAAAATTAGACAACAAGCTGCTGGTACTCAAGGTGGCGGATCACCTATGGTCACAGCTGCTATTAAGAGAAACACTCTAACATCTATAGGATATACTATAGAAGAGATAAATGCTTTGTCAGATACTGAGATAGATGATCTTTACAATAGACGTGATGAAATAGCTAAAGGATTTGTACCTAACCTTAATCAACAAGATTGGGGAGATATAGATGTTCAAATGAATACTGCTAAAGAAAAAGCAGCAGTATTAAACTTAGCTCTTACAGAAGATGGTAAACAATATGTGCAGTATGATGAGAATGGTAATCCGATTCCCGCAACAGAAAGAGAACGTGTTAGTACTGTTGTTAAAGAAAATAAGTCTAGCGTAAATAACGTTGCTGCAGCTAGAGGAAATATAATTGATGCTCTTTATAAGAAGTATCTATTAGGAGATATACAATCATTTGAGGAGTTTAAGAAATACTATACAGAAGTACAGAAGAAACCTAGAAATGCTTATGTAAACTTTAACGATGCAATGCTTGAAGATCTTTTTGATATTGTAAGAAATGTTCAAAGAGAACTTAACAAGAAAGGTCTTAAAGTTATTCCGGATTTCCCAATCATTTCAGGAATGCTAGGAAACATACCTACCGCAGGTGAGATGGATATCCTTGCTTACAATAAAGCCGGTAAAGTATTCATTATTGATATGAAGTCTTCCTATACAAATAGAAGACTAGCGTATGATGTATATAATAAGATGTCTAAAGCACTAGGTGCTAACTTTACAGACTTTGCTACAAAGCTTAAAGAAAACGATTATTATATTAAGAGAACTATCGATAGTTATACTGATCCTGCAGAGCGAGCTATGATAGAAGATAAGTTGGATGAGATTCTAAATAACTTCCCAGTTGAGAAAAAATCAATAAGTGAAGGCAATGATGTCAAAGCTCAGATATTCTATGTAATGGATGATAGAGCACAACAGCTTGCTTATAAAGAATTACTTCGTCAGAATACAGGATTAGAAGTAGATAGTATTAATATATTCCCGATTATTACAAGCACTGCTAAGAGTGGTGTTATGTCACAAGCTCAATTAGAAAGAGAGATTCTAAGCATTACAGAAAACGAGCAAGGACAGAATGTAATAAGAGTAGGTGGTTATTCTATTGCTGTAGATAATTCAAAGACTATATATGATCTTAATATTCCCGGTGTAACTCAAACAGTTACTACATATCCCGAGAATCCTATTAAGAAACAAGCTGCACCTCCTGCACAACCTCCTGCACCTACTGGTACTCAAACTGGTACAGATGCTAAAGCTGATATAGAAAAAACTTTATACGGAACAATATCTGGATCTATACCTCTTTCTGAAGCATTACCAAATGGTATATACATAGATTTAGGAAATGGTTTATTTGCTTACACTGATAAAAATAACAAAATTGCTGCTATTGTAGATAGAGTTAATGGGTATGTTGTTAGTAAATCATTTTGGAATCAAAAACAAAATAAATGGCAACTACCTAATGAGGCTAATCTAAAAGATGATGCTAAAAAACTTGGAGTAGATGAAGTTACTTATATTAAAAAGTATCAAGATGCAGTCAATACTTTAAATACTTTAGAAGGTGGTCAACAACCTACCACTAAACCTATTTCTACAGATACTAAAGCTGATATAGAAGTTATATCTGAAAATTATACACCAGCATTACTTAGAGCAAATCCAAATAAATTATTTTTATTTGGAGATAATAATACCAGAACAGGTAAAGGTGGACAAGCTATAATTAGAGATGAGCCTAATGCAATGGGTATTTCTACAAAACTGTTACCTAAAAACACACCTGAAGCATTTATGTCAGATGATCAACTTGCTGAAAATAAAGCAGTTATAGATTCTGATATTAAAAATGCTAAAGAAAGAGCTGCAAAAGAAGGTAAAACTATTGCTCTACCTAAAGGAGGATTTGGTACTGGATTAGCTGCACTTGCTACAAAAGCACCATTAACTTTTGCTTATCTTAATAAAAGACTTCAGGAAGAGTTTGGATTTAATAATACTACTGGAGAACTAGCTGCTCAAGGTAAACCTACAGCAGATGCTAGAACTGATATAGAAAGAAGAAGACAAGAAGAGTTGACTACTTTTGATCCAATGCAGGATAAAACTTTTGCAAAATTAATTGCAAAAGAAACATCTTTAAGGTCTAGTTATGCTTTAACACCTGCAGAAAGTTTAAAAAATCAATTAGAGGCTGCTGAAAAAGCAACTATTCAAAGAGGTAAAGAATTAGGTGCAGAAATTAATGCTAAATATGATGCAGAAATAGCTGCTTTAGAAGGTGGTAAAGAAGAACCTACTAAAACATACGATAACAAACCTATTGCTAAGTCATTACAAGGAAAAGTAATCTATATTACTCCAGATGCTTATACAGTAGGTAAGATGTCTACTCACTCCGAAGATCTTATTCTTGGTTCTGATCTAATACAAGAAGCTATTCTAGAATTAGATATCAATGCTGTTAAAGCGCGCTTGGAAACATTAGCACAAGACAAAGGTAAGATTGGTTCTTCCGCAAAAGCGTTACTAGATTTTATAAATAAAAACGGAGTTACTCCTGATAACATTACAGGTAAGGGTAACTTCCTATATAAGTTAGCTACACTTGAGAGAGACGGAGATTCTAGTATATCTAGTATGATATATCCCGTAGCATTATCTAAAGCTAACACACTAGTATCTGGTACAAATAAGACTGTGGTTTTTGATTCACCTTCCATCTTACCATATGGTAGAATAGACTTAGCAATCCTAAATGGTATGTCTTCATTCACAGTTACTGCTCCGGTAACTCCTACTGGAAGAACAGGTATTGCTGATAAAGAAAGACTATTTGTTGGAACTAAGAAACGTGTAATGACAGATTCTTCTGAAAGTATTATCACAGGAGGTCCTAAATCACAGATTCCAAAGAAACTAAAAGACATAAGAGCATTATTAAACGGTGTTAATAATAAAGAAGACTTTAACACTACTATGCTGATGCTCAATACTTTAGAGAGAACTGGTGTACTTGACGAGTTACTAGAAGAACAAAACTTACCACTAGATCAATACATTGCTTTACGAAATCAAAAGAGAGAACAAATTAATAAGCAGCTATCTATTAAAGACTTAGTAAATAAAGGAGAGAATACTCTAATAAGATTCTTGAATAAGAAGAATGAGGAGAGAATAGGTCTGGTTATTGGAGAGACTCAGGATAACAAGCTAGAGATAAAAGACGTCACTGACGAATATAACAAAGGTGCTCAAGGTGGATTGTTTGTAGATGTTGACGATTTGTCTTACGCAGGTTTGGGATCTAAAGCAAAAAGTCTTAAATTAGCAGAGAGAGATGTTAATGAAAAAGTTCTCGGTATGATAGAGGAAACAAAAGTTGATAAGTCAGATACTACTACTAAACAACAATCTAATTCGGGTCAAGATGCTGCAGATCAATCTATTAACGAGAGACAAGAAAGCTTAAAAGGATTTGATCCTTTTAACAAGGAACAACAAAAAAATAATAATAACGATTTATTCAGTAGTTGTGGTAACTAATAAAAAATGAGTATAATTTGTGATCCTTCAGGGGAATGGAGTTTATCTAAAGAAGATATCTCAAAAATTGATAGAAAAGTAGCAGGAATGCTTGCTCAAAAAATTGAGAAGAATTCTGTTGTCGACCTACCAAAGTTTATAAATGGTATCTTTAATGAGGTACTAGAGAAAACTGGAGACCAACAAAAAGCATTAGCTGTTGCTAGACTTACTCCTAGTTCTATTGAATTAGCTAAGAGTGTTTATGAAAGCATCCGCGTACCCTTAAGAGAGAAGAAGTTACTAGATCCAGGATCACTAGAAGATGTTATTATATCTTTTAATAAGTCCATAGATAATGTAACTAAGTACTTAAACGATTACAGAAGTACTCTAACACCTAAAGTACAAGACCCTGCTAAAGAGGTAAATAGTGTTGTTTCTATTCAACCTAGAATAAAAGATACAGTAAATGATATTGCATCTGAAGGAGGATTCGTACAAGTACCCGACAATGTATTAACTACATCAGGAGAAGAAGTAAGAGAAGAGCGTGACCTACGTTGGTATTATAACTTTATAAAGTTACTTAACACACAGATGTTACCCGATGAGGATGGTACTATCTTCTACAGAGGTCAGAAAATTCAAATCATGCTTACTCCGGGATACAGTTTACCACAAGATAAACTGTACCCATATGAGAGAGACAAAGAGAATATCAAGCTTAGAATATCTAAGCAAATGTATATCGTATTTACTAATCCTGAAGGAGAGCTTGTATATTTTGATAATGATTATAATCTAACTGATGAGACAGGAGATATAATTTATTTTCCTTTAAGAACTATACCAAGCTTTACTGTAGAGAATGGTAAGCGCATATTTGATATAAACGAAAGTATTAAGAATAGTAAGATTCAACCACTAGGTTCTATTATCAAAAGTAAACAAAGACAAGGTATTACTATTACAGAAGAAGCATTACGTGATCAAATAAACAACGAGTACGATACTCTATATACAATGATGGAGTATCTAACTACAAAGGGTAATTTCAAAAAAAGATTGAAGTTAAACTTTAACTACGCGACTCATGGGTTCCTGTATAGAGAGTTTAATAATAAAAAACCTCTATCAGAATTAATGGACGCGTCTGCATTTGATCCCATTATTCTAACTTCCACTGAAGCAAAAGGTGAGGTAAAGACTGCTTTCATGTATCCAGGTGTATCAGAACCTGTTCCTTTTGTAATGAACGAGCTTCCTACAGATCTTGCTGAAAGAACTGCTGACTTATTACTTAATGATGTATTCTATGAAAACGAATTACTATCTCCTAAGTCAAAAGGTCAGATTATATCTCAGTATATAAAACTAGATATCGGTAAGAACTTTACTTATGACTTTGCTACAAATACTGTACGCATTAATGGAGAGCAGGTAAGTGCTGATAAAGAAGTGGCTAAGAAACAGATTGTAGATTTCTTAACTAGAGAGATTAAAGACACGGTTGGTAATAATGAAACCGTTACCTACAAAAATAAACTTTACTATAGTGCTAAAAACATAGACGGTAATATCTATGATTTTAAGCTAACTCCTACAAAAGAAGGATTGGATATATCCATAGAACAAAGTCCTTACAAAGATTGGGTTTTTAAGAACGCAACGTCTGGTGTTAAAGTGGTCAAAGGAGAGATCAGAGAAGAAAATGCTTACATAGGATTCACCATACCTATTGAGAGTTCAATCATCGCTTCTAAAAAAATGACAGATGCTGAGATAGCTGCATTTAAAAAAGAACAAGAAGAGAAACAAAAAAACAAGACAGTTAAGTTAGAAGGATTAACTGACACAGATATATCAGAATTAAGTAATCTTCTTGAAAGAAGAGACATGACTGGTTTTGATATAGTAGCAACACCTGCACAAGTTGCTGAAGCTAAGACTTGGTTTGAAAACACTGAGATTAGTTTTACTGACTCTACAGGTAAAGTAGTTAGAAAGAAACTATCTGAGGTCATACCTTATACTACAATGTTTAACATTGCTAATAGTAATGGTGATGTTAGAGCTACATGGACAAGAGCAGGAATTACTTTGTTTCAAGGATCTGATTACTCGGATCTTTACCATGAAGCATGGCACGGGTTTACACAGTTGTTCTTAACTGGTAAACAGAAATTAGATTTATATAACGATCTTAAGTCTCTTGGTGAAACTATATCGTATTATGACAATGGTTGGAAGACCATGAAGAGTTCTGATTTAGATTTTAATAAACCGGAGCATATATTATACGCAGAAGAACATCTTGCTGAAAAGTTCAGAGAGTTCTCATTAGGTAAGTACACACCGAAGACAGCGAAGCAGAAGTCTATATTTAGAATTATACTAGATGCTATTAAAGCATTATTTGGATTCTCTACACCGGAAGATCAGTTAACACCTGGTATGCGTATTGGAGAAGTATTCCAAAAACTTAGAGCAGGTGACTTAACAAACTATAGTTTTGATCAATCTAACATTCAGTTCAATAGACTTAATAGCGGTATACCAGCATTAGCTGATAACACTAGTCCCATTAAAACTTTGAATGTAACAGCATCACTAATGGCAGTCGATGGATTGACAGATGCTATATCTAGTACAATTGATGAGTTCAATGCTAAAACAGGTACTAATAAATTTACACTAGGTGTATTCTCTGATGAGAAGATCAAGAATGCTATTCTAACAGAAGCAAAATTAAAATTCATTAATAAGATTGCTGAGTTAAAACTAAAGAGTGATAACGCTGTAGGATTTGAGAAAGAAAAACTTGAGAGATCAATAGAAACCTTAGAGTGGGTGACTAGTCAATTTGATGTAGATAAACCTAATCAAGGATTCCTAAAGTACTATAATGAAAGAACCGGATTCTTTGATATTAAACTAGATGCTAAAATCATGGATGAAGATATGACTGTAGCTGGTCAATCTGATATAGATCCTGATTTGATGGCAGATAGAGAAGGTATGTTTGCTGGAAGTGGTACTGAGTTTTCTGCAAAAGATAGAATGGGTGATAGTATGGTATTTATACTAAACTCATTATTTGAAAAGACAGCTGATGGATTTGTATATAATGATTTAGGATTTAGGCAAACTGTACCTTTTGATACAGCATTTGCAGTAATCATATCTAGTACTAACAATACTCTTACACCTGAAGAGATGTATGACAATCTTATACTATCTTCAAATACTAAAACTAAGAATGGTAAAACAAACTATAAGTTTGAATTCTTAAAGCAATTAGTATCTAAACTAGGTAATCCCGATTCAGCAAATAACTTTATTACTCAAAGACTTTGGGGTGAATTTTTCTTTGCTGCTAGATTAGATAAACAATCTGGAGTACAAGTAACTGTACAAAAACATTCAGCAGTTACCGAAGAAGATTCATTTGATGGAGTACGAGTTGTTGTAGGAGAATCAGACTCTGCAGATAAAGCATTCGGAAGAATGTTGAACCAGCGTTTTCAAACAGGACGTGTCCAATCAAACTACATCACTAAAGATAGAAAGACTAATGAATATGTTCTAGATCTTGCTAAGTTGTACGAAGACTTTCCTGATATTCAGACAGTTCGCGCACAACCTCTGAAGTTCTTACAGTCTTTAGGTATTGATATTACAGATAACCTTCGTATTGTTAACGAGCTTAATAAAGGTTTGTTACGTGATATGTTTGATGCTTTAGTTGTTAGTAAAGTTGCAACTAAGAAACAAGTTGTAGGTTTATCTCCAGAAAATCCCAATCATCTATTCTATGATCAAAATAAACTATGGAGTAGATTATTAGAACTAGAAAGTAAGTTCTCAGGATTCAATGCTGGTTACATGTTTACTAACGTAAATGGTGATCCTCAGTCTGAGATGAACAATCCTAGTACTGCAGGTAATCAAATACACTATATTAATAAAGCAAATACTTTTGCAGAGTTAATAAATAATCCCGAGACAGAACACTATAGCACTGATAGAAATCCATTTGTAAAGACATCTAGATTATTTAAGTTATTGTTTGGTAATAACCTAGCATATAAAAATACAGCAGATGGTCAGAAAATAGAATTGTCAGTAGAGTCTCTATTAGGAACACAAGCTGTTGATGTTATCGATAACGAAATAGTTGGTATCATAAAAGGTATGAAGTCATCTGCATCTGATGAGCAGACTGCATATCTTAGAGATTACATGTTAAATATATTACACGGTGCATCAGAAGCATTCAGACATGCTGATAAAACATCTGCGTATATTGTTAGAGCTGTTGCAGGTAAGACTCTTTACTATGTTAATCCTAAAAATTTCTCAGGAAACGCAGGAAGAGAACAAGCTAATAAAATCTTACTTGGATATGTAGCATCAGAACTTGAGAGAATCAAGAAAGTAAATACAAAGAATGCTGTTGGAGAAAATGCTAGTGATATTATTCTGACCGGAGGTTCTCCTAGTAAGCAGATAACATATCAAAGCGCGGGTTCCGAGTTTGTAATATTTGATGACATCCTTAAAAATGATCTAAAAGAAACATTAAAAGGACTTGACGTAAATACTGTAGAAGAGTTTCAAGCTTTATTAGTTGAGAGACCTGAACTACAAGAAAGAATTATTAAAGATCTAAATGACTACTTTGATAAGTTAGCTTTAGAAGATTATACTCAGTTAAAAAACTATGGTGTTACTAAAGCTACTGGTTTCTTTGATGTTGTAAAGAGTAGACTTGGTATGACAAACTCAAATAATGATACATTATTGAAAGTAACATCCGAAGCATTTACATACAACAGTTTTATACACAGGATTGAATTAGGTACTTTGACTTATGGAGATCCTGCTTTGTTCTTCCACGACAAAGAAGAACACATGAAGCGTATTCCCGGTTTCTTTGCTACTGGTAGAATCGGTAGAACAGATAGATCAATGAATACTTTCATTGAGAAAAACAAAGGTAGATATCACGAGTCACCATGGTTTAAGAATTCAGGATATCCTGAACCAACAAACACAATGGCAAGTCAATCTACTATTATACCAGTTGCTGTAGTAGAAGATCCTAAAGTAACATCTGTATACTTAAATGAGATGATCGCAGCTGCTAAGAAAGCAGGTTTAGCTGAGAGTGATTTCAATGAGTATAAGAACATGAAAGTTGCGGATGCACAATCATGGATTACATTCGATGCATATAGAGCACTTGAGTTACGTTTTAATAACTGGTCACCATATAAAGAAGAACTATACAATAAGATTCTTAATGGAGAACAAGTTGATGATGCTGTAGCACTAAAAGCATTTATGCCTGTAAAGAAACTACAGTATTCTGGACCTATTAGATTACAGAACTTTGCAGCTAATGCATTCCATAAATACTCTTTGATTCCACTTATCCCTAGTGTGATTAAACAAACACGTTTAGAGTCATTACATAATAAACTTGTATCTCAAGGATTAGCATATGCGGTAACTCACTCTGGTTCTAAAGTAGCATCTCTAGGTTCTAATAAAGAACTTGACGGATTCTATACAGATGACCTTTCTCCTAAATGGGAGAGTGATGAGTTTAACTTTACAAAGAATTTTATTTTCGTAAACTATCTTAAAGAACAGTTGGTTACAAAGGATAAGTTTAAGGAGAAAATCAAATTCCCAACACAGATTCGTAAACTGATTACTATTGGTTTGACTGAAGACAGTCCGTTGGTAAAATCTTATTTATCTAATATAGATAAGATGCAGAAAGTTGCCGAGAACGAATTGAAAATGGAACTTGGTTACAAAGATCCTAAATCAAGACGTAAAGGAGAACCTTCTATTAATCTACAGAAGTTTGCTGAGTATATTCAAAATAGTTTAACAGCGCAAGATCTAGCAGAACAAGATATAGATTTCATCACTATAGGTGATGATGGTAAATTTGTATATCCATTAGATCTGTCATCTGATCCCGGTAAGATTGAAAAGATTATTAGTTCTATTGTAAACAAAAGAATTAATGAACAACCTGTATATGGTGAGCAATATATTCAAGGTTCAGGTGTAGGATTTGAGAAGTTCTCTAAACCTACTGTAGATGATTTGATCAAATATGGTTCTGATGGATTACCATTCTATAAATTTAATGGTGATAAGAAGAGCGCTTCTGCAATGAAGATTAAGATAAGCTTGCACGGCAAGTTTAAGAATCTTTTGAAACTACAGCACTTAGACGGAAAAGTTATCGGAACACTTGATCGCTTAAACGCAATGCTTAAAGAAGATACGTGGTTAGATAAAGGAGATCATCGTAAGATGATTACTCTTATAGGAGCACGTATCCCAACTCAAGGTCCTAACTCTATGGAGTTTATGGAAGTGTTTGAGTTCTTACCAGAGATAGCAGGTAATATTATGATCCTACCTTTAGAGATTGTAGCTAAATCAGGTGGTGACTTTGATATTGATAAGTTGATTACAATGGTTCCTGGTATCGTAGATAACGAAGGAGTTATTGAGATTGAGAAACCAAAGGCAACTAAAAAACTTCTTAACACAATTCTTGAGCAGAAAGCAGAGACCTTAAAAGAGATTAAGGAATTACGTAAGAAGTATATTAAACAGTATCTAAAGCCCGAGTCTCAAGAAGAGATTACAAAACTTGAACAAGAGCAGGTAGATGCATATAAAGATTTCTTGTCTCAATGGACTAACAACTATTATGTAGGTGGAGCTAGTGAGAAGTATTATAATCGTATCAATATTGCTAAAGAACAAATTGATGGAATATATGATCAGCTAGAGAAAGACATAGTCGAGACTAGAAAAGGTGAGTTCGATCAGTACATAAACGAGATAGCACCACTTAAACAAAAACTTAGAGAGTTAAACAGAGAGCAAAACTCATACAATCCTAAAGCATTCCAACAGGATGTAATGGATTCTATGAAAAACATTCTCAGCAGACCTGATAACTATATCAACCTTGTTAGACCTAACGGTACTAATATCTATACAGAAGATCCAGTAATTGATGATAAGAGTATTGTTGATGCTTTAGATCCATATAACAGAGAATACAATAGTAAGTCTACTAAGACTAATCCGTTAAATGGTAAGAAGATGTCTCCAACTAAGATCTTCGAAAACCGTTATAACATTGTTAAAGCTTCTGCACTTAATAATGGTAAGCAAGGTGTTGGTATGTTAGCAACTGGTAATACTTTCCATGCGTTAGCTACACTTTCAGGAACCACAATGAGTCCTGTAAGAGAAGAGACTAAACTTGTAAAGAGAAAACCAGTTACGTATACTTTAACTCAAGAACTATTAGTACCACATAACTCTAAAATAGTTAATGGTCAAAAAGAAATAGATTTCTCTAGCTTCAAAGATGCAGATCTTGATAAGTACGTAAGGGACGTTGTATCAGAATTGATGAACGGATACTTGGACGTTGCTAAGAAAGACTGGGTGTATTCTATTAATGCTATTAAGCAATTAGAACCCGAGTTTGAATTTATGATGCTCGCAGGTGTTCCTGTAAAAGTAGCAGCATTGATGTTAGCACAACCATACGTAAGAGAGTATTTGAGATACTTCAGAGAATACTCTAGTCCTTATTCTGTATTGAATCCTGAGATAGAATTATCTAATACAAACTTTGCAAAGAGACAAGCTATTATACAAGTTATCTTAGATAAAGGAATGGAAGGTATATTCCCTGTGAACAAAGAAGGAGATCCTAATACATTCATTAACACTCCTCAGTTGCTTATCAACTTAAGAAACTCTTATCTAAGTAGTAGATCTATAGGAAAATTATCCGAAAATCCTTTTAAAGATTTACCTTTAAAAGATGTAATAAGTAAACTTAATGAAACTATGCTAGACATAGTAACAGATAAGTATATAATTAATGTAGGGGATGCTGTAGAAGTTCATTTTATAAAAAGTAAGTCAGAGTCTGAACTTGAAGTATTATCAATAAATAAAATTCGTTCAGGATACAGAATTGTAATAGGAGGTTTTGGTAAAGAATATACTTATATTGTAGATAATGAAGGAAAAGGTGATAAAATAGAAATAATCTCAGGCGGTATATTTGAAGAAACTCCCGAAATAAAAAAAGAAAAAGAAGACTTAATTAGAAATGCATCTTTACTTTGGCAAGTTTATAACTCTAAATCAGATAAACAGATACCTATTCAAGGAAGAGCACCTTCTGTTACAATAAGTCCTATTTCTGAAACTATTTCAATAAGCAGAGAATCTGCCAATGAAGATGGAACTCTAACAAGACTTGAACCAAAGAACGAAATAGGATATAGAGTTATTGTACCAGGTCATGATACACAATTATATCTTATAAAGGGTACTGAGAAAATAGAAGATTTAAAAACAGGAAGAGCTATAGATGCAGAAAAGTTTTTAAAAGATCTTTCTAAATTTGCTGATAATATAGAAAAAGGATCAGATCGTGAACAGATTGTTAAAGCTATTGGATTTGACACTACTAAACTCTATACACCTAAAGAAGATCTATCTAAAGTTTCTGAGTTTCTTAAAGAAGAACCTGCTACTCAATCCGTATTAGAAGAAGCAATAGAAACTTCTAATATTTATTTTACATTTGATAATCTTTTAGAAAATATTAAAAACCCTAATTACAACTTTAATGAAGAACAGTTTGCACATTTTGTAGAGATAATCTATATGGCAAGCAAACTTACTGAGTTGAAGATGGCAATTCGTTTTGATACATTAAAGAACACTAGTTACTTTGATGCACAGAAACAAGAAAGAGGTTTGTATAAAATCTTAGACGGTGCGTTTTCAAAAGATGTTATCGAAAGACTTCTTGATAAAACAGTACTAAAGAGTTTCAGAACTACTGACTTGCTAAGAGCAGCTATTGCAACAGCACTTCCTGTAAGAGCAAATACTCAATTAAATAATACATTAGATACTGTTATATCAAATCAGTCTTTAGATCCAGAGGAGATAGAAGACTTTGCTAAAGAATTCAATGACGACTTCATATTATACTTGTTCCAAAATAAGTTATATACATTTGATTCTAGCAAAGACACTTACAGATCTATAGAACTTAATGACACAGTACCTATTAAAGAACAAGCTTTCTTAAAGTACGGAGCATTTTTAGATCCAGAAACAGGAGAGTTCTTAGTAGATAAAGCACAGATTATAAAAGATTTTAAGTCACGTGCGTTCTCTAAAGATGGATACGGTGGTCAAGTGAAGCTAGCGAAACTCCCAGAGTCTACATTCTCAAGATTATCTAAAGACAAACAAATACCTATGTATTATAAGTTTGTTCTTGAAAGAGAATACTTACGCGCAGCAATACCTTATGAGACTATAACAAATAATTTTGAGTTTATTAAGTTCTTGACTCAGAGACAGTTAAATACAGATATACCAGCTCGCTATGAAGAGTTTATTAGAAACAAAGCTCTCGAGAACTTGTATATAGACGGAGCTCTATTTGATGCTAGTTATACTGTAGGAAACGGTATTATTAATGCTACTGCTAAGTTTACTGATATTCTAGAATCACATCCTGATCTTGCAAAATCATATCCGGTTCTTGATATCATTGGTGTAGCATCTAGCGGAACCATGCGCTTCTTTAAATTAAATGATCGTAATTCTGATGGAACTATTCTTACAGCGTATAAGAATCAGATGAATGACTTAGCGGATCCTGCTGTTCAAAAAGTAAAGAATGACGAAGAGAACTTGTATATAAGTAACTTCTTTGCTAAGATGAAAACCATAGCGTATTTACAAGCAGGAAACAATAAACTATCTAATCTATATATGATGTCAATCTTTGATAACAAAGATCTTGCAGCATATATGGCATCTGATGTAAAGAAGATTGCAGACGGATCTGATATTCAAAAAGAACTTTCTGACTTTAGTGAGAAGTTTATTAGAAGTTATAGAACTCGTGGAAGATTTGTCTATACAAACTACGCAGCGGCTGCTCCAACAGTTGCAAAGAGTACTATACCTATAGTAGTATCTCAGTCTAAAGTAAAGACTAGTAGTGTATTTCTTAACGAAGACACTGGTGAGATAGAAGCAGTATATCAGTATAACGAAAGTATGTTTGAAACTTCTAAGAGTTTTACAGGAAGAGATGAACAAATCTATACTAAAACAGAATACAAAGTTACTCCTGAGACAGTACAAGCTATGTTCGACGCTAATCCTGAAGCAGTATATGTATTCGAAGATGTATATCCTACTGTTAAACTAGACTCAGAAGGTAATATTATTGTAGGAGATAGACCAACAACACCTACTCAGATAGATCAACAAGCATTCCGTGCAGGATTAGCTACTGGAAACAGTTTCGCAATACCTGTAGTGAAGAAAGATGGTTCTTTACCAAATCCTAAAGGAAATGCGGTAGCTAAAGATCTCATAGATCAGTATATTAAAGAACTAGTTGCTCTAAAAGAAAGTGGTAAGACAGTTGTGTTCCCATCAAATGGTATAGGTGCTAAGTTGTTAGGGTTCTATAGAAATAACATGGGTAGTATTTCTTTAAGAGAAAATGCTGAGAGGAATACAGACTTGTACTTATATTTGTCTAGACAACTTCTTGAGAACTTCGGATACAGAAATCCTAAGTTTGAGTTAATAACAAAGAACTTTAATACAGAAGAACTTGGGGGAATGGGTACTGGATTAGAATTCATACAAGAATACTACAAGTCAAAAGATATCCAGCGCAAGACAGACAAAGAAGTTAGTGATTATATTAATAAATGTAAAGGTATTTCATAATGATAAACGCATGTCCAGGGGGACCAGAATGGAACAAACTAGTTAAAGCTGTAGGTGAATTTGAAGCTTACAGAGATTATATTGAGAACGGAGAAACAATACGTTCTCCTAAAGATGTTCTTCTTAAATTAAACAAGCCTGTCAAATCTGAAGTATTGTCTAGAGTAGATTCTTCAGAGAAGAAATTAATGACTCAAGAATTTGCTAATGAGTTAATACTTTTTCTTAATAAAAAATTTGGAATACAGGGTGCTGTTATTAATGATCCCTCAGAAAGATGGAAAGGTAAGCTTGTAAACTTTGAAACACCGACTATAAACTTAGCTTATGCTGAGATGAGTGACGGTTTTCATGAGTATGCACATCCTTTTTTAGCATCATTGAGAAAAGAAAACTCTAAACTTTTTGATAACTTGTATAAGCAATTAACAGAATCTCCTGAATGGGATGAGATTTCAAAAGCTGCTACAAAAAAAGTAGAGACGTTTTATCCAGAACTTTCTGGAAAAGTAAAACTTAATGATTTTAAAGAAGAAGTACTTGCTACAGCTATTGGTTATGCTGCTGAAAAAAATATCTTAGACAAGCAAGAGAAAATTAGCAAAAACTTAGGATCCTTTTTAGAAAAAATATTTGAATGGTTAAATAAGTTCTTTATAGACTTGTTTAATTATAAAGCAGTAACTCAAACACTAAATGAGAACACATCTTTAGCTCAGATAATTGATTGGACTACAGATACTAAAACAAAATTTATTCTATCTGATAACTGGAGAAGTGCATATGATGAAGAAATAGATATAGAAGAAGCTTCTGGGGTTATTGTTACAGATGAAGCTATCTATGATTTAGAAGAGTCGCTTACAACTGATTTAAGTAATGAACTTGAAACTAATCCAAAATTATCTCCAGAAGAATATCTTAAAGTATGGCTTGCTAAACGCTACAAATCACCTAAAAAAGAATATATTCCTAGAGCTGCAAATAAGAAAAAGCTACTAGATGAATTTGTAGAATCTTTTCTTAAAAGAAGTATAACAAACGCATACACTCTTCAAGGTATTGACTTAAAAGATGTTAGTATTAATAAGAAATTAATAGCAGAATTTTCAAAAGTAATTAATCCTATAGAACTTGAGTTTAAGTTTTCTAGTTATTTAGCAAAGAAAGGGAATGTAGTATTATCACTATCACAACCTTTTGCTATAATAAAAGAAATAACTTCTATAGATAAGAGTGGTGTAGAAAGAAAAAACTTTAATATTAATATACCCATCAATAAAGCAGAAGCAGAAGCTGTAACTGAATTTCAAAAGTATTTAAAAAGTAAGTTCCCAAAAGAAAAGTCCATGTCTGCTGATAGAATCAAAGACGAATATGAGATGTGGGTAACTGATACTTTTGGATTAAATTGGGTAGAAACACAAGGACACGATAGATACGGATTTGATAGAGCTATCAAAAACCCATCATCTAAGAAAATAACTTTCCGAAGAATTTCTTTAGTCGATGATTATTATTCTACTAAAGGTCACAATTTAAAAGTAGTAGGTACAAGTGTTTCAGGACCTGGTATAGCTTGGTTTGTTAATTCAACTATTAATGGTGACAGATATGATCATGAGTTTCAGTCAGATATGTTACCTGAAGTAAATAAAGCTTTTGAAGAAGGTCAGTATGATGCTTATACTGCAGACTTAATTAACATGAGTGAAAAAGATAAGAAAGACAAAATAGAACTTTCTGCTCGAATAGACACTCAAAAGATGTTAGCATTTGGTAATGATCCATTACTTTCATTCACTAAACTTAATAGAGACATTATTTATGGTGATGATCCTACTCCATTTTATACTGATTCAGATATGAAAGCAAGTATGGATGTATTAAAATCAGAAATAGATGTTAAGTCAAGAGAGATTAGAGATAGAGGAAAAACTATTGCAAATAGTATATTCTATGATAAGATAAATTTAGCTTTTTACACTATCCTATCAGGTAAAAAATCAAAAGAAAAAGAACAATTACTAGAATGGATTTCTAAAATTGAAGTTGTTGACCCTTATCTCGATCCCTATAAAGAGTCGCTCAGTTATGATACATATGATACAGATGATCTTCCTTTTAGTAAAATTGAAGAACAGTCTTCTCATATACTAATAGGTTCAGGTTCAAGCGTTGAAGGAAATCCTATAAGATATTATATTAAAAGAGAATTTTTAGAAGAGCTTCCTCAAAGTATAAAAGATGTGGTTAGAATTAACAATGAATGGGCAGCATCAAATTCTCCATTAGCACCTCCTTTTAAAAATTTAGAAAACGCTTTATCAGCATTAGCCTTACCATTTATTACAAATTTTGCTACAAAAAGTATTTCACTAAAATCATATCCTGCGTTAAAAGCAAAAAAATTACAATGGAAAGACTCAACTGAAAAATTATTTAAAGCTTATAGCAAAACTAAAAGAGATTTTAATAGCGCGCTGTTTAAGAAAGATTTGTATGCAAACGAAGATACGCTTTTAAAAATATTAAATTACTATAGGGATCAATATCAAAGAAGACTAGCATTTTACCAAAGTCTCTATACAGAAGCTTTGGAAACTGCAAAAACACAAGCAACTGGAGAACAAACAAAAGATCCTCAGTATGACAGATACAAAAAATACAGCGATCTTTACTACAAGATGTTTTCTATTCAAATAGGACTATCTGTAAATCAAGCTAAAACAGAAGGTAGAGATTATTATTACCTACCTACAGGAGAATCTATGGTTTTGATAGAAGGTAATAGTGCTGCTGAGAATATATATTTAACTCCTGATGAAGCAAAAAATAAACCCAGTAATCTGAGTTTGAGAGATGTTGTACAAAAATATGTAGAGCAAAATACACCTGAAAGTACAGAAGTTGTAAAAAGATATTTAGACAGAGCTTCAATTGATTACTCAGGATTTACAACAATTTATGATTTTGTAGATGCTTTGTATAATAATAACTCATTTATATCTTCAGATGAACTTAGAGACTTTGGAAAAACTATACCTAGCACAGTTTCTGCAGGACCGTTTAATAATGCATTAAGAGAATTTGCAAAAAAGAATAATATAAAACTCTCTATTGAAAAACCAGAATGGAGTAATGCAGATCTAATTAAAGTAGATATTTCAGAATACACTATTAAACCTATAGAAAGATTTAGTAAGCTAGAAGAATCTGTAGATGATATGATCGCAGATATGATTGAGACTACACCTGGTCTTAGTACATATTCTAGTAAGATAGAACTTACGCCTATAGAGACAGATGTAAGGAAAGCAAACGGTCTTGTTCAAGCTATGGTGCAACAGTTATCTAGTAGACTCAGTGTTCCATACGAGTTTGTAACTACTGATGAAGCTAGAACCATATTAGAGAATGCTGGTAAACCATTTACCAGTCAAGCAGGTTTCTATGTAGGTGGTAAAGTATATTTAGTAGCTGAACAGTTGAATCTAGAAACAGCTATTCACGAATTTAGTCACCCGTTTGTTAGAGCAATCCAACAAGAGAACCCTGAACTATTTGAGAAGTTGTTTAATGACTTGAGTCTTTCGGCAGAAGGTCAAAAAGTATTAGATACAACTGAGAAACTCTATGGTAAAGAAGATCCGTTGTTTAAAGAAGAAGCAATCGTAAGAGCATTGACTCGCGCTGCAAAACTTAAAATGACAGGAGCACTAGAGGCAACAGAAAACAAAGCGTTTAAATCTTTAGTTGGTAGAATCCTATATGCAATTAAACAAGCATTTAGAAAATACTTTGGTAAGAGAGTAGAAGTATCTAATCTAGATGTAGATACTACAATAGATGATCTTAGTGAAATGTTATTATCTGCAGATCAAATTGCGTTTGATGTAGAAGCTGTAAGTCAGGATGATGTAATTGCGGAAGAGAGACGTGTCAAAGAAGAGATAGATACATTCTTGAATATTGGAAACACAGACTCGGGAGCTATTGCAATCAAGTCAATGATCTCTGATCTAACACGTATATCAAGAGAGCACATAGATAGACTTGTAAAGAACCGCAATCTTAAAGAGATGGCAGAAATTCTTAAGTCTGGATACGATGAGTCTGATTATAAAAGTATCGTTAGCAACCTAAGTCAGTATCAAAAAGAACTTGAGGATGGAATGCTAGACGCTGCACAAAGACTAGAGTATGAAACACAGAGAGCAACCGCTCTTGTAAATTCTCTATATAGAATAAAGTATATGAGCTCCAAGATGGTGCTTCATATGAAAGAACTGTTGAAAGAAGAAAGTAGTCCAGAGAACGTAAAGAAGTTTTACTACTATAATCAATTAGTAGAAGACTGGTCTAAGATCATAGAAAGGATCAAAGGTGAGATGACTAGAGAGGATGTTGTAACTGGTCCAGTTGTAGACTTAATAGGAAACATAGAAAGCTTATTGAATACCGCTAAGAAATTAGATGTTCAAATGAGCTTTGAAGGATCTGTTACGTTGTTGAAAGAAACATTACAACCTCTTACAGCAAAAGTAAAAGACTACTACGAAAAAATTATCGCTGAACTTGAAAAGAAAGGAGCACCTGAAAGATTACTAAACAGATATAAAGAAGAATACAAACAAGCTTCTTTAAATGAAGGTGATCTTAGAGAATGGTTATCTGGACAACGTGGTGACACACATGCTATTAGTGCATGGTTAGAGTCATTTATGAATATCCAGGATCCTGTTGTATTTGGTTTAGCTAAATACATCAACGATAATATTAGTGAAGTACTAGTTAAAGCACAACAAAGACAGAATAGTATTTTGATGAGTCTTGAACCAATGCTCCGAAATGCAGGACTTGGATTAAAAGATTACGAAGCTCTACATAAGATGGTTACCTATAAAGAGAAAGAACCTATCTATGATTCTGAAGGTAACTATGTAGAAAGAGAAAGGTATGCGTTCTTGCATCACTTAAAAGGATGGAGAGCAGAGATCGGAAAACTACAAGATCAAATACGAGAAGCAGAAAAGAAACGTGTAGAGACTGGTGATAGCACTGAAACAGATGCACTACGTGCAGAGTTGAATAAGTTATTACACGAACAGTTCTATAACGATTACGATTCTAGAGTATTTGCATCAGAAGCTTTGTTTACAAAAGATGAAATTGGTAAGAAAGCATATATCGCTAGACAGAATATTCTAAACAAACTTAGAAACTTAGATGCTACAATCAAACAAAAAACAGATTTGTATGACAGTGAGTTTCAAGCTGAGAGAGATCTACACTGGCAAGAATATGCTGAGTTATATGCATACTCATATCCCGATGGTACATTGAAACAACCGGGTACAGATGATTATGAGATTACAAAAAGATTGCTCGAGCACAGAGAAGCATCAAGAGAATTCTACGAGTGGGTTCCTATCAAAGGTATGTTCCAAGGATCACTAAGATCTTATGAAGAACAACTTAGAGTACAAGGTATCACTGGTAAAGAGTTTGATGAAAAAAGAAACGAGTGGATTGAGAACAACACAAAGGTTAAAATCAAACCTCAGTTTTGGCAAGACGTTCAAGATCTTATTGAACAATTAAAAGTTCTAAAAGGATCTATGCCTGTAGATATGGTTTCTCAAATGGATCTTGATGAACTGTTTAAGGAACTTAATGATCAGATGAGCGCGTTCCGTGATGAAGATGGTCAACCAGATGCGTTGATTATGAGCGAAGCTAAACTTGATCGTATCTTAGAGCTTGATCAAAAAATTGCATCAGCAAGAGCATCACTAGCAGCATACACAGGAATTACTGAAGAGCAAGAAGAATTCAGAAAAGAGTTTGCAAGAAAAGCAACTGAGTATGTTGAATCAAAGTTTGACCCTCTTAGTATGGATATGGAGCAGTACACAGAACTTTACAATGAGTTCCGTGATCTTAATCCAGACGATACTGCATACTATGATGAGATTACAGATGCAATGGGAAGTGGTGAAGGAGATCCTACAATTAAAGAAGCAGTCTCTGATATACTTTTGAAATTGAATGCTTTGAGAAGTAGAACTGCAACTAAGCAGTATATCACTAAAGTAAATTCATTTATCAAAACAGCAGCAGACGGAACTGGTATTAAACCAAGCACTCTGAAAAACAGAATGGGTGTAGGACAATTTGATAGTACTAACATAAATACTCTATTAGATGATATACCTTTCCTGGAGAGTTTATTTGCAGAGAGTCCTGAGTTTGAAAAATGGTTCTCAGCAAATCACCAAAAGAGAACTTTTGTATACGAGTATGGTCCTAACAAGGGTAGCGAAAAAACATCTTACAAGAGATCAAGTGCTTGGAGTGTAACAAGACCTAATAGTGAAGAGTACTACGAGAAGACAGATCTATATGATGATGCAGGAAACGTAATAGAACAAATTTCAGGTGTCCCAACTAACAAGTTTTGGAGACGTCAGCTTAAAGATGAGTACAGAACAAAACGTGTTACATTCCAAGAAGCGCTTGAAATGGGAGACGTTAGTCTAGCTACAGTCGATGAGCAAGGAAGATGGTTACCAAAACCAGATAGTAAGTATAGAAATGATGAGTACTATAGATTAAAAACAACCAATAGAACTCAGTTTGATCTATTGAATAATTTACATCTGTATCATCAGCAGAATCAAGAAGGTCTTAATAAGAATGCAAGACTTGGTGTTTACTTACCTAGATTTAGAAAAGATAACTATGAATCAATAGTATCTGGTGAAGCTAAGGATAAAGTAACATCAATGATTAAAAACTTCAAAGCATCATTTACAAAAGCTGCGGATGATTATGAAGAAGGATACAATGCAGAAAACCAAGTAACATATGTAACACTTGACATGTTTGACTCTCAAGTATCAGGTATTCCTATTATGGGTAGAGCAGACTTGAGTATCGAAGAAACATCTGAAGATACCATCATGGGTATGATGAGATACATGTTATCAGCAGAGCGTCAGAAGAAACTTATTGAGATTAATCCTAATGTAAGAGCAATCCAAAAAGTAGTTAATGACGAAGTTGGTGGTATCAAAGATATGTTGACGGCTAACAAACAAGACTACTTGACAAGAGGTATTACAAATTTTGCTACACGTAAAGGACGTTCTGTTAGATCACAAGTAATCAATGCTATGATTGAACGGGAGCTAGAAGGTAAACAACTAGTCGGTGTTACTGAGAATCTAGCATGGGCAAACAAACTCGCAGGTAACTTGATGAAGATGTCATCATTTGCATTCTTTGCATTTGATGCAGCATCAGCACTGAAAAACGCATTCAACGCTCAGTTCCAGTCAGTTATAGCTGCAGCGGGTGGTGATAATTTAGATCTAACAAGTCTTTCTAAAGGTGCATATTGGGCACAGTTTGCAACAAGTCAGATATCATTTGAAGTATATAAGTTCGGACCGAAGTCACTTAATGTTCAGTTAGTAGAGATGTTTGATCCTGAAGCAACACGTTTTGATAAAGACGCTGGACGCAAGTTTTCTGAAAGCGCTACTCGCACATTAACACGTGACGTTGCTAACATGCAATGGTTTACAAACTTTAGATCTTGGACACAGCTAAACTCGGTACTACAGTTGTTTGGTGGAATGATGAATCACCAAAAGGTTAATCAGACTATCAATGGTGTATCTAGAGAGATAGCGTACATAGACGCTTGGGAAATCAAAGACGGTCAACTAACTCTTAAAGAAGGTATTGACAAATCTTGGGACGTAGGTGGTAAAAAGTTCTTAGAGGTACGTAATAAAGTTCAAGCTGCTAACAAAAACTTGAACGGATCACTCTCAAAGATGGATCAACCTATGGCAAATAGATACCTCCTATATAGAATGGTAGCTTATATGAAGACGTGGTTTACTCGTCAGTTCATGTCAAGATGGGGATTCCGTGGTAACTGGAAGAATCCAGGAGCACGTTGGGATGTACAAGCAAATGACATGACTATTGGTTACTATGTTCAAGCACTTGACACACTAAGACGCGGTATTACTACACTAGGTGCGGACTTTAAGTATATGACTCCTAGAGAGATAGCAGCAGCTAAAAAGGTGATGACCGAAATGGGTATCATATTATTAGGTTCTGCTCTAATAGGTCTATTGTTTGATTACGATGATGATGATGAAGATCGTTTTGCTAAACTTAGAGAGAATTCTGGTCCATTACCCGGATTTCTTGTAGCAGACTCTGCATTTGAGTTTAATGCATCTGGTTGGTTAGAAAATCAAGCGTTGTTCTTAGCTAAAACAACCATGAACGAGCTTGAAGCTATGACACCTATGTTTGGATATGATGATTATATCAACATGTTAAAGCTAGATTCTGTAGCAGTTAGTAGTACGGTTGTTAATATGGGTAAAACCTTACAAGCAATCACTCAGTTGTTGTTACAAGATCCTAGTGCACGGTACAAACGTGCAGTTGGACCATATGAGTGGCAGCAAGAAGGAGACTACAAAACTCTTAACTACTTGTTAAAATCTGTGGGATTATCAGGTAAAATTATTGATCCGGTTAACGCACTTAAAAACTTTGAAAGTGCACAAAATCGTTTCAAATGATGCAAATCTTTTGTATATTATATATGTAAACTATTAAGAATAAACATCATGGCTTTTATCGACATCTTCAATTTTAAAAAATACTTTGCTAAACCAAGTGACTCACAAGTAGCACGTTACGGACACGTGAATGCTTTATACACAAATTTAAAGATTACAGTAGGTTCTTATGATTTTGATATTACTGAGGGAGATTTGACTGTAACTACAAAAGCTGGAGTGATTACTTTTTTAAGTGATATTGCTATGGGTGGAGCTTCTTTCAACTTAGCAAGTACAGAAATATTACCAAGCTCAGTTATTTTATTGACAATTGGTTCTTCAAATGATGCTGCATTAGTTGCTACAACACGATCTGCAGGAACAGGTGATGTCCATATTGTATTACATAATGATGATTCTATTGACGCTGAAGATGTAGTTCTTAACTATTTAATTATCAACTAAGATGGCATTTGTAGATATATTTAACTTTAAGAAGTACATCACTAAGCCTAGTGATGCTCTAACAGCACGTGTTGGACATGTCAATGCAGTATATGATGCATTACAACAACCTGAAAAAAATTACTATGATGTTGCTATTAAAATAGAACTTGATGGAGATACAAATGAAGTTAAATATACTGTAGTATATAATGAAATTCCATCAACTCTTAGAGCATTAAGGGTTATAATTAATCAAAATCCTTTAGCTGATGTATTAGATATTGCAATATCTAATAGTCCATCAGGATCTTTAACAACAATTGATTACAGTAATGTATCTGTATCGACAAATCAAATTATAACAGGAGCAGGAGCTATGCAAATTATTGATAATCAACAAACTTCCGCAGTTATATATTTAGGAATACAGGGTTACACAACACCGTTTGCAAATATAGAAAGACCTTTGTGGATAAATTTAAGACTTTTTAAAGATTTAATCTAATGAAAAAGTACACAGTAGACGAACTTAAAGCAGAGTTCAAAAAGCATGGTTATGATTGGCCTGTGTTTCAATTAGTTGGTATTAGATCTAATGCTAATCTTAAGAATCAGTTTGATGATCTTATTGCAGTAATAGAAAAAGATAATATCACTTGGTACACTTGTACTACTAACCCAGGTACTCACTGGTTGCAGAATTTATTGAATCCAAAAGGGGCAGCATTATTAGTTCCTGGTCAATGGGATGACTGCTGGCAGGTGGGTATGCACCAAGGTAAGTACGAAGCATTGACTCAGTGTAAAGCAGTTACTGTATATAGAGATGGTAACAAGAATGATGTAGCTGAAGAATCTAAGGTTACAGAAACTGGAATCTTTGGTATCAACATTCACCGTGCTAATCCTAGTTTAGTATCTAAGCTTATAGACAAATGGTCTGCAGGATGTCAAGTACTTAATGATCCAAAACAGTTTGCAGAGTTACTAGGTAAGTGTAAGAAGTCAGGATTCAAGAAGTTTACATATACACTTTTAAAAGAGTTCTAATGAAAGACGTGATGAAAAGTATTTTCTCCTCTAAAGGAGAATTATCTTTTAAAAGAATTAGTTCTGGACTAACTCTTATCGTACTACTTTCTCTAGCATATATAAACACATATACAGAGCATAAGACTCCGGACTATGTGTTTGATTGGTTAGTACTAATAGTAGTAGCTGGTTATGGTGGTACTGTAGCAGAAGAAATCTTTAAAAAGAAAACCAATGTCACAACGGGAGAAACAGGATCAACTAATTAAAGACATCTTAGCTGTATTTATTATATGTATAATAGCTACAGTATTTGTCTATGAGATGTATAGAACTAGTACTCTAGAGATACACACTAACCAACTGAAAAAAAAGATCTCACTAGATAGTCTAACCCAAGATTCTCTTGAGATGAAAATCTTACACGACAGTCTAGCACATATAGATAGTCTAAGAGTACTTCATATTAAACACTTAAAAGATCTAGATAATGCAAACAATGATCAGCGCAACCAAGACATTGATATTATTAAGCGTGCTTCTAATAAGCAACTTGACAGTCTGTGGTCAATTTACTCCCCAAAGATTAGTAATTAATGGACAGTCAGGAGTATTTCTTACTCCTGTAGAAGAACGTGCCGTACTTACTGCACTAGTAGACTTACGTTATTATTCTAAAAGTGTATCTCTAAGAGATAGTATAATCCTAGATTCTGAAAAAAGGATTGTTGATAAGAATTTAGAGATTAAGTTATTAACATCTAAGTATAATAATTGTATAGGTGATCAAAAAGAACTGGGTAAAAAGTATAATAGCGTCATAGAAGAGTATAATAAGCTTGTTATTGATAACGAAGTGTTAAAAACTAAAAATAATATACGCAAGAATTGGATTGTAGGGTTAGCTTGTAGTACCTTAATACTGGGTACTTTGCTAATCGTAACAAACTAATGGACAGTAATTTTTATTTTTTAAGAGCACAGATACGTGCTATGAATCCTGATTGGACTCAAGAACAAATCAACGAAGAAGTTAAACGAATCATGGAACAGCACGACGACTGGCATGATAATGAAGATGATGGTTGTTTATATTGCGGATCTTAACTATATTAGTATATGAAGAAAATGAAAAAATATCAAAATGGTGGACAAACATCTAAGAAAAGTTCATCTACAAATTCAGCTACAAAATCTTCACAGCAATCAAACGTGGATGCTGTAAATAAAGCTGCATTAGAAAAAGCAAAAAAAGAAAATGAATCAAAGAAACAGAAACTAGGTATACCTCCATCTAGTTCTATGAGTGTGGCTAAAAAAGGTGGATCTGTTAAGAAAAGAAAATAATGGAAAAGAAGCCATCTTTCAAACCCGAGAATAATAAACTTGATGCTATTATTAAGGAAGCTCGCACACAGAAACCTAAACAACCTAAGAATCCAAACCTATGGCGAAAGTAAATACCGCAAAGAATAACTACGCACCCACAGGCACTCGTAAGAAGCGCCCGGGGGTTGTAGCTAAGAAAAAAACAAGTAAACTAAAAACAAGTAAGAACTACGTTAAGCGTTACCGAGGTCAAGGGTAAACTAATAGTCTTACTGTATCATCTTAAAAGTAAAGTTAACGGTTTACTTTTTTTGTTCTAGGATAGATTTAATGTCAGGTTTAGTGTAGTTCGGACCTTTGAGAATTTTACCATCCTGTCTCAGGATAGGTAGTCCGTCTTCACCTAACTTACTCATGTTCGATCTCTGTATCTCTTCGAATACTTCCACGATCTTGTCTTGCAAACCGTGTTTAAGAATGGTCCCCACAAGTATATATAAC
>Ga0315905_10000494_pt1 | contig 42914 bp, 38 predicted proteins | sample LakEriMetagenome_5_FD_203522 | JGI IMG/M metagenome (GOLD analysis project Ga0315905, IMG submission 203522) | Freshwater fungal communities from buoy surface, Lake Erie, Ohio, United States - Buoy 4 MA121 | ecosystem: Environmental > Aquatic > Freshwater > Lake | place: USA: Lake Erie, Ohio...
GGTTGGTTGATTACTCATGATCCTTTATCATTTACAGTAGATGGTCTTGACTTTAGAATTGATTTAGGAGCAGAAAGACTATTAGGAGCAGAAAAGGAAGGTCAAAAAATAGCAGTTGAAATAAAATCTTTTTTAGGTAAATCAACTATCAGTGAATTTCATAAAGCTTTAGGACAAACACTTAATTACCGTTACATTTTAAAAAAAGCAGAATCAGAACGTCTTTTATATTTAGCAATTAGTTATGAAATATATACAGATTTTTTTATGATTCCTGTAATTCAAGAAATAATTGCGGAACATCAATTAAAATTACTGATTTTTGAAAGTCTTAAACAGGAGATTGTTTTATGGAAGGAATGAGTTACCCTGAATTAGTCCAAACCGTATTAGCAAAACACACTGAAAATCATCAATCAAAAGAAACAGAAAAAGAGTTAATTTTTGACTGCCAAAGACATAGATATTTAGTAATTCATGTAGGATGGGAAGGGGAAAAAAGGAATTATGGTTCAATGATTCATGTAGATATTAAAGATGGAAAAATCTGGATTCAGAGAGATTTAACTGAGGAAGGAGTAGCTAATGAATTGGTAGAATTAGGAGTACCAAAAACCGATATAGTTTTAGCTTTTAGAGCGCCTCATATCAGACAATTTACTGATTTTGCAGTGGGTTAGGATTTTTTATTCAATTTTAATAAATTGATAATAACTTGATTTTTTTGGGATAGGCGTTTTGCTTATCCCTTCAAGTTAGAAGTTTAGTAATCAATTCTTGGATTTTGGGAACTTATTTCAAATTTAAATTCCAGTTGGTTATCTAATTCATTTCTTGGCAAATACAGTTTTTCTATATATTCCCATTTATTGTTTACTATAACATCTCCAAACTCATCATTTATAGAAAAGGTAATGTCGAAAAATCATAAATTACTAGAGAAAGGAAAACTAAAAATGGAAAGTTTAAGACTGCGATCGCGCATTGGTAAAGATGGACTATTAAAAATTCATTGACCACAGGCTAAAGAAGGAACTGAATTTGATATTATTGTTATTTATGAAATAGCTGTACCAAAAGAAGAAACAGCAACACAACAAACCATGAAATTGAGTGATTTTTATGGTTGTATCCAAGATGAAACATTTATTAGACATCCACAATTAGAACAACCTGAAAGAGAAGCATTCTGATGGTTTACTTATTAGATACCAATACCTGTATTATTTATCTTAAAGGTAAAAATATTCATCTAAAAGAGAAATTAGATAGTATCTCAACTTCTGAAATTGCAGTTTGTTCCATTGTCAAAAGTGAATTATTCTATATTTATGCAGTAGTAAAGCACCCTACAACAGATTTTTAGTGTGACACTTGCGTAAGTCTTATTAGCGATCGCTACTACACAAAAAAGTTACTTTGCGTGGAATTATGTAAATAAAACTAGTATTAAATGTAATAAAATTACCGATTTGATAATTTGATAATTTTATTTCCTATTCATAATAGATATCAAAATCCCATGTCGAGGACTAAACAATAAAGCCAAGGTAAATAAACCAGAAACCACTAATACAATAGCCGGACCAGAAGGTAAATTATAAAAGTAGCTAAGATACATTCCGCTAATACTAGAAATTACCCCAATGACCGCCCCTAAAATCATGACTTGATGTAAACGTTTGACCAATAAATAAGCAGTTGCACCAGGAGTAATTAAAAGTGATAATACTAATATTACTCCCACAGCTTTCATACTGGCAACAATTGTCAAAGCAATTAACAACATTAAACCAAAATTTAAACGATTAACTGGTAAACCAGCAGCTTGCGCTCCTAAAGGATCAAATGTGTAAAATAATAGTTCTTTATATAATAGGAAAACTACCGTTAAAACAATAGCTGCAATAATAGCTGTATCCCTGACTTCATCAACAGTTACCCCTAAAATATTACCAAAAAGAAAGTGATTCAAATCAATTTTATTATCCTTTTGAATGACTGTAATTAAAGTAACTCCCAGAGCAAAAAAAGCAGAAAAAACTATGCCCATAGCAGCATCTTCTTTAATGGGAGATCGGGTTTTAATTAAGGCTATGGCCATGGTACTCAAAACTCCCGCAATAAACGCCCCGACAAAGATATTAGCACCAATCATGAAGGCTATAGCCAGTCCTGGTAATACTGAATGACTAATAGCATCTCCCAGTAATGCTAGGCGTTGTACCATTAAATAACTACCGACTATAGCACACAATAATCCTACTAGTATGGCGATGATTAAGGAACGTTGCATAAAGCCATATTGCAACGGTTCAATTAGTGTTTGCAACATAGATGAAAATGAACCACGAAGGCGCAAAGAACGCGAAGAAAGAGGGGAAGAGAAGATATTTATTAATTATTATGCTGCTTCAGCAAAGTACATGACTTTTCCGCTATAAGCCCGATTTAAGTTATTTTCTGTTAAGACTTGTTGGCGTGAACCGGTGGCGATTAATTCACAATTTAGTAAGATTAAATCATCAAAATAGGTAATAGATTCACCTAAGTCATGATTAACTACTAAGACGATTTTATTGGCTTTTGCTAGTTCTTGAAGGATTGCAAATATCATAGTTTGGGTTTTTTGATCAATACCTACAAATGGTTCATCAAAACAGAAAATTTCGGCTTCTTGAGTTAAAGCCCTGGCTAAAAATACCCGTTGTTGTTGTCCTCCTGAAAGTTCACCAATGGGACGATTTTTTAATGCTTCTATTCCCACTTTTGTTAATGCTTGTGTGGCTATTTGGCGGCTGACTGTAGAGAAACTACGTAACCAGCCTGTTTTTTTAATACGCCCCATCATGACTACATCCCATACGGTGGCGGGGTAATTCCAGTCAATTTGACTACGTTGGGGTACATAAGCAATTTTCTCTAGTTGCTGGGTTAATGGCTGATTTTGGTATATAACTTGACCGTTAGTGATGGGAACTAATCCTAAAATAGCTTTCATTAATGTACTTTTACCTGCACCATTGGGTCCAAAGATACCTGTTATTTTTCCTGGTTTAATTGTGCAGTTAATGTCTCTTAATGCTTCCTGTGTCCGATAATTTACATTTAGATGGGTGATGTTGATCTGTGTAAGTATATTTGCTGAATTTTTGGTAGATAGACTAGATTTTCGGTAATCAGAAATGTTTTGCATAACTTTGATTAAGATAGTTATTTTTTGAGTTTACTATAAAAATGAGAAAAATATGAGAATATCTATAATTAGAAGTAATCACGGAGAGCAATGAAACTAATACTTAATATAACGTATAACTTATTACTGAAACCCCTCTCCAAACCTCTCCCCTGTGAGGAGAGAGGCTTTTATTCTTACTCCCCTTCCCTGGGAGGGAAGGGGTTGGGGGTTAGGTTCTCTTTACTTAATCCCCTTTGTCTAGGAATGTTGGTATCTTTGGCTGTAATGGGTTGTACTCCCAATTCTTCACACGGAGGAAATAATCGGCCGCAGGTTGTAGCTACAAGTACCATTATTGCAGATTTAGCTGAAGAAATTGGCGGAGAAAAATTACAAATTACGGGAATTTTGAAACCTGGTGCAGATCCTCATATGTATGAACCAGTACCCGCAGATAGTCGAGTTTTGGAAAAAGCTAATTTGATTTTGTACAACGGTTACAATTTAGAACCGGGAATTATTAAGTTAATGAATGCGACTGGAGACAAAGCGAAAAAGTTAGCTGTGGGGGAAGTTGTCAAATCTTTAAAATTAGATAAAGGTAAGGGAAAAATTGTTCCAGATCCTCATGTTTGGGGTAGTGCAGAAAATGTTATATTGATGGTGAAAGCTATTAAAAATAGTTTAATCGCTTTGTCACCAGCAGATAAAAATAAGTTGACTGAAAATGCAGATAAGTTAATTGATGAATTACAACAATTACATCTTTGGATCTTACAACAAATCCAAACTATTCCCCCAAAAAACCGTAAATTAATTACTACTCATGATGCTTTTCAATATTATGGAAATGCTTATAAAATAACGATTGCTGGAACTTTAATCGGGATTAGTACGGAGGAACAACCAAGCGCCCAAACGGTGAAAAAATTAGTAGAATCAGTGAAAAAAATAGGTGTTCCAGCGATATTTGCGGAAACAACAATTAACCCAGCTTTAATTAAAACAGTTGCGGAAGAAGCAGGGGTAAAATTAGCACCAACTGCACTTTATTCTGATTCCATTGGGGTAAAAGGTAGTAATAGTGATACTTATATAAAAATGATGGTTGCAAATACCCGCGCTATTGTTGAAGCTTTGGGTGGGAAATATACACCTTTTCAATTAAAGAGTAAAAAATAAGAATTAGATCCCCAAATTCTCTAAAAATTTGGGAATCTTGTTGGTCATTCAACTTTCCCCTTTCCCTAACTAACAAACTTGTTGACGAGTTGCTTCTGCGTCTATGGGTTTAATCAGAAAAATCTTGAACATATACCAAAAAATCATCAAGACTAAGGGGATTTTTTGGAAATATTTGATAATTCCCCAATCGTTGATTTTGTTGAGATCAATTATTTTCTGATTATACAATGCACATTGTTCTAAATACCAGAAGAAATAGGGATGATTGGTATTTAAAATAATCGGAAATGCTTTAGCTGCGGTTTTGTTAGTTTCTTCAATTACCTGATTATTGTATTTACGAGGATGAATACCTAATATTTCATAGAAATTACCTCTTTCAAATACTGTCATGGTGTGAGTTGCAAAAACGGTTATTAAGAAAAACCGCACCCATAACCGAGATTTCCAATTATTCCATAATTGAGGTTGAGAACGTAACAAAGCTTTGAAAAAATCACCGTGTCTATTCTCATCTTGACACCAACTTTCAAACTTCCGAAATAGGGGATAAAATTGGTATTCGGGATTTTTTTCTATATGACGATATACTAAAATATAACGCCAATAACCTATTTTTTCCGATAGATAAACCGTGTAAATAACCCACTCTATAGGGAAAAATGTATAGGTGCGATTTTTAGTCAGATAACTTAAATCAAGGGAAAGGTTAAAATCAGCCATTGACTTATTTAAAAACCCCGCATGACGGGCTTCGTCTCGCGCTAAATAAGCAAATGCTTCTGATAATAAAGGGTTATTATCCTTGAGACGACGGGATAATTCTTTAAACAGTAAAAACCCGGAAAATTCTGAAGTACAAGAACGTTCTAAAAAGTCAATAAAAGCCAGTCGTTTTTCACCAACAATGTGATCCCAACCTTGCTTAAATTCATCATCTCGTATAAAGTGATGACGATTATAATCTGCTTTCAGTTCGTCAATTACAGCCCTTAATTCCGTTTCATACCCAGAAATATCCATTTTGGCCACTGTGTCAAAATCAGTGGTATAAAACCGGGGTGTTAATAGTGTTTCTTGAACGGGTGTTTTTACCCCCGATTTCGGTAACTCAACTGGGGGTTTATCCAACGACTTAACCATAGGTATTCGCTTTACTATTGTCTGCCTTAAAATTATATAAGCATGAATATTTGTTATTAGTCATCAGTTAAATTATTGAAACTAATTTTTACAAAAATACTGAATTATCTAGAATTTTCTTATAGTTTAAATACCTATTTACTAAACAAATATATTTAGGAAACTATAAATAAATATAAATACTTTTATAGTTATACCAAGAATAATAGTTAAATAATTTCAGGAGTGGTAAAAATAGCCGAAATTACTATTGATAGTAATTTATGCTGGAGATTTGTGCTGGAGAAATTATGCTGATAACTCTATTCATAGAGAATAGCAATTTTCTGTAATTATATCGGCTGTGAACTGATAAACGAGTCGCTAAAATTTGGAAAAGAACACTACAGACATCAACAAGAGGGAAGAAACAATGAGTAATAATTTAGCAATGAAACTGCGTGTGGGAACGCAACAAGCGCATACAAATTCCGAAAATGTCGGTTTCATGAAATGCTTTATCAAAGGAGTTGTAGACAAAAATTGTTTTATTCAGTTGTTGAGTAATTTCTATTTTGTTTATAGTGAACTAGAAGCAGCAATTGAGAAACATAAACAACATCCTGTAATTAGTTTAATTTATTTTCCCGAACTAAATCGCCAATCTTCCCTAAAACAAGATATGTTATTTTATTATGGGAATCAATGGCAAGAAACCATTAAACCTTCACCTGCTACTCAAACTTATCTTGCGCGTATTCAACAAATTTCTACCCATGAACCCTCACTATTATTAGCTCATTCCTATACTCGTTATTTGGGTGATCTTTCTGGTGGTCAAATGCTCCAAAAAATTGCTCAGTCAGCCTTAAAACTGTCTGGATATACAGGAACTTCCTTTTACAATTTTGAGCAAATTCCCGACAAACAGGCCTTTAAAGAAAAGTATCGTCAAGCATTAGATAAACTCCCTATTGATGATACCACCGTTGACAAAATTGTCGCGGAAGCTAACTATGCTTTCAAATTAAATATGCAGATATTTCAAGAGTTAGAAAGGATTTTAATAGAGACTATTGGTAGAGATACTTACAATAGTTTAATTTGAGTCTCTGCATAATTGACAAAGATATAATTCATCACTCAATTAATTTTGAACATGATGAATTATATAAAGATGCTCAAAAAGATGCAAACATCTTATTTATTCTCTTCCTCTATGTTCTCTGTGTCTGAAGTGGTTCATTAAAAACATAATGCTCACCACAAACAAATAGGATAAATATATTCTATTTGTTAATAGCTAAATCCTAAATTACAACATTAAATCGAAATTGGGAAAATCAATTGTGATTATTTCCAATCATCACACAAATTCACTGGAGACTATAATGGTTTTTCTATTACCTGGTGTTAAGTTTGATTTTGATCTAATTCAAAAGTATGATACTCGCGCTCCTAGATACACAAGTTATCCCCCAGCGACGGAATTAACAGAGACTTTCACAGCAGAAAATTTCCAAACTGCAATTACCGCTTCTAATCAAAGAAAAACTCCCCTATCTTTGTATTTCCATATTCCTTTTTGTCAAAGTGCTTGTTATTTCTGCGGTTGTAATACCGTAATTACTAATAACAAGAATATGGCTATACCGTATCTGGAACATTTAGAACAGGAAATCAAAAATACTTCAGCTTTAATTGATAAAAATAGACAAGTTTTACAAATTCATTGGGGTGGAGGAACACCGAATTATTTAGAACTTGAACAAGTGGAATCTCTCTGGAAAAATATTACTCGTAATTTCCAAATTGCGGAAAATGCAGAAGTTTCTATCGAAATTAATCCCCGTTATGTGAATAGGGAATATATCTTATTTTTGAGAGATATTGGCTTTAATCGCATTAGTTTCGGGATTCAAGATTTTCACCCAGAAGTACAAAAAGCAGTGAATCGAATTCAACCAGAATCACTACTCTTTGATGTCATGAGTTGGATTAAGGAGGCTAATTTTGATAGTGTCAATGTAGACTTAATTTATGGTTTACCTTATCAAACTTTAGCAACTTTTCGGGAAACATTACACAAGACAATGGCTTTAGATGCTGATAGAATTGTCGTCTTTAATTTTGCTTATGTACCTTGGATTAAACCTGTACAAAAAATGATTCCCCAAGCAGCATTACCCGGAGCGGAAGAAAAGTTAGATATCCTGAAAATGACAATTGAGGAATTAACTAATCATGAGTATCTGTTTATTGGGATGGACCACTTTGCGAAAAATAATAATGAATTAGCGATCGCTCAACGTCATGGTACACTAAAACGTAATTTCCAAGGTTATACTACCCACGCGGAAACTGAATTATTTGGTTTTGGGGCTACATCTATTAGTATGTTGGAAGATGCTTATGCTCAAAATCATAAGGAATTAAAGGACTATTACCAAGCAGTCGCAGCGGGTGTAATTCCTATTAGTAAAGGTATTCAATTAACCCAAGATGACATTATTAGACGGGATGTAATTATGTCAATTATGTCTCATTTTCATCTCAACAAATTGGAGATTGAACAGAAATATCATCTTGATTTTAATAAATATTTCTGCTACGAATTGCAAGAATTACAACCCCTAGAAAATGATGGATTAGTCAATGTATTTACTGATGAGATCCATATTACTGATATTGGTAGATTGTTAGTCAGAAATATTGCGGTTATTTTCGATACTCATACAAGAACTAGAGAAACTAAATTCTCTCGCGCTATTTAATTTTGCTGAATTTTTACAGTCAAATCAATCAAAATCGGTATGTAATTATGATTTATCAATAAGTCCTAATTACATACCTTTTGATTTATACAGATTATGTCATTAGACAGAAATAAATAATATTAAGCTTTGATAAATTTGACATGAGTTGAGTTTTTTTAGGAAGCAATCAATGAATATTATTACTTGGATGATTTTGGGACTATTAGCCGGTGTAATTGCTAAATCTGTCTATCCTGGTTATCAAGGTGGAGGAATGATATCTACGATGATATTAGGTATTGTTGGTGCTTTTATTGGTGGAACTTTATTCACTCTCATTCGCACAGGAACTTTACAAGTTACATCTGCATCTTTAAGTATTCCTGGAGTAATAGTAGCAGTTATTGGAGCAATTATTGCTATTTATTTATGGGGATTATGGCAAAGGGGTAGTAGAGTATAATTTACTAATAGTCAGCTATTGATATAGCATTAATTAAACTCTTTTTCATTAATATAAAATGTTGGGTGGACGCAAGAAAACCCAATATTATATTATCCAACCTTTTGTTAGCTTGCTATTACGCATTTTCACAGTTTAATTCAAGATTCATCAGATTAAATCTAATTAAAGCTTATTCTTGCCTAGTGGTAATCTATTTATGTAGCAATATATCGAGAATAAGCTGTAGCGCAGCTAAATTGTACATTCCTAATACAGTCCTAACATAGTTAAATCTTGTGGTGGGGGCATACTTCGACAAGCTCAGTACAAATACTTCGACAAGTGTTACAGTGAGCAGTTCGACAAGTGTTACAGTGAGCTTGTCGAACTGCTCAGTACAAGTCCTGCCCGCTATCATTATACAAATTAAAACGAATTAAATGCAGTACATCTGATTACCTAGACTGCTTGATATTTTTTAGACATTATTTACGAAACCTAGATAATTTTCAATTCAAACGAAAACCTTACTAGCTTATATGAATATAACTCTGCCTATATCTTATGGAGTATTTTTGGTAGATTTGATTGATAATACAGCCAAAAAAAGCATTAACTATGAAAAAACTCAAATTAACGAGGTTTAAATCGTTGTAACTCCCATTCTTTAGCGATAACATGAGAATAAGTTTACTACAAGCTTTTCATTTCTCGTTTAGCTGAAATTTTTTTTATGGAAATTCAATTAATCAATATCGGGTTTGGTAATATCGTCTCTGCTAACAGAGTCGTGGCCATAGTTAGTCCAGAATCTGCTCCCATTAAACGGATTATTACCGATGCTAGGGATAGAGGTCAACTGGTTGATGCTACCTATGGAAGACGCACTAGGGCGGTAATTATCACCGATTCTAGCCACGTTATTCTCTCCGCAATTCAGCCTGAAACCGTAGCCAACCGGTTTGTCATTTCCCGTGACCATCATGTTGTAGATAATTAATCACCGGAATAGTTATCAACCCAACTCTATTTGTACCATATCGTCTATACCATTTCGATTAGACTGGTTTTCTGTCACCAGTGCTACAAATTCTTTAGTCTTGATGCTAATTTGAACAGTGAGGATAAAAGATTCAGCCGCAAAGGCTTATATTGTAGATATGCAAAAATCTCAATTCCCAAATTCAAAATAGCAATTAGTTGTTTTACCAGCTAAAACAAGACTAAGGAATCATGTACACTCATTAATTAATTTATTAGTTCACTTTTTTCGCGGATAATGCCAGTCTTACCTTTCTATCATGCTACAAATACCCAAGAATGTCCTACCCTGGGCAAACTAATTGTTTTAACAGGTCCTAGCGGAGTCGGTAAAGGCACTTTAATGAATGAAATTCTCCAGCGTCATCCAGAATTATATTATTCAGTCTCCGTCACGACCCGTTCTCCACGTCCGGGAGAAATAAATTGTGAAAAATATTACTTTATTACTCGTCAAGAATTTCAAGAATTAGTGACTAAAGGTGAACTTTTAGAATGGGCAGAATTTGCTGGTAACTTTTATGGTACACCCCGTGCAGCGGTGCTTGACCATATTCAGTCGGGTAAGTTGGTGCTATTAGAAATTGAATTAGAAGGAGCAAGACAAATCAGAACCACCTTTCCTAGCGCCCTGAGTATCTTCATTTTACCACCTTCATTTTCAGAATTAGAAAACCGGATTCGTGGACGCGGACAAGATTCTGAGGAAGCAATTTGTCGTCGTCTCAAACGTGCTGAAGCAGAAATAGCCGCTGCTGATGAATTTGATTTACAAATTATCAATGACGATTTTGAGCAAGCTTTAAAGGAAATAGAGAAAGCTATTTTTGAATAAGTAGGTTGGCGTTAAAAATTGTCGTTATGACAAGGGAACAGGGAACAGGGAACAGGGAACAGGGAACAGGGAACAGGGAACAGGGAACAGGTTTTGGGTAACTTTACTTTTCGTTACTTGTGTCGGTTTTTTCCGTTTACCCACTTAAATATGCTAATTGGTAATGGGTAAAAGTAGTAACTACTACCCATTACCAAAAATCAAATTAGCCCAATAAACCTTGGATTAAACCAGAATTAGCTGTCAAGAAGAAAGCGACTACTGCACCACCGATACCACCAATTAAGAACGCACTGGCGAAATTATTCCAGCTTTCCTTGGAGTTGAAAGCATCAACTGGAGGATTGGGTACAGCAATACTAGCAAGGGCTTTATCAGGATTGCTATTTGCATATAAGGATAGGCAAGCTGTTAAAATCACAACTAAGCCAACACTGCCCAATAAACCAGCTAAGTTAGCGTTGGAGGCATTGCGTAATGGACCTAATTTTTCAAAAGGTCCAAATAGCAAGTATCCATGAGCCATACCAACTTCCAAACCCCGTCTAAAAGGATTTAAACCAGCGCGGTATGCTGGCAAGTTGCTAATAAACCACTTCACCAAAGGAGCGGAATTGATGGGGGTTTCTAGATCGCCTTTTTGCGGATCACGTCCTGCTGCTATTGCCATAAGTATTTTTAGATTCCTTGAATCACTCTTGTTGGTTTTTGATCAACTTACTGCTTGAGTTATGTTGTCTGCTTGCCTTTAAATTAGAGAGTTGGCACTTCTATATTAGAAATAAATTAGAAAATAATTTCCCTGAAAACTGCCATTGAGGAAGTTCAGAAAAATTACCTTTGCCACTTTCTAATCAAGGAAAGTATGAAACCCGCTTTCCAAGCGACAACATAACGAGTTTCATACATTAGTTAAGATTGCCGATTTGAGGTATACTTTTACCTAATTCGGTTTGATCACTCAATCAGACAATCTACCAGCAAAAACTAAGTAAATTAGCTTTTATGAACCGTATTTTCAACCTATAGAGGGTGAAAAAGTAGGTCAGGGAAAAAGCGATTAAATTCAATCAAAATTCCTGCTGTGATTGTCAACCAGATAGTTGCCGCAACGGGAGCAGTAGAGATGAATGTAATCAAGTAGTTAGTTTCGTTACCTTTTTCAGCCATGAATTTAGTCTCCAGAATAAGTGAGTGAAAACAAGTGAATTAACGTGGCGAAACGGTAATTTCTGAATCTTTGGCTGTTAGCTCGCCGGAGAGAAATTCCTTAATTGCTGCTGCTGGCCAAGCAAAACCAGAGGTGATAATAGGTAGAGCAATACTGAAATCAATTTGGATTTCTTTTTGTTCGGCATTTGCTCCGTTTTTAATCGCTTGTAAATAGGCACGGCCTACCCAACCAATCCAACCAGCAATGTAGAGGAAAAGAATACTAGGGATCAGGAAATCTCCAGCATGATTCAGGCTGCCATCTACAATCAAGTGGGGATAGCCTTCTGGTCCACAGAGAGCCTGAGAATAACGTTCAAACCGCTTTTTACCTGATTCGGGGTCAGCGGTGGTATTGCGGGCATTTAGTGCTAGCTCTTGAAAGGCGGGAGAGTCTTTACAAGGTACAAGGTTAGCCCCTAGCGCTTGTGCTGGAGGAGCAAAATTGAACCAAAGAGTCATCGCCAAAAGCAAAGCAAACAATCGTGTCATGGAGTTGTTTCCTTTTGTTACAAAACGAGAAGTTCCTTGTACAAAACGAAGCGGCTTGTACAGTCTTTATTTTAGATAACTAGGAAGTTATCATACTCTTGGCTGGGAATAGAGTAAAGTTTAAGTCAACAAAAGTTAAAGCTTCTCAATCAAAATATAGGAAAGAGGCAGTTGTCGGTGGTCAGTTGTCAGTTGTCATTCTTGCCTATTCTCTGTCAACTGTCACCTGTCACCTATTCCCTGTTCCCTATTCCCTGTTCCCTGTTCCCTGTTCCCTGTTCCCTGTTCCCTGTTCCCTGTTCCCTGTTCCCTGTTCCCTGTTCCCTGTCACCTATTCCCTGTCACCTATTCCCTGTCACCTGTCACCTGTCACCTATTCCCTATTCCCTGTTCCCTAATTAATTATGACAACCGTTTTAGCTATTGAAACCAGTTGTGATGAAACTGCTGTTGCAATAATTAACAATCGTCGGGTCTGTAGTAGTATTGTTGCTTCACAAATTCCTGTTCATCAACAATATGGTGGTGTAGTCCCAGAGGTAGCATCACGTCAGCATTTAGAAACGCTGAATTATGAAATAGAACAAGCGATCGCCTCTAGTGATCTAAACTGGAGTCAAATTGATGGTATAGCTGCCACCTGTGCGCCTGGACTTGTAGGGGCATTACTGGTGGGATTAACAGCCGCCAAAACCCTGGCTATGGTACATGAGAAGCCTTTTTTGGGAGTACATCACCTGGAAGGTCACATTTGTGCAAATTATTTGACTGAGCCAAGTTTAAATCCCCCCTTTCTTAGCTTACTTGTTTCCGGGGGTCACACAAGCTTGATTTATGTCAAAGATTATGGTACATACGAAACTCTGGGGGAAACCCGTGATGATGCAGCTGGTGAAGCTTTTGATAAAGTAGCGCGGTTATTAAAATTGGGTTATCCCGGCGGACCAATAATTGATCAACTATCACAAATCGGTGATCCCCAAGCTTTTGTATTACCGGAGGGAAAAATTTCTTTACCTGGTGGGGGTTATCATCCTTATGATTGTAGCTTTAGCGGATTAAAGACAGCAGTATTACGTTTAGTGCAACAATTGGAAAAAGAGGGTAAAGAAGTACCAATAGCGGATATAGTGGCTAGTTTTCAGGATACTATAGCGCGATCGCTGACCAAAAGAGCGATCGCCTGCGCCCTTAATTATCAACTAGACACTATTACGGTAGGCGGTGGTGTAGCAGCAAATAGTGGACTCAGAAAGCATTTACAAGCAGCAGCCAATAAACATAACTTGCGGGTTCTTTTCCCCCCCCTAAAATTTTGCACTGACAACGCGGCCATGATTGGCTGTGCTGCCGCTGAACACCTCTCCCGTGGTCATAAATCATCTATGACATTAGGAGTGCATTCTCGGCTCTCCCTGAACCAAGTCATGAAGTTATACGAAAATTAATTTCCCACCTATTAATAAGTAATGTTAATAAGTAATAAGTAGGTGAACGGACAAAAACCGACATAAGTAACGAAAAGTAAAGTTGTCCAAAACCTGTTCCCTGTTCCCTGTTCCCTGTTCCCTGTTCCCTGTTCCCTGTTCCCTGTTCCCTGTTCCCTGTTCCCTGTTCCCTTGTCATAACGACAATTTTTAACGCCAACCTAATTAAGCGACTAATGACCAATAACTACTGACCGAATATGTTCGGCTACGGCTTCCGGTTGCTCTAACATAGCCAAATGCCCACAATCAGGAATTTCAATCACATTATCACCAACATATTGGAAAAGCCAATGAAAACTGGCCAAATGGCGGACATATTTCGGTTCCATCACCTTATCGTCAGCACCCGCTAAAAAATATACTGGCTGCTTTAATTTTGATACTAACTGGGGTAAATAGTTAATTTCTTGTTCCGTAGTAGACGCAAAAAGAGTTCCCAAAGCAGCCTCTGGATCAGCTACAATAAAATCAACTAATCGTTGACGCGCCCAATAACGTTCTAAAGGACGCAGTACACTAGCTTTAGTAAATAGCAAATCAATTAAGGGCATTTGCGAAAGCCAACGGGGACGGACTTGTAAGAATTTCTGTCCTGCGGTACGGAATTGCTCAAATGCTTCTTTAAGATAAATTCCACCACCGGCATTAATACAAATTACACCTTGAATACAATCATGTAATTGAGCCGCCGTCCATAGAGCAATAGTACCACCCAAAGAATGACCTATGAGCCAGGCACTAGAAATATTCAAGTGTTTGAGAAGAACCGCTAAATCTTGAGCATAAGCGAATGGGGAATATACAGAATCTAAGGAAGAAGTAATCATGCTAGAGCCTATAGAATTTAGGTCTATATCTGAATCTGATATTACCTGGGACTGTGATTCACCAAATCCTCGTAAATCGTAAGATAAACACTGTAAATCTAGTGATAGACGAGAAATTACAGGTTGCCAGTATACACGGCTATTGAGCCAACCGTGGATAAATACTAAAGTATGAGGACATGATGTAGGAGCGGTTAGCTCATAAGTATGTGGAACACCTAAGATTTCTATTGTTGCCATAGTTAAATATCGTACCCATGAATTTGGGTGCGAATAAATACAACTAAATACAAACAGGAAAAAAATAATTCAAAATTATCTATATCTAAATTCTACAGTCTATCAGTTAAATTACCTGTGATCCTGGCCTCATTGAATTGAATATTAATTGGCAGGATATAAATTTAAGCTTGTCCATGGATATAAAGCAGTGCTGAAGAAATTTGTCGGAAAAATTTGCACTTGGGAAGAGTTTTATGGAGTAGTGTCAAAACAAAATGCTAGAGTTAAAGATGATTGGTAAGAAACACCCCATAACTAGCTATAGTCATAGTGATGTTAAAAGTGAATCAACACTCTGAAAAAGTGGCAACCAATTTTAGTTATACTACCCGAACTGCATTGGCATGGGTTTTTGGAAAACTTGGTTTAGCACTCCTGAATCTTTAGCGACAAATAAAAGTACCGCCGTTAACGACCATACAGCAGGTGTTGAAGGTCATTCTAGTTTAGATAAAGCTCAAATCATTTTCAGTACGGAAAAAGATATTGACCTGTATGAATTAGAAGAACTATGTCACGCAGTTGGCTGGTCACGTCGCCCTCTGAGAAAAGTAAAAAAAGCGATTGAGCATAGTTTTCTTGTGGCCTCCATGTGGCAAGTACGAGGGAACAAGAAGCGTTTGATTGGTTTTGCCCGTGCTACCTCAGACCATGCTTTTAATGCCACCATCTGGGATGTAGTGATTCATCCTGATTTTCAAAGTAGAGGACTAGGTAAGGCTTTAATGAAATATGTCCTCAAAAAACTAAGGAGCGAAGAAATTAGTAACGTGACTCTTTTTGCTGATGCCCATGTTGTAGATTTCTATAAAACTATGGGCTTTATGCCAGACCCTGAAGGTATCAAAGGAATGTTTTGGTATCCTCAGTAATTTGGTCATGGGGGATGAGGCATTGGGGAATAATGGGGGTAATTTAAGTGAAAATTCCGGGAAAATTCTGGTTTGTGCCTGATTTCTCCCAGGATGTTTTCCATAGTCTGATTTTTTATAGATTATTGGGTTTGCATTTATTCTTTTTTGTGATATGATAGGTAAGAAGAACCAGAAAAACATAATTTAAGTTATGTAAAAATTGGTTTTGATAGATTTACGGGATGTAGCGCAGCTTGGTAGCGCGCCTGCTTTGGGAGCAGGATGCCGCAGGTTCGAATCCTGTCATCCCGATTTTATGGATATTTGACGGTAGTTGTATTCCGCTAACTCAGCAAAGTTGCAAATGGAAACATTACAGCATCCAGGCAGGTTATAATCTTCTTGCGGAGCAACTTTACAAAAATTTATGAGTAATCCCCTTGTGCAAGCCTTTTTCGTAGGCAGAGCAGTAGCCGAAGTGATTAATGAGCGTGTAGAAGTCGCCTTGACTGATGCTTTGAGTGAACTGGGCAAATTTGATGCTGAAGCTAAAGAGCAGCTACGCCAGTTTACAGAAGAAGTGATGGCACGAGCTAATCGGGCTGCAGAATCCTCTGCAACTGGAAAAACGACAAATAGTTCATCTAGTGCAGATTCTTTGGATTTACAGGCCGAAATTGACGAATTAAGGGCGGAAATCGCCCTATTAAGAAGTGAATTGCAGAAGCATCGCCATGCTGCAAAATAGGTAATGGGTAATGGGTAATGGGTAATGGGAAAATTCTCCCCCAGATGCCCCGCCCAGCCCCTTACCCTCCCAGATTCTCCTGCTCCCTCTCAAGCCGACGGTATAAGAAAAATATGGAACAAGGTTACTCAGGCAAAGCATACCGTTGGAATCGGGAAGAATACTCTAGCAAACGCCGCTTTGTGGATATTTGGTCTTTTGTCTTGACCTTGATGTTCAAAATTTGGCGCTATAGCAAGCCCTGGAGTTACCCCGGTGGTATGACGGAAGCCAAGCAAGCAGCTAGACGCAAAGCCCAAGCAATCTGGATTAGAACTACATTCTTGGATTTGGGTCCGACTTTTATTAAGGTGGGACAGTTGTTTTCTACTCGTGCTGATATTTTCTCGACTGAATATGTGGAGGAGTTATCTAAGTTACAAGACAAAGTTCCGGCATTTAGTTATGAACAGGTGGAAGGAATTATTGAACAGGAGTTGGGTAAACCAATTTCCTCACTTTTCCAAGATTTTGAACCTGTTCCCCTGGCTGCTGCTAGTTTAGGTCAAGTTCACAAGGCTACTCTGTACACTGGTGAGTCCGTTGTTGTCAAGGTACAAAGGCCTGGACTCAAGAAGCTATTTGAAATTGATTTAGACATTCTTAAAGGTATTGCCCGTTACTTTCAAAACCACCCCAAATGGGGACGGGGTAGAGATTGGATGGGTATATATGAGGAATGTTGTCGTATTCTCTGGGAAGAAATTGATTATCTGAATGAAGGGCGCAATGCTGATACTTTTCGCCGGAATTTCCGCCCTTATGATTGGGTAAAAGTACCAAGAGTATATTGGCGTTATGCTACGTCTAGGGTAATTACTTTAGAGTATTTACCTGGAATTAAAGTTAGTCAATATGAGGCCTTGGAGGCTGCGGGTGTAGATAGAAAAGCGATCGCTCGTTACGGCGCACAAGCATACTTACATCAACTTCTAAATAATGGCTTCTTTCACGCTGACCCCCACCCTGGGAATCTGGCTGTTAGTCCCGACGGGGCTTTGATTTTCTATGACTTCGGCATGATGGGTACAATTAAATCCAATGTCCGGGAAGGACTAATGGAAACTTTATTTGGTATCGCCCAAAAAGATGGCTCGCGCGTGGTAAAATCCCTAGTTGATTTAGGAGCGCTCGCCCCAGTTGAGGACATGGGACCTGTGCGTCGTTCGGTCCAGTATATGCTGGATAACTTCATGGATAAGCCTTTTGAAAACCAATCGGTGGCAGCTATCAGTGAAGATCTGTACGAACTGGCCTATGATCAACCATTTAGATTTCCAGCAACCTTCACCTTTGTCATGCGTGCCTTTTCCACCCTGGAAGGAGTCGGTAAAGGTCTAGATCCAGAATTTAATTTTATGGAAGTTGCCCAGCCTTATGCAATGCAGCTTATGACAGATAACAGTAGTTCTGAGGGGAATAGCTTCTTGAATGAATTAAGTCGTCAAGCAGTCCAAGTTAGCAGCACTGCTTTAGGATTACCACGGAGATTAGAAGATACTCTAGATAAAATAGAACGTGGGGATATCCGGCTCCGAGTTCGCTCCGTAGAAACAGAACGCCTGATACGGCGACAGAGCAATATTCAACTGGCAATCAGCTATGCTCTAATTATCAGTGGTTTTACAATTGCTGCTACAATTCTCCTCGTTAGCCATTATGTATGGTTAGCAAGTCTGATTGGTTTAATTGCAGCATCAGTTTCATTCATGCTGATTCGGTTGCTTTTGCGTCTCGACCGTTATGATCGAATGTATTAATTAGTCGCTTACGAAAAATCTATGAAACTTGACTCTACCGGTTTATCAGATCCGGGGCTTATTCGTGCTTATAATCAAGATTGCCTCTATATTGACCCCGCAGGGCGATTTTTTATCGTCGCTGACGGTATGGGTGGTCATGCGGGAGGAGAAGAGGCTAGTCGTATCGCTACTCAGGAAATTCGTTCATACTTGGAGCAAAATTGGCAATCCCCTGAATCAGCATCACAACTATTAGAACAAGCTCTATCTACCGCAAATCAAGCTATAATCACAGATCAGCAAAATCATCCTGAACGCGCTGATATGGGAACAACAGCGGTAGTAGTTGTGATTCGTCCCGGAGAATCTCCTGTATGCGGTCATGTTGGTGATTCCCGTCTTTACCGTCTGCGGAAATCACAATTACAACAAATTACAGAAGACCATACCTGGATTGCCAAGGCACTGAAAATAGGCGATATTACTCCTGATGAGGCTAGGGTTCATCCCTATCGTCACGTTTTATCCAATTGTTTGGGTAGGGAAGACCTGAATCAGATTTCAGTCCAACCACTGGATTTAGAACAGGGCGATCGCTTATTATTATGTAGTGATGGACTTACTGAAGAACTTGTAGACGATAAAATTGCCAGTTACCTTCAAGGCACACCTTCCTTAAAAATAGCAGCCGCATCTCTCGTAGCAGCCGCAAATGAAGAAGGTGGACACGACAACATCACCGTCGTTCTCGTCTCTGTAGAAACCTGATTTTTTAATTATTCGGTGATAGTAGTCAGGAGTCAGTAGTTAAGAGTATCTTGCCTATTTTCTCTTGTCTATTCCCTCCCCTTTCACTACAAAAAGTAAATATACTTAATATTTTGTTCAATTTGAGCATTTTTCCCCTCAAGAACTTGCTAAAAATATTTCTACCCTCCAAATATCATAGGAGTTTAAATTTTTCTCATTACCCCAACTGACATATTCCATCGGGTATTATGTCTAAATAAACAGCAAATATCATGTCAACTGTCTACAGCATCCAGATGAAAACCCAATTAGTTACCTCTGATGAGAAATAAATTTCAAAAGATGGGCAAACTGTCAAACATTTGTTATATTTCTTAATATAGAGAAACAAATGTTAACCAAAATTCAGAAATCACTTCTGCGGATGTTTATGTGACATAGCAAATTGCAGACAAAAGCAGTACAGAATCTAAGTAAAAAGCAAAAGCTAGTTTCACTTTTTACTACTGACTCCTAACTCTTCAATTCTGTTGTCAATGTCGTTTTTATACGTTGTTTGTTTTGGAGTTCATTATGAATCAACCAATTGAACTGTCCTTGGAACAGCAATTTAGCATTTGCTCCTTTGCTACACAAGTCCAACAGATGAGTCATGAACAGGCTCAAGACTTTTTAGTTAAGCTGTATAGGCAAATGATGGTGCGTGAAGCAACTTATCAAGAACTGCTTAAACAACAGTGGGGTCTAGACTCAGGTTCTAGCATGGCCTAGAGAAAAATCCGGGGATATAGCCTGAAATTAGGGATAATTAGCGATAATTACCGTGAATTTCCCCTAACAGCACCTCCTGAGATGCTCCTGTCACAGAAGGTAAGTTACCAGGAATACCGATACTGCGCCAGTATGCCAAAACTGCAAAAGCGATCGCCTCCTTAAAGGAAGCGCTCATACCAAGCTTATCCGTAGTAGAAACGGGAACTTTCCCCAGTAACAACTCTAACCGCCGTCTTAAGTAAATATTACGGCTACCACCACCACATAATAACACCTGATGTGGTCTTCTTGGTAGAAAAGTGTCATAATTGTGAACAATAGAAACCGCCGTCAGTTCTGTAATGGTTGCCAAAAAATCCGCAGGCCATGTACTGAACTGGTAGCCTTGAGCATCTTCTAAACATTGATGTAAATAAGCAACACCAAATAACTCACGTCCAGTAGATTTAGGAGGTGGCAAGTGAAAATACTCATGACTGAGCCATTTTTCTACCAATGGATAACATGGTGTACCACTAGCTGCCCAATCACCATTTTCATCATAGGTTTTAGCCCCATTGGTAAAATGTTGTACAGCCAAATCCAATAGACTATTACCTGGACCTGTATCCCAACCGCGAATTTGCGACAACCAATTATCACTGACCGCTGGTAGGTAAGTTACATTACCAATACCACCAATATTTTGTATACAACGCTCTTCCTGTGCATCACCCAGTAAATAGGCATCAACTCTAGGAACAAGGGGCGCACCATGGCCACTAACTGCAATATCAGCAGTTCGGAAATTACTGACAGTAGTAATACCAGTTAAATGGGCAATTAATGATCCCCGTCCCAGTTGCAAACTATAACCCAGTTCCCCTGCTTCTTGACGGGGACGATGGTAAACAGTTTGACCATGAGAACCGATCAGAGTAGCTGCTTGATGACCAACTTGGATAAATTGGGCAGCTTCAGCAAAAGTCCGGGAGATAGCATCATCTATGGTAGCTAATTCTGCCATTGATACAGCAGCGCCAGCGCCAAGTTCTAGAATTTGTTCTCTGAGTTGCGGGGGATAGGGATATGTTTCCCCCGCTATCAACTCCACCTTCAGATCCAAATCCCTGCCAGAAATTTCCACTAAAGCGGTATCTATACCATCTACAGATGTACCACTCATTAAACCGATAACACGAGTCGGGTGCATTGACTCAAATACTTTTATGGATATCAATAGCAGTGTAATTCATCCCCATTACCCATGTCAAAAAAAAATGACTAATTGACAACCGACCAACAACTAATTTTGTTCACGATTGATCTCTTGTAAATCCAGGGCATAATTTAAACGTAAAATATTTACCCCAGGTTCACCGAAAATCCCCAAAAATCTGCCGTCAATATACTTAGTAATTAATGGGATGATATCATCTTCCTTTATCCCCCGTACCTGTGCTACTCTTGCTATTTGTTCTCGTGCTGCTTTCAAAGAAATATGGGGATCTAAACCTGAAGCTGATGTATAAATCAAATCAGCCACAGCTTGTTTATTTTCATTTTGCAATTCTTCAGCTTGTTTGAGAATGCGTTCCTGGAGTTGAGGATTAGTAGGAGCAAAATTGCTACCTCCAGAAATACCAGTAGGTTCAGCTTTTTGACCTTGGCTATATCTAACAGCACTAGGACGACCATGAAAATAACGGTCTGACGTAAATCCTTGACCAATTAAAGTTGAACCAATGGGTTGAGCATTGATATTTGATATGATACTACCATTAGCTGAAAACGGAAAAATTGACTGGCCTACTAGCAATATAAACAGGGGATATATAATTGCCGTTAATAACCAAACTACCACAGTAATTCTGACCGCTCTGAAAATTTCTCTAAAAATAGACATAATTTCATCTTTAATTTTATTTAAACTTGTTTTAATTTGTAAATTATTAAAAGCGTTCTGGCTGAAAAATGACTATAAACAAATAAACTACTAACATTAAAGTCGTAAAACCTAAAATACCAATTGCCCAAGCAGAAACTTTATCTAACGTACCACCACTATTAGCATAAACCATTGGAGCAATCAATAAATTTAAACTCATCACCAGAAAAATAATGATGGGTAATTGGGATTTAAATCTGGATAATCTCATAAATTTTATCAGTTTGATCAGATCAGGTTTAAGAAATGCAGATTATACAACAATTCTGTTAAATTGTGTAGGTTGGGTTGAGGAACAAAACCCAAGAACTTCATGAATGTGTTGGGTTTCGCTGTCGCTCTACCCAACCTACAATTATCCTTGATTAAACTGGATTATACAATAGTGATATCTCAAGAATAATTAACCGCTTAATTTAATAATTTAATTTAATTTAAGCTAAACCGACAAATGTAATCATCATATCTATTAACTTAATCGCAATAAATGGCGCAATTACCCCACCTAAGCCATAAATTAAAATATTTCGTTGCAAAAGTTGATTAGCTGTCAAAGGTCGAAATTGAATACCTTTTAATGCTAAGGGAATCAAAGCCGGAATAATTAAAGCATTGTAAATTAATGCGGACAGAATAGCCGAATTAACACTAGTTAACTTCATAATATTCAGACTTTCTAATTTAGCAGCAGTGAAAAGTACGGGAATAATCGCAAAATATTTAGCAATATCATTTGCAATAGAAAACGTTGTCAATGCTCCACGGGTAATTAACAACTGCTTACCAATACTAACAATATCAATTAACTTGGTAGGATCAGAATCTAAATCTACCATATTGGCGGCTTCTTTGGCGGCTTGTGTTCCCGTATTCATAGCCACACCTACATTAGCCTGTGCTAAAGCGGGAGCGTCATTAGTTCCATCTCCCGTCATCGCTACTATTTTACCCTCAGCCTGTTCCCGTTGAATCACAGTAATTTTATCTTCTGGGGTAGCTTCAGCGATAAATTCGTCTACTCCCGCTTCTTGAGCAATTACAGAAGCAGTAATACGATTATCTCCCGTGAGCATGATTGTTCGTACCCCCATACGTCGGAGTTGGTCAAATCGTTCACGGATACCGGGTTTAACAATATCTTTGAGATAGATAACACCGTAAATTTCATGATCAAGACAAACCGCTAAGGGTGTACCACCTTGACGAGAAACTTGCTCATAAGCAACATCTAATTCTGGATTATTCCGTCCATGACGCGATAGGATAAAGCCTTTAATAGCTTCTACCGAACCTTTTCTTACTTCCCTACCACCAGGTAAATTAGTACCACTCATGCGAGTTTTGGCCGAAAATTCTATTCCCTGGGCTTGTTTACGGTCTAAATCAAAATTTGCACCTAACCTTTCTGCCAGTCGAACAATAGATTTACCTTCTGGAGTATCATCAAAGATACTAGCTGCCAAAGATACATTAGCAATTTCTATAACTGAGTGGCCATTGATAGGAATAAACTCCTCTGCTAAACGGTTTCCCAGAGTGATTGTCCCAGTTTTGTCAAGAACTAGGGTACTTATATCTCCACAGGCTTCTATGGCTCTTCCAGAGGTAGCAATGACGTTAAATTGAGCTACCCTATCCATACCCGCAATACCAATGGTACTCAGTAAACCGCCGATAGTTGTGGGTATAAGTGCTACTAACAGAGCAATGAGAATCGGTACACTAACAGGACTATTTACATAGTAAGCAAAGGCCGGAAGAGTTGCCACTACAAATAGAAATACCAAGCTCAGAACCGCTAATAATACTGTTAAAGCAATTTCATTAGGCGTTTTAGTGCGCTCTGCTCCTTCTACTAAAGCAATCATCCGGTCAATAAAGCCTTTACCTGCTTCAGCCGTGACACGAATAATCAGTTCATCGGATATAATGCGTGTACCTCCTGTAACGGAACTAGCAACATCCGATCCTGATTCTTTGAGAACCGGGGCAGATTCGCCAGTAATCGCTGATTCATCCACAGACGCGACACCCATGATCACTTCACCGTCCGCAGGAATGATATCACCTGATACGACGTGGATAGTATCCCCCCGGTTTAAACTCGTGGCCGGAACTTCTATAATTGTGCCGTCAACACCAATCTTTTTGGCGTTAGTAGCTGACTGCGTTGAACGTAAAGTATCAGCTTGGGCTTTCCCCCTTCCCTCCGCTACAGCTTCAGCAAAGTTACTAAATAGAATCGTAAACAGCAAAATTCCCGTTAACAGCCCGTTAAATAAATAGGGGTTTTTTTGGTTTATCGGTCCAAATAATTGGGGATAAATCGTCACAGAAAAGGTGATAATTGTTCCTACCCATACCAAAAACATCACCGGATTTTTGATAGCATATCGAGGATGCAATTTCATAAAAGCATCCCTAACGGCTCGAATATAAAGTCCTTTGTTCGTTATCCGCGCTTTTCTGTGTTTTTTGGGGCGATAACGAGGACGGGGGGTTTTAGAGTGAGAATTAGTTCCGTTTGAGTTCATATATAAGTAATTTTTTAGAAGTTACCGAGTCAGGAAGAAGAAACAAAAAACGAAGAGGGAAAATTATCTTCATCTTCTTATAGCATTTCCTAGTCCACAGAGGTACAGATTTATCTGCGTTTATCTGCGTTTATCTGCGTTTAATTTCTTATCCCTGTACTTCACTAGACTGAGAAAGGCTATTAGAACTTACGCAAGATTCATGGAATAACGAACCACTCCAGGCACAGAGGTCACGGAGAAATGAGGATTTGAGAGATATTTTGCGTAAGTCCTGGCTATATCTTAGCTATATTAACTACTAGCAGTATCTTAGCTAGATTAACTACCAGCAGCGAGTTTAAACCCTTCAGCGATCGGTCCCAAAGCCAAAACAGGGAAAAATGTCAAGATTCCTAAAACCAAAGTGACACCAGCAGTAATACTGGTAAATAACAAAGAATCAGTTCTCAAAGTTCCCTTGCTTTCTGGACTTGCTTGTTTTTCAGACATACTATCAGCTAATAGTAGTAGAGCAATAATTGGTATATAACGTCCTGCAAAAATACTGGCAGTTGTACTTAAATTCCACCATAATGTGCCGTCATTTAATCCCTCTAAACCAGAACCATTATTAGCTGCTGCTGAAGCGTATTCATAAACCACTTGGGAAATACCATGAAAACCAGGGTTACTAATGCCCGATAGAGATATAGGATAAGCTAAAGCCACAGCACTAGGAATTAAAACCATTATCGGGTGAATTAATAGCACCACACTAGCAAGAACAATTTCCCGTTTTTCAATTTTGCGCCCAAAAATTTCTGGGGTACGCCCTACCATTAAACCAGTCAGAAAAACTGTGAGAATTAGATAAATGAAGAGATAAGCAGTTCCTATTCCCTGTCCACCCCAAATTATTTGTAAAAATAGGCCGAATAAGCTAGAAAATGTCCCATTGGGCATAAGAGAATCGTGCATTGCATTCACAGCACCGGACATGGTAGCAGTGGTTGTAACTGCCCATAATGCGCTCTGCGCCCAATCAAATCTGACTTCTTTACCTTCTAAATTTGGTAATTCTAATCTCAAAGCGTTGTTAATCAGTGGGTTTCCTTGTAATTCTCCTGTGGCTGTAACGCCAATAAGAACAACAAAGATTATAAACACCATCCAATATAATAACCAACTTTGTTTCAGGTTGTTAGCAAATACTCCATAGGTATAAATTAAAGATGTGGGAATGGCCAGCATAGCGATAATTTCTATTAAATTAGAAGCACCATTGGGATTTTCAAAAGGGTGAGCGGAATTAGCTGCAAAAAAACCGCCGCCATTTTCCCCTAACATTTTTATAATCTCCCAGGAGGCTACTGGACCTCTAGCTATATACTGAATTCTTCCCTCTAAGGTTTCTACCCCCAGGGTTCCAGCTAAGGTTTGGGGTACACCTGTGATCATGAGAGCGATCGCCCCAATTATTGATAAAGGTAGTAGTATTCTAGTGATAGCCTGGGTAAAATCAACGTAAAAATTCCCCAGTTTTCTGCCCGTTAACCCCCGGATAAAAGCAATTCCCACTACCAACCCACTAGCCGCTGAAGTAAACATCAAAAAGCCTAAAGCCGATGTTTGACTATAATAACTAAAGGTATTTTCCGGTGCGTAATGTTGTTGGTCGGTGTTGGTCAGGAAGGAAATTGTGGTATGTAATAATACATCCCATCTTATTCTCCCCAGTTCATTGGGATTCCAAGGCAAAAGTTTTTGATAATAGAGAATGGCATAAACTATAGCACCCATCACTAAGTTACTGCATAGTAAAGCGCGGATATATTGCCAACCTGTCATATCATTTTTTTTACCCACACCCCCTAAAATATAAATTATTCTCTCTATGGGCTTCATAACAGGATCAAGGATTGTCCTTTCTCCCAAGAAAACACTGGCTATGTATTTTCCCAGTTTTGGCGTAATAAATACTATAATACATAGCGTTAAACCAATTTGTAAAAAACCTTGTCCCATGTAGTTTGCACCCTACTTTAGTTCTGGTCAGTCAATACTAAACAATAATAGCTAAATTACTAAGAAGCTGAATTTTTAGCCAGTGAGATGGCCATATCTGATCCTTATGCAGTATATTATGCAATATATTTTTATATTTTTAATTTATCAGAAAACGCTGTAATACCCCATCCCTCTACAGGGTGGGGATGTAAGGCGGTTAAAAATTAAACACAAGCTTTTAATCAGACCATGTTTCAGCTTATAGCTTTTTTGTATCGGCATTTATCACCACCAATGATCAAGAAACGCGATTTCTCTCAACTTTTTTCAATGCCTGCCATCTTTGTTGTAGTTGCTGCCAGTTAGGATTATAATCACCATAGCGCCAACTTACATAAGCATGACAGATTTCATCTATCACTTTAGCTACTTCTAAAGAGTGGTATTGGTATGAAACCTGGGCGTATTCTAGAGGTGTTTGACTAGGATGCTTACGAAAACCCTTATTAGCGCTCCATTGCAGCATTTGTTGATAAAGTCTTTCCATGGGCGGTAATTTATTTAACCAACGGACATTTAGCCAGTTACGCCATTGTCCCCAACCTAACCAACCAAAGAAAGCCGCAATTGTCACCACAATTAAACCAGTTAATACCCCTAACCAACCTTTCGTAAATAAAGCCAAAAACCAGACTATCCCCTGGAATAACACCCTAAATATCGTCCCAAACACAGTATTTAAAATAGCTGTAATTGGTGAAGGTAGCCAACCAGCCACCCAATTCCAAAATTGACGCAGAACACTAAAAGTCTGATCTGCTTCTACGGAAGGAGGAATCAAGGGATGTCCCGGAATTGGATCAAAGCTAAACCAGCCATACTTAGGAAAATAAACTTCCGTCATCGCGTAAGCATCCGTATTACGGACAACATACATACCTGTAAAGGGATTAAACTCACCCGCAGCAAATCCCGCTACTAACCGCGCTGGAATGCCAATTGAACGTAGCATTACCGTTAATACAGTAGAAAAATGGTCGGGATAACCACCTTTATTTTTGAATAAAAAGGTTGCCACTAAATCATCCTTTTCACCCAAATAAGGCAATTCTAAGGGATTTGTGGGCAGGGCGTAATTTTGTTTGAGATACTGAGCCAAATAGAGAGCTTTTTCGTAAGCTGAATTGAGGTTTTTAGTACCTGGAGAACGGGAAACCCTTTGTTGATCATAATTAGCCAGTATTTCCTCAGTCCGTTTTCGCACCTTATCGGCAATTTCTGGGGGAACTTGCAGATAATACTTTTGAATATTGGCTGGATATTTAGTCGAGGCTTTACCTAGCAAAGAGCGATCGCGGTAGGGAACATCTGAAACTACAGTATATGTTAGCCCTACTGATAACTCTACTGGCGCACGTAAACCATTTTCTTGATCAACTGCTATCATCGGCGTAGGAAAGTATAAATCTTTCGGGTAAGACATCGCCGGAATTAGATTAGGCAATTCCGATACCAAATTATAAGTTTGTACCACCTCCTTTGTCATATTAATAAAGGGTGGGGAGTCAATAGAAATACGGTAAGACCAAGGTGATTGTCTGAGGGTGGTAACTTGATCATTGCGGGAAATCTTCCAGCCTTTACCTGTATAATTGTCAAAAGCTAGGACACGCCAAAACCCTTCCGCTTGCGATCGCACACGCATCACTACCTTGGGTTTCATTTCTCCCCGCAGGTTTTGGTTCATCTCACTATTGAAACCGTAATAAAAATTATCGTCTATTTTCCCCGGTTCGCCGGCATTTCCCGACTCTCCACCACTATCATTACCATTACTATTACCCCTACCTTCACGCACATAACCCGGATTAATAATACTACGTCCTGTAAAATTTTCTGGGGCTTTAATCGGCGCACTCACAGGAAAAGATCGAAGTTGATAACCAGGAAACCTGGGTAAAATAGCAAAAATCCCCAGTCCTAAAGCCACAATCAACAAAAAATTTAAAATTAGAAATTTAAAATTAAAACTAGGATAATTCTTTTTTGGGGATTTTTCGGCATTGGATTGCTTCAAACCCAGACGGGAACGGTAATCTAGGGTCAAAGTTGGCAAAGCAACAGCCAAAAATAATAGTAACACAGGCGCGAAGGCCATAGTTTGGCTCAATGTTGCCGCCACACCTACCAATATCAACCCAATTACAATAGAATACCCTAAATCTTTGCGTCGAGGTGTATCAAAGCTGTGTAGCACTTGCAATTGAATCAATAATTCCGCCAAACTCAGCCGGGTATCATTCCAATTACCAGCAAACCGGCCAAAAAAAGCCCCCAAAGCCAATAACATTCCTATCGCAATACAAAACTGCACCGGAATATTAGAACGACCACGACGGTAGTAACTCCACCATGTCCCCACCATAGTCAGTGGTATTGTCCACAGACTAAATTGAGTTTCACCCGCAATATCGGTAGCTACAATCCCCAATGTAACCAATACCAACACTAGCAACCGTAAAGGAATTGAATCTTCCACTTCTTTAACTGGTGATTTTCCTCTCTTTTGTTGCCAGTTATTACCTACAGGTAAACGCCAAAAGCCATTCATCTTAGATAAATTAAACATTTTCGAGTCAGTAAAGCTATGATGTAGACACTGCGGACATAATACCAGATACAAAAACTATTATCTTGTCTGCAATTGCTCCTGATCCTAGCCTGAGACTGAGGACTTACGCAAGATTTGGCTAAAAACCCTCCTATCTGATTTTTAGATATGGTGATTTAGTTATATTTTCACCTGAATAGCCAAAAATAAAGGCAGGTGGTCTAATTCTGGTAACTCCACTGCTAAAGTATAGGTTGGCTGACTTCTATCAATTTGCAACTCTATAACTGGCATTTCACCAGCCTCAGATTTGACAAATTCTTGACCATTATTATCCTCAAGTTGCAAAATTCCCAATGTTGGTAATTTACTGTGAACCGTTAAACTCCTAGATTTACCTGAATTACGCAATTCTACCCGAATATTCAGAGTCCCCACAGCAGTGAGCCATTGTCTTTCTACCAAAGGTTGAGTCAATGAAATCGGCAAAGTTAAATTTTCCAGCAGTTGTTTGGCTGCCATTAACGACAACGCCATTTGCTGACGTGGTAGTAAATCAAAATAATCGCTCTCAATATTAGGCGCTGTCAAGGTATCTGCCGAACGATAAGAACTTCTCAGGACTAACGCAGCCAAATCATTAATTGACTGGGTATCCATGGGAAACATACTTTCTACCACCTGAACTAATTTAGCTCCCAGAGGTATGGAAGATGTCAATAAAAGTTGACATTTTGCTAACAACTGCCAGAAAACTTGATCAGGCAAGGGAATAGGCAAATTTAGTTTAGACTGGTGGACAGTCCACCCCCAAACAGGAACTAATCCCAGTGATTGTTCTTCTACACAGTCAGGATATTCTCCCAATTGTGTTTCCCAGGGGAACAACGGCGGATTTTTTGCTATTTGGTCTTGTAAACGACGCTTAAGAATAGCTTGAAAACGTTCTTGCACAGTAGGAATTTCTCCCAATTGAAAGGTCTGGGGCTTTTCTTGTCAAGCTAAGTTCACCCTTAAAAGGCTACTATCTTGAATAAATGACTACCCCATCAGTTTACTCACATTCTCACAAGCTATATCCGTAGGTATTGATACGATTTTTCAATCCCCAAGGCAGTTGTCATTTTGTGAGGATTCACAAGTCACCATTCATGGGTAGATGCACTAGATCCGGAAACTAAGGAGTTACGAATTTCCCAAGCTTGTTCTAATATCTTAAACCAACGTTTATGTAATTGTGCCATGGACAAGCCTACAGTTTTAGATATTTGCTCATCAGCTTTTCCTTGCTGCTTCAAATCTAAGATAGACCTTTGTTTATCATCTAACTGGGCTAGATAAGTTTCCCATTGAATCGGAGTTAAACCTAAATTAGTGGGTAAAGAAACTTCTAACCACTCATGTACCAATTCCCAGCGATGTAAAAGAGCAAACCGAATTAAATGATATTTAAACCGTTGCTGTAAGTAATCACGCTGCCGAGATGTTAAACCCAAAATTGACTCAATTTCTGGTGCTGATAAATCCTGAAGACGAAGAGTAAAGTAATCAACACAGTCAGATTGTTCTTTTTCCTGCAAGTAATTGATCAACTCTGTAATCACAACGGACCGCAAGGTATCCTCCTCCGGTTCGGTCTGGGAAGCCATAGCCAACCGTAATTGGTGGATAGCCGGCTCTTCCCAAGAACTATCAGACTCACCGCTACCACCTTCAGAAGCCTGTTCTATATCTACACTTGTTTCTGGAGGTTGCTGTTTCGAGAAAGTTTGCGCTCGGAGAATAATTAATTGTTGCTGTCTTCCAGGCAGAGGAATCCGACGTTTACCATATCTCTCGGTAAATGCCATGTATTCTCCCAATTCCAATAGAGTCTGGGGGCGATAGGTTGGATCTAATTGGTTCTCTCTTCTAAAGGCATTTAAAGACTCCAAATAAAAACTTTGGAGAAAGTCTTCAATAATAGTCAACCGCCCTTGATAGCTCAATTGCTTGTGAGGGGGATTAATATAACGATAAACAATAGCACTCAATATGCTGTGTAATTCTACCCGGCCACGACTTGAACCTAACTGACAGTATCGGATACACTGTTGTAAGCGATGTTTAGCTAGGCTCATGGCTGAACTTTCTACAGACCCCGAAGTTTGAATGCGTTTACTTTCATTACAAACCCGCAGGACTTCATTGGTAATTCTCACGGATACATCATGACAATTTTGCTTTGAAGCCCTAGTTGACTGTTGAAGTTCCCTAAATAGGAATTGAAAGATGACCTCCACACGGATAGAAATTTTCCCCTGAGTAGTTGCGATTGCGGCTGAATTCATAGTCCCAGTTCTCAAAACGACCCTAACATATTTTGGACACGACTTGTTAGACTTTGGATATTAGCTTCATAGTTTTTTTCTTGAACCCAAACTAATTTACATTGAGGGTGTGGCCACCAAAAAATACTGAACTCGTAAATCTCAATTTTCTGGGGTCTTTCTCTCTCATGTTTTAGCCATTACCCAAAAGTCATTAACAATTCATGATGGATTTAGAAGCACAAATTCAATTGCTGATAAACAATGCACCCCAGGATGGTATGACACCACAACTTATGGTATCAATCGCTCCTGTATTAATTGCTATTGCTCAAAGGTTAAAACACTACCAATACTTTATCCTCAAAAATTCTCAGCAGGATTGGGTTTTAACTACCTTGAGCAATCGCGCAAATCCAGGAATAGAAAAGCAAGTTATTTACGCTTTCCCTACCATACAGGATGTTTCTCTGATCTCGGATGCTGGGCGTGACCCTCAAGTGATGCCAGCCTCCATGTATGTTACCCACCTTTTATTCCAATTAGTAGCCCTCAAACCATTACACAGCATAGTTTTCCTGGAAACACCAGGAATTATTACCCATACGGTCGAAGTGCAGCGCTCTGAACTGGAAACCCTGATTGGGCAACAATTACAAAAATTTAGACCCCCAAGAAAAGTTCCTCCCAATATTGCCTAAATACCTGAAAAAGTCAAAAAAGATGGGAACTGAACTTGGGGTAATGGAGATCTAACACCCAACATCCGCAAATCTCATATCTCCTGCGATTTTTTAGTAGAGCCGACTAAGTACGTAGTCAGTTAAATCTATTAGGGCTTGGCGTGATTCTGATGGCTCTAAAGTGCTGATATGCTCATTGGCTAATTTTGCGTGGTGAGCAGCTAATTCTCTAGCTCGCTCAATACCCCGACTTTCATGAATTAGTGCCAATGCCTGCTCTAAATCCCCACTCTGGGCAAACTGCCTGGCAATTAAGGCCTCTAAGTCGGGTTTTTCCTCCAAGGCATATAAAGCTGGCGCTGTCAGGTTGCCACTTTTGAGATCAGAACCGGCTGGTTTACCCAGGGTGTCTGTTGAACTGGTGAAATCAAGAATATCATCTACTATCTGGAAGGAAAGACCTAGATGGCGACCATAACTGTACAAGTGTTCGGCAGTTTCTAGGGACGTTTCACTAATTAGTCCAGCAGCTTTAGAACTGTTGGCAATTAATGACGCTGTTTTGTAATAGCTCTTTTGCAGGTAAGTTTCTGTAGAAAGACTAGCATCAAAACGATTTAGCCCTTGTTGGATTTCTCCAGCCGCTAAATCCATAATCACTTCTGAAAGAAGTTTGACAACGTCCAAATTGTTTAGGTTCGCTAAATACCAGGAGGATTGAGCAAACAGAAAATCCCCCGCCAGCACGGCGATACGATTACCAAACAAACTATGTACGGTCGGTACACCACGCCGGACATTGGACTCGTCTACTACATCGTCATGTACCAAACTAGCTGTGTGAATCATTTCTGTAATCTCTGCCAATCGTCTGTGACGCGCTGTGATATCTGTATTTAACATAGTCGCCCGCGATATCAGCAGCACTATGGCGGGTCTGATACGCTTACCCCCAGCGCCGAATAAATGTTCGGCTGCGGCATAAAGAATGGGGTGGCGATTTCCAACTAGCTGTTTAAGGTTATCTGCTAGTATTTGCAGGTCTGCTTCCACAGGGGTAAACAGGGAGGTGGCTGGGGTCATGGATAGGCGGACTCTGGCTTAGGTTACGAAAGTTTACATATTCTTTAATTTTAAGATAACCCAGTGTCACCGCAAAGTTTTCCTCCAGTCATCTGATTTTTAATATCTATTAAGTTATTTCTGTCTCAGATCTAAAATATGTTAAGATAAACAACTATTTAAAAATGCTTAATATTTGCTAACTCCAGGAACAAGACCGCAATCATCCAAGATGTAATGTTAATAAAATTACACTTAGTATAAATCAATCTAAGCTACCTGTCAACAGTAAAAAAATTTAAAATTTAGTCTAGAAGTTAGCTTCAAATTCAAGGTAGTTGTGTTAGGCTAGAATCTGAAGATATTAAATTTTTCAGATTATTCACTTCCTCAGTAAAACCATTTTATGATGATTTTACGTAATAGCGTTGTGAGTCTAAAATAACTCGTCGCCCAAGAGTAAATGGCAATTATTCCCGTTTAAACTCTCTGCGACAAGCATACCTTTTGAGTTGAATTATGCTTTTCCAATTATGGAACTAACTCAACGTATTCAGTCCACGTTGAGTAACGGCGTATATCTATTAAAATTGGTGTGAGGTCAATAACACAGGCTAGGTAAACTGCTAATGAGTGCAGTTAAGAATTGCTACTTAGCAATTTTGCTGCTATTCAGATGTATGGCCTGGGAAAGTTGATTTTAAAGAAAATAAATGGATTGTCCAGAGAAACTTAAATTTTCTCCTGGGAATTTTGGTATAGCTAACTACAGGCATCAAGAACGCACTTGTTGACTGAAGTTTTGCTACTTTCCTATGCAATTTTATATTCCTTAGCAATCAAAGATGGTGGAACAATGATTTACGAAAATATGCCTATGATGATATTTATTCTAGCTGCTGGATACTTATTCAGTGTATACCTATTGTTAGCTTTGGCAAAGCGCACAGGTAAAAAAGATGTTCATCAAAGGGATTCATTTAATCCTAATATTGGCCGAGATAATTACAAGCGGCAGAGAACAGTAACTGCCAACGTCACCGAAGTGGTGAATAGTCAATGAAAGAAACTAACACAGGGCTGGGAAAGAACAGAGGACATTTATTTTCCTTTCCCTATCCTGACCCTGTGAATTGATCAATCCTGTCTTTAAGAGACAACAGCATCCGCAAAACATACCTGTTCCACCATCGGAGTATAGCCCAACCACTGCAAACCAGACTGAGTAAATTGTTGGGGACAACCACTGACAGCAAAGCGGGTAGGCATAGGTGGGTAAGTATTTTTAATACCTAGTATATCTAGCTCTTGGGAGCAAGCGACGACCACATGAACTGCTGGGTCAATTAATTTCACCTGGGTGGGGAGGAGCGATCGCAAAACCGGTGATAAATGAGGATAATGGGTACAACCATAAACTAAAGTATCTATTTCTTGGCGGAGTAAGGGTTCTAGATAAGTCTTGGCTATTTGAGCAGTATAAGGGTCATGGATGCGATTTTGCTCAATTAGAGGCACAAACTCTGGACAACTGACTTGCCAGACTTGGACATGAGATTTAATTTCTAAAATAGCTTGACGATAGGCATTGCTTTGAGCCGTTGCCGGCGTAGCAATCACACCAATACGCTGACCTTGTTCAACAGCAGCCATAGCACCTGGTAAAATCACACCTAAGATAGGGAAATCAAATTCTTGGCGGACAATATCTAAAGCCAGAGCCGAACTGGTATTACAAGCCATAATTGCCATTTTAACTCCTTGCAGCCGCATCCAACAGAGGATTTCCCGGACAAATTGCAGAATTTCCCCTTGAGAACGAATACCATAGGGAAGACGAGCCGTATCCCCCACATAAATAATTGATTCATTGGGAAGCTGCTGATACAGTTGTCGCAGTACAGTTAAGCCACCGACACCGCTATCAAATACCCCAATAGGAGCGCGTTGAGGCACTTGAGAAGAAAAACCATGAAAACGCCTATCAAAAATAGAAAAAGAACACACAGCAAAAATTGAGATAAGTAGGTTGGCGTGAAAAATTGTCGTTATGACAAGGTAATAGGGAACAGGGAACACTTCGACAAGCTCAGTGCATCGCAGGGAATAGGGAACAGGGAACAGGGAATAGGTTACAGGGAATAGGTTACAGGGAATAGGTTACAGGGAATAGGTTACAGGGAATAGGTTACAGGCTTCGCCCTGAGCGTCAGCCGAAGGGTTTTGGGCAACTTTACTTTTCGTTACTTATGTCGGTTTTTTTCCGTTCACCTACTTAGTGGTAAAGAGAAAACAATATATTAACGTCTTTTTAAATAATTGAGAACACCACGGGCTATGCCCTCAGCCATGGGAGATTGATAGTCTGATGATCCTCAACGGGGAACAGGGAAGAGGCTTCGGGCAACTTTACTTTTCGTTACTTATGTCGTTTTTTTCCGTTCACCTACTTAGTGGTCAAGAGAAAACAATATATTAAAGTCGTTTTAAATAATTGAGAACACCACGGGCTATGCCCTCAGCCATGCGAGATTGATAGTCTGATGATCCTAAACGGGGATTATCTTCCCGACCAGTCATATAACCCGTTTCCACCAAAATAGCAGGCATAGAATTTTTTCTCAGCACATAAAACCTAGCCTTACGAGTTCCGCGATTATTCAGGGTACTGATATTTTGGAGAATAGTTTGACGAACAGTTTCTGCCAAACCATAACCACTGTCATAATAGTAGACTTCTAAGCCATTGACATCAGGGCGATTGTCCACGGAATTAGCGTGAATACTAACGAACACAGTAGCATTAACACGCTTGGCTATATCTACCCGTCCTTGAAGTTCCACAAAAAAGTCAGCATCTCTAGTCAGTACCACCTGCACACCATTTTGCTCTAAGATTCTAGCCAATTTTGTGCTAATAGGTAAAACAACATCCTTTTCTAGTAACCCACCCAGTCCAGGAGCGCCAGAATCTTTACCACCATGTCCCGGATCAATCACTACTAAAATCTTCCCTTTCGGAACTGGTAGAGGTGGCTGGTCAACAGGTGTTTTCACTGTTGGGGACGACTCCGTGAGCAAATCCGGGGTATCTATAGGAGCAACAGGAGGTGTAATCTCAGGAACTTGAGGGCGGAGAGTAGTTTGTAATGGTAGTGCTAATACACGAGAGGGGACTTGATTCAGTACGCCAAAGCTAACACCAGCAGCAGGTTGAACAAGAACAACTACAGTATCGGCCCCTTGGGATTGAAAACGGACTTTGAGAATAGGGCTATTGGGATTAAAAGTAGGACTTTCGACCTGATTAGCTAACTTAGCATTAGGAATAGTAATCCGAAATAGACCTGAGCTTCTATCCCAGTTACTAGTAGCAGATATAGCTTGGTCGGCTCGAATTAGTAATTGTCTACCAGCACCTATTTCTACAGATTGAATCGTCGCCAGGGAGTCACTAAGCGATGGTGTAGAGGATTGATAGTCATTAGATAACTTAGGGATACGATCTGGTATAACGATAAAACCGCTATTACCACTAGTCATTGCTCGCCAACTGCGACTACTGTTATCTAAGTGCAAAGTCATGCGAACAACGGACGGACTACTTGGTAATTGGCTAAATTGGACGCGCCGGACACCATAGCGGTTAATCAATAGGTCACGCTGTCCCATATTTGGCGATAAAACCGCACCAATAATATCAATATTAACAAAGCGATTATCAAGACTGGGATTGACTTGTAATTGGTTATTACCGGACAACCAGGGGGAGTTTGCCGCTACACCTACAAAAAAACCATCTCCTGTGACTTGTAATCTCTCAATTTGAGTTACCTGTTTAGATGAGGTAATGGGTTTGTTTGTGACTACATTGTAAATACTGTTGTCAGAGGGTGTACCTTGAGATGATCGATCTAAGGGTGGAGGTGTTGATGGTTCTCTATTTTGCCCAGATATAACTTGTGGATTCGGTAATTCTACTATCCAGCGGCTACCATTTATGGGAACAAATTTGATTAGGCTAGAGTTGAAGGTGTAACCAGGGGCTAGTTCTACAACTAATCGTGTTGTTTGTGCGTCAAATTGTCCAATGCGGATAGCGCGAATTTGTCCACCAATTTGTTGTATTAATTGCGGACGACCAAATTCCGTACCTGGTAAGTCAATCACTAAGCGCGTCGGGTCAAAAATCAGTTGGGCTTGGGGTTGGACAGCACTAGATGTATTAAATTCCAGCCGATTTTGATTAGGATCAAACCGCCAAGATTCTAATTTTCCGGCCAAAGCAGGCGAAGATAGCATGAAGACCGTGCCAAAAGTGCTGGGTATTAACCAATGTAGTTTCACAATCCTTTCTCCTGATTTGCATTCATCATCATTTGTCAATATCTCAATTTAGAGGCTAATCTTCACACACTTCACCGCTTTAACTTTGACTTTGCTTAAGTCCAAGATTGTGGCGTTGCCATAATACACGGCTAATGGCGTATTATTGTAGCATATAATTTTAGTTTTAGGATTTTTTGAGTAAATTTATTTTTCTGCCATTGCTGATCATGTTTGGTGGTGAGTGTTATACATTACTATTTATCTGGATCTTAAATACTGAAGAATCCCTTGGGCGATCGCATCTGCCATTTGATTTTGATAAGCTGGACTATTAAGATTGGCAACATCTTCTCTACCAGTTACGAAACCAGTTTCTACTAAAATTGATGGCATGGAGTTTTTGCGAAGTACATAAAATCTGGCTTTGCGTACATTCCTGTCTCTAATGTTGAGATTTCGCAGAATTTTACTATGGACAATGCGAGCTAATGTTAAACCATTATCATAATAATAGGTTTCTAAACCGTTGACTTCTGGACGATTCGCACCTGCTGAATTAGCGTGAATACTCACAAATACATCAGCTTTAGCCCGTTGGGCTATGGTTATTCTTCCTGGTAAGGTAACAAAGTAATCAGAATCTCTAGTCATAATCACTTGAATACCGTTTCGTTCCAAAACTTCAGCAATCCTTTTCCCAATCGGTAAAATAACGTTTTTTTCCTGTACTCCCCCGATACCAACCGCACCTGGATCTTTACCACCATGTCCGGGGTCAATGACAACTACTAATTTTCCTTTGGGAACTGTGGGTTGAGGTCTGATTTCTGGCTGTTGTGGATTTAGGTCGGGTATTTCTTGCTTTGGTGGTGATAAAGGTGGTAGAACAGTGGGTGGTCTCATGAAACGAGATCCTTGTAATTTTAAAGCCAACAGGTTGTCTCCGGCTGGATTAATTGGTCCAAGGCTAATACCTGACGCAGGTTGAATAAAAATAACTACTGTATTTGGCGGTTGAGGTTGAAGACGGAGTTTGAGGATAGGACTATTAGTTTCAAAGGTGGGACTTTTGATATCCGGCCCTAACTTAGCGTTGGGAATAGTAATGCGAAATAAACCAGTGCTTCTATCCCAACCAGTTGTCGCAGATACAGTTTGATCGGATCTAATCAGTAATTGTGTGCCATTATTCACAATTGCTACAGACTCAATGGTTGCAGTTGAGCCGTTATTATCGTTATTATTTATACTTGGCGGCAGATTCTCATTTTCAGGTAAACTCACAACTCCCCTGCTAGGAAGCAGAACTAAACCGCTGCTACTGGAAGTTACTCGCCAGTCAGGGCTATTTTCTTCTACCCTCAAGGTCATACGCACAGATGTTGGTGTGGTTCGCAATTGAGTAAATTCAATGCGGGAAACACCGTATTTATTAACTGCTAATTTTCCTGGGGTTAAATTTGGTGATAAGGTTGTATCCAGGATATCAACAAATATAGTGGTTTTATCACGGCTTCTGATGGTTCTTGTTTGGGGACTACCGCCATTAGTGCGAACAAAAAAGCCGTCACCAGTAATTTGTAAATTCTCTAACTGAGTTTTTCCCCCACTACTACTCGCTATTGGTGAAAATTCAGGTTCAGATTGGGGGGCGATATTAGCTAGATTGTAATTATTATTAGTAGTATTTTCAGGATTTTCCCCCTGGGGTGATAGAGACTCCCTTTCTAATTTTGGTAATTGTACTGTCCAACGATTAGCACGTTTAGGGACAAATTTTACCTGATTAGGGTCTAGGGTATAACCAGGACTCAATTCTAAAACTATCCGTGTTGTTTGTTCGTCAAACTGGCCAATACGAATTTCCCGCACTCCTCTACCAGGTTGGGTTAACTGAGAAGATCCCAATTTTACACCGGGTAAGTCAATTACTAAGCGAGTGGGATTAAAAATTAGTTGTGCTTGTGGTTGGACACTACCACTTGTATTAATTTCTAACAGGTTTTGATTGGGGTAAAATCGCCAAGATTCCAGGGTTGTGGCTAAACTCGGCGACGATAGCATAAGTATACTTCCAAAAGTACCGGGTAGCAACCACTCTAATTTCACAGTTATTTTCTCCTGATTTATATTTATTGAATTAGTGAATATAGGAATCGGGTTTGATTCCTGAATTTACTTGTGTGGTCTGGGAACAGGGAACAGGGAATACAGGAAGAAAGACAGAATTGATACCTAACGCAAGCTATCAAAAATCAAATATTATTCCTATATCAAATTAATATCTTTAAATATCCCAAAAATTTGATAATTTATGACACTATTTCCATTATTTTCCTACACCTGAGAGTAAGAAGTTTATCAAAAATCCCTACTACACAAACGGAGTCAATAATTAGACAAGTTTAGTCATACCCTGGACTAAGGAAAATTTCCGGGTTTTGTTTGTATGATCTACCTGTTCTAGTGGTCAATGTCAATAAGAAATACCAAAAATACCCACCACTGTCAACTGCTGACATAAAAAATGCGGGTTATTCTCCCTACTAAAAAATCTACAATTTATAACACTTAAACCAAGAAAAAATAGAACCATAAAAAATGATCATGTCTACTAAATAATGGGAAACAAAAAAATTTGTCAAGGACAAAGGAAATTCAATTAACCCTTCTATTTATTTTCTGGGTGAGATGATAACAATACCCAAAGAGACGAATCTCTCATGAGATAAGTTTCCTGCAACCTCCTTACTTAGTCAACTTAAAAGGCACAACAGATATAGAAAAACTAAATAGTTCGATTATAGCATTAATTCACCAGTTATTGACATGATTAAGGAACAAGTCGGGGATTTGAGACTTTTGTTGATTCAACCCCCTAAATACTTGCTTTTTAAATATAGGAATTTGCCTTCATTCCTGCTATAATAGTTTTTCAGTTTTACTATCTAAGTTGGCTGTAGTGTTTGATTCGGGAAATACGATTCTTAACAGGGGAGGAGCGATAAATGTGGTAATAATCACCATCATAATGATTGCTGCCCCTAGTGGTTTGGAAAGGACACCACTAGCAGCACCTACACCAGCAAATACTAAACCTACTTCACCCCTGGGAATCATTCCTACCCCAATAGCCAAGCGATTAATTCCCGGTTGACCAAATACTGTTAGTCCTGTCACCACTTTACCAATAATGGCGACGGTAATCAGGAAAGTTGCCATGATTAAGGCTTCTTGATTTGTGGGAATGGCTGGGTTTAAGACTCCTAAATCAGTTTTTGCTCCCACAGTCACAAAGAAAACTGGAACTAGCATATCCGCAATGGGGATAACTTGCTTTTGTAATTCCTTGCGTTTGTCCGTTTCTTCGAGAACTAAACCAGCAGCAAAAGCTCCCAGAATTGCCTCTAAATGGATGACAGAGGCTAGGTAAGACATGATTATGGCAAAAATGAAGGCCGGGATGACTAATTCCCCTCTAGTTTTAAGTTTATCAGCGATCGCCACAAAGGATTTATTAAATACATTACCAAAAACCACCGCCCCAATCAAAAAAGCACTGGCGCTAATAATTAAATAAACCACATTACCGACATCAACCGCCCCATCTTTAGCTAAACTAGCAACTACAGCCAGCACGATAATTCCCAAAACATCATCAATAACCGCAGCACCCAGGATAATCTGTCCCTCTTTAGAATTTAAGCGACCTATTTCCGAAAGCACTTTAGAGGTAATTCCAATACTGGTTGCAGTTAAGGCCGCACCAGCGAAAATAGCAGGTATAGCACTAACACCAAATATTGTCATTAACCCCACAGTTCCCGCAGCAAAGGGAACTATCACCCCCACGGTAGCCACAACAAAGGCCTGAATACCCACGGCCATGAGGTCTTTGAGATTAGACTCTAAGCCAATTTCAAACAAGAGGATAATCACACCCAATTCTGATAAAACCGAAATCACCTCAGACTGGGCTGCAAATACCTGTGGTGTCGCTTCTGGACTTAACCCAGCGGTGATTTGCAAAAAGGACATAATCAAAGAATTAGCAGCGTCTGTACCTCCTTCAGGGAATATCAACAAATGGAGTACAGAGACACCGATAACCACACCCCCGACAAGTTCACCTAAAACCGCTGGTAAACCGATTTTGTTGGATAATTCCCCCCCCACCTTGCTGGCAAAGTAAATCACGACTAAACTCAATAGTACGGCCGCTAATACCATGGAACTATCTGCTGTTTCTGTGGCTGTAGCCAATAAGGGAACGTTAAAGTTGATTTCCATGAAAAACTGTATTGGTTATACAAAGATCCTTTTCTTTATTTTTACCTGTTTTTGGTGGTAATTTATTCATATCTATTTTCACCTAAACACGGGCATCCCAAATGCACACAAAGATTTTGACAGTGTTTATATACCTGGGGCTGTAAACTAGAAATGGTAACGGGATTGGACAGTAAAGCTGTAGCAAAGGATCTGCCTGAGTGTATTTCATCCCATAGCGATCGCATTTGTAAACCCCTTCCTTTACCGGGCGCATGAATGCCAAAACCAGAAATAATACTACACCAAACAGGCTGAAAATGCCGAATCAGCACCGATTCACCCCAAGCAACTAAATCCACAGCCATTGCTACCACTGTAAAGTGAAAATCTGCAACATCAAGATTGTTAGTTTGACGAATAGAATTTCTATGTTCTCTCAAACGACCAATTAAACCCCCTGTAATAGTTCTTTGTCCAGTTCGCTTCCCTGAATTTTCCGCTTTACCAATGTAAATTGGTAGACAACAAGAATTTTGATTTGCGTAAGTTATGGCTGAGTAAAGGGGAAATTCCCCCTGGTAATAGAGTAAGTAAACACCAACATAACCAGCTAACTCTTCTTTAAGTTCATCCAGTTCAGCGAGAGGATAACAATGCTGTCTAGTTTGAAACTCAATTAATTGGTCGCGCAGTGTTGGAGGTGCTTGAAAAACTTCTAATGGCATGATCAATTTTAACTAGACAGATGTTTTAATTTTCACGCAACATTGAACTTCTTGTAAATGGGTGCGGATGCTAGTAGCAATAGTATAGGCCAGGGTAACAGGTACAGCATTACCAATTTGACGCATTGACTCACCCCAAGCACCGGGGAAGTAGTAATCATCAGGGAAAGTTTGCAATCTTGCAGCCTCACGCACCGTAAAATAGCGGACTTGTCCGTCAGGAAAAGCAAGCATATTCTCGCCACCAGGAACACCATGCACACCTGCTTTCAGGGTTTTGGCTGGTTTATACCAAGAACTACCTGTATGACCGGGATAGCTTTTAGCACCGGGAATGTAGATATGATTAGGAATTTCTGCTGCTAAATTAGTGTTTTCAGGTGGTGGTAAGTCAGTTATTGCATCCCTAACAGTCTGCCAGGGAGAAGTTATACTAGCCAGTAAACTCGCCCCTTTCCGTTGGTAGCTACTGCGTATTTTTATCGGCATTTCTGGACGGTATAAGTTAGCAATACCGTGACGTTCCCAGTATTCACCCGTCACCCATTGATCCCAAATCAGCGCCCCTTCTGTATGGGTTGGTTGAGGAAAAGACCAGTTAGCTTGTAAATCTGAACGGAAACCCACAATAAAAACTCGCTCACGTTTTTGTGGAACTCCATAATTAGCTGCATTTAATAACTGCCACTTTACCTGATAAC
>Ga0315905_10000497_pt1 | contig 42786 bp, 44 predicted proteins | sample LakEriMetagenome_5_FD_203522 | JGI IMG/M metagenome (GOLD analysis project Ga0315905, IMG submission 203522) | Freshwater fungal communities from buoy surface, Lake Erie, Ohio, United States - Buoy 4 MA121 | ecosystem: Environmental > Aquatic > Freshwater > Lake | place: USA: Lake Erie, Ohio...
CACTATAGACAAGGTATCCATATCCTTTGCCTTGATGCTCTGGAGTAACTTCGGATTTTTCAATAGACACCTCATCTCCAAATCTTTCAAATCGAATGTTTGCAACGACCTCTCCTTGTTTATCTCTTAAAGTAAGACCCTCTTGACCCATCCCTCCCTTGATTTCACCATAAAATAATTTAAGTCCTTTCTTAAGGTGTGGAACTTCTTCTGACCATCTTCCGATGAACTCTCCGTTCTTTTGCTTTTTAGTATAGGTTCTACCGCCTTCTGCTGGCTGATAGCGGGCTTTTGGGTCGAGTTCATTATATACTCCAACGCCTTTAGATGGATAAACAGACTGAAGAGCCTGTATCTTCTTTGCGGCATCTTCTATAAACGCTGGTTTATTGTTTCCCTTGTAGTATGTTTGACCAATGACTGTGTTGCGAACTTGCACAGGAACCCCTTCCTTATTTACAATAGTTCCATCAACATACTTTATCCCCATAGAGCGAAGACGCTCAGCCATTTCGCTGTAAAGGACGTTAGCCAACTTCTGACCTCTGAACTTAGGGTCTATATTAGAAGAAAGTTCAGCAACACCTTCTCCTGCAACTACAGACGATTCGTCAATCATAGCCGTGATTTGTCCGACCTTCTGGGTTTTACCAGAATTATCTGTCATCGTGATTCTATACGAACCATCTTTACGCTTAACAAACTGTATGTTCTTGTCCTTGATTTTGTCTTGGTTTTCTTCAGCCCATTTGCCGATGAACCCAAACTTAAATTGATTGCTGTTTTGGTCATAGACTCTGCCTCCTCCAGCATCACCCTCTGATGGCTGGTGGCGAAGACCAAGTTCCTTTCCGTATCTGACCTTGTTTCCGTTGGCATCATTACCTCTAGGAACTCCTTGCTCATCGAAGGTAGTATCAAGAGTCATAATCTTGCTGTCCATATGGTTCTTGAAGACTACATAAATATTGTCAAACTTACCTCCATCACGCATATTGCGGAAGATAACGCCATCGTGACCAGCATCCATCGCTGGCTTCATAATGTCCTTTAAGTGATATTCGCTGTAGTCTTTTCTTCCTTCAACAACCAAGGGATTGTCCATACGGATAGCCGCACGAAGTTCCATCGGTACATTTTTAAATTCGTTCTTTATTCTCTCACTATTTGCATCAATTGAATTTCTTACGCCTTCATAATGAGGACTCCAAGCATCCTTCATTTCTCCAGAAATTTCAAATGCACCAGCATCAAAACCGATGTCTTTTCTTAACATATCAAGCATAGTAAAGTTTGATGAGATAATCTTTGCCATACTGTATCCGAGACCACCTCCTTCTTTTTCAGCCTCATATACTGACAGTTTAGGAGCATTGGTTTTCTTGTCTTTTCCAATACCAGCAAACATTTCAAGGCTAGAAGAAGAGCCGTATTCAAACACATCACGCAAGATTTCTCTCCTTACTTGTCTTAATGCTGTCCTTAATGCTCTTCCCTTTCCAACTTCATTATCTTTTTGGTTTGCAGTATACTCTTTAAGTTCAGACAATGTCTTCCCAGTATAAGAGAGAACTGTATCTTCAATCTTTTTCGTTACTTCTTCGCTTCTGAAATTTAATCCAGTAACTTGCATAAATACATACTCAAGTGCTGTATCTATAGCATAACCATCTTTTGTTTTTATAAAGAACTTCTTAGATGCATCATATGCTGTCCCTCTTTCATTGACAATTAACATCGTCAATATTTCATCAAGGGTCATTTCTGTATGGAATCTTAAAGCATCAAATGCGTCTTTAAATTCTTTAGAATGTCTTTGTGCCAAGTCTTCAAGAGTTATTCCACCAGAAGATGTTTTCTTGGAATATGTAACTGATGTTGATTGTTGACCAGCAAAGAACACTCCATTTTGTGATGAGAAAATTGCGTGTTTAGAGCCAAGTTTATCTTGTCTAAAATCACGCCCTAACATCAAGTCCACACTACTAGTCCCGTGCGTAGCGATAGTAACAAACGGAACTCCAGTCTGGAATTGCTGATTGTATTCGTCAGAGTATATAGAAGAAATTACCTCTGGAAGACCAGTAGTGCTGTCGTTTTTATAAGACTCAATATGTTTTTTTGCAAAACGATTCAACTCATTGATTCCTATTTCACTAAGTTTAGGAACTTGTCCGTTAATTAATTGCTGTTTCCATTCGCCCTCAGCGTATGTTGAAAGAAATGTTTGTAACAGAGTTAACTGTTGTCTTGCAATTCTGTCTTCTGTGACAGAGAAGATGTCTGGGTCAGCCGCATTTTTTTCTTTTAATGCAGTTTTAAAAATTTGAGTCAATTGCTCACCTCTTTCCGTATATTCTTTTGCTGAAATTTCTCCTCTTCTATACGCTAAAGAATTAAGAGCGGATGCCTCCTCAGTCTCTTGTTTTATTCTTTCAAAATTAGCAAGAACTTGGTCGTATCTAGAAACATTGTTATAATGTTGAGCCAGCAATTCTAGATTTTTTTGAAGCAATCTTTGGTAGAAAGCATCTGAGCCTTCGACCATCTCTACCTCTGCCTTATCAAGAACATACTCTTCTCTTGATTGCCTAATGATGTTCTCGATTCCACTTATGAAAGCCCGCATCTGAGGCACTCCAAACACATCCCCGTCTCTGATAGCCATATCACGCTGGCTACGCTCAAGGACTTGGAACATAGCACCACGCTTCACCTGCTCAGAGGTTGTCTTGTTGATGGATTCAATGATGCCAGCCGTGTTGCTTTCTTTATGTTTCTTAGCCGCTTCTGAAGCCTTATAGATGTCGTCGTATGAGCCAATTCTGTTTCCGTTTTCGTCAAAAGCGTGAACCTTTCCGTTACGCTCCGTGAATCTATAACCAAGAGGGTGGCTAATGATTGACCCATTTGGAGTTTGCTCCCTGCTCATTTCAGACGGCTGGAAATTTCTAGACAAGTCTCTGAAGGCATTCTGAGGAACCACATCCCAGCGACTACCAGAAGAGACTCGCATATTAGAAATGCCGTCCACGTTGAAGGTAGTAACGCTGTGTCTGATGCCGTATGGAATCTCAGCAATAGGTTTGTTAAGATAGGTTTCTCCATCTGCCTTAACTATACCGAGCATTTGGTGCAGAACATTTCTACGCATCGCACCCTTGCCTGTGCCATCTTCCAATAAGATTGAAGACTCAACTCTGGTCTTATCGGATGAAGCCTTAGAAGCGTTGCTGAGGTATCTGAAGAAGTCAGCCTCCATTGCCGCTCTGTCGTTGTTCCAGAGTTGACGAATGGCTGAATCGCTCCACAGGACATCCGCTCTGCCGTCAATAACAGCCTTATCAAGCGTGTGGAACAGGGCGTACATCTTGCCGTCCTTGCCGACCTTGAAGTCAACATCCAGAAGTACAGCCGCACGATTCTTGAACGGAACATCTGAACCAACGAGACGAGGCCATGCATAATCTCCTATTTGTGCCGTGCGACCAAGATAGCCAAAGTTGATTACATTAGAGCCATTGCCGTCTAAGATATTGTAGGCGTTCTGAATCTTGTCCACCCAAGCCCTATCGATGAGTCCAGACTGAACCATAGCCTCCATCGCTTCTGGTGACAGACGACCAGACAAATTACCTTCGCCATCAACAACAAGTCCTTGTCGATACTTTGGGTCGAGTCCAGAAAGAATCTTGTAGATTTCCTTTCCGATACGAACTTGTTCTTGGACGACCTTACGCTGAGGAGAGCGAACTAGGTTGCCATTGGAGTCTCTAGTAACCGAAAGTCCACGGATTCCGTTGTTGCGGATAAATGTTTCTCTAGCCTCTGGAGACAGGCGACCAATATCAAAACTGCCCTGTCTATTCGCCATAGCCGTAGCCCTAACGAAGTCCCGCATAAACAGGTCAAGAGCCTTGTTCTTCGTTCTGATGCCGTCCTTTTCAAACGCTTGGAAGATGTACTTGTTTGTAGCAGGGTCGAAGTTAAAGTCTGGATTGATGCCCTTTATCTTAGAACGCCAGAAGTCAAGGAAGCCCTGCTTGGCATTGCCCATAATTTCACGCATAGCACCAAGTTCGCCACCTCTAAACAAGAAGTCTACTGGCTTGTCATTGATAAACGCACCAAAGTAATAGGAGCCAAATTCCTCAAGAAGACCCTCAAGCGTATCCCTTGTGTCCAAGGAAATCTTGTTGGTAGAGCCTCTTGACTCATACTCCTTCATTGCCATCTCAAGACGCTGGGCTTCGTTTTTTGCTTCTGGGCTATTCTTGCCGTGCAAGGCATCAATATAACGCTGGAAGAACTGCTTTACTTGAGATGAACTGACGGAGGGCTTCTCAATCATCTTTCCGTTTGCATCGAACTTACCAAGCAAGTTTTGACCAAGTCTGTCGATGAAGTCTGGCTTCATAACAGAATCCATCATAATAGCGTGGAATAGTTCGTGCGGTGCTGTTTCTTTGCCGAACTGGTTAAGGTTTATGTGGATTTCAACCTGTCCAGTTGAGTCTCTTCTGAAGACGAATCCCTTGGCATTATTGTACTGTTTAGATGTCATCTCGACATCCTTAAGCCTAGACGGACGCATATTGCCGTCCTTGTCAAAATAACCTTCTGTAGCCAACTTATCCTTAAGCAACTTTCCACGCTCGCTGAGTTGTCCATTGACAGTCTCGTCCTTAAGGAACTGACGAATCATCTCGTTTGCTCTGGTCTTGTTTCCAGAATCAAACATAGCATTCACACGGGCTACATTAGCCTCAGCATAGTTTAAGTTTCCATAGAACTCGTACGCCTTTTTTCCTCCGAAAATATTTTGAAGTTCTGGCGTGTTAGCCTTATCTATAGCCAAGAAAACGGCTTGCTTCTGTTCAGCACTAAGTCTGAAGAACTGCTTACGCATAGCGTGGTCTTGCGGAAGACCCTGCATATACGCTATTAACTTTTTGCTGTCGCCATCAAATCTATTTCCAAGCGTTGATAGGAACGAGAGAGCCTTTGCTCTTTCCGCTCTATTTGCACCAAAGTCTGGAAATAACGCCAAAGGTTCAATGAGACGACCAGTTGTAGGGTCTATTTTTTGGCTTAACAGCCAAGCCATATGCTCAACTTCACTTCTAGCAACAAACTTTGCGTTTGGAGCCAACACATCAATTCCAGTAATAATGCCGTCAACTTGGGCGATTAAATCCCTGTTGCCAGATAACTCAGCGGTCTTGGCGAAAGCCTCAAACGCAGAAGCCTTATCTGGGTCAATCTTCTTGAGAGCCTCAATGACTAGATTACGCTGAACAGCAATTCTGTCGTATAATCTAGCGTTGCCAACATCAGCAACAACAGCACCAAGTCCAGCACCAACAGTACCTAAGGCAAGACCAGCACCAGCACCGCTAGCCGCACCTTCTTCTCCAGCGGAAAGGTAACCAAGACCAGCACCGATAGCCATACCTTCGCCAGCACCTTTAGCCAAGTCAGCGGAATAAACGAACAATGGGTCAACCTTATCTAAGACATTAAGAAGAGCCCTAGCGTGTTTAGAAAGCGGAACTCCAGCCTTGTCAGCATCACGCAGAGCCTGTCCAGCATACGACAAAACGCCCCGCCCTTGTGCAGATTGTTTGCTAATCTGCTCTCCAATCATCGACAGAGTTTCGCCAACTCCTCTGGCTGTTGTAGAGCCAACCATAGCCCCAGCGATGTTACCAACAAGAGGCAATCCAACAGTTCGTCCCTCAAGAGCCGCTGAAGCGGAATACCATCCATACATCTGAGCCGTTGTTCTGGCTTCAGCCGCTGGCATCCCAGTTACAGTTTCAAATGCCGTGCCAGCCTTTTCTAATCCAAAGTCAATTGTGTTTCTTGTGGCAGTACCCAAGAACTCAATAGGGGCTCCAACGCCCCACTTGATAGCACCACCCAGAACCTTACGCTGAATTTCTGAGGCTCTAGCAGAAGCCTTTGCTAAGCCCTCTCCCATTCCAACAAGTCTAGCACCTTTAGCGGCAATATTACCAAAAGGCACAAACAATGTAGGGTCTGCAATATAGGACATAACCTGCGTCATCTCTGGGTTGATGATATCCTTATCCATCAGTATTGTATCCTGCCCAGTAGCAAGACGCATAGAATGCACATTGAACGCTTGTGCATCCATAAACTGCTGGAACTCTGCTTGCTCATCATCTCCGTTGGCTGAAAGGGCATTCTTAACTCTGAAGAAAACGCTAGTAGGGTCTTGCGACTGAGCCGCCATACCATACAAACTTCTAGTTCCCTGTGTAAAAGCCTCGATTAACGATGGTGTAAATTTAGCCAAAGCACCAGTAGGGTCATCAGCAATTGACCCACCAGCCTTCATAATCTCGTCAAACACAGCACCAGCGGCTTGACCCATAGTATCGATAATATCCGTTTCCTTGTTTTTTATGTGAGCCTTGTATAACCGATACTGGTCAAGATTCATATTGAACACTTCACCTTTTGCGTTCTTTTCCTGCATCGCCCTGTAGATATCATCCCCAGTTGGGGCGGCTGTTATCTGCTGTCTAGCCGCCTCACGCTCCTCTGGTGGCAACTCTGCCAGCAAAGCCTCCAACTCGCCATCAACCCCTTCGGTTGGCTGTGCAGTTGGTAATTTAGCGTATATCTTTTTTTGGTCGTATAGTTCAGCCATTAGAGTAATCCTTTTTCTCTGAGATAGCGTTGACGAAGGTCATCGTATCTAGATTCCTTATTACCTGTATCTCTAATCTGAACTGTCAAGCCTCTAGATGATGATATGTTCTTAATTCTTCTGTCAATGCGATTGGCAAGGGCAAGAAGAATGGCTCTGTCTCTAGGTTCCATAGATAGGAACTCTGTTGGGTCTTTAATGACCTTATCAATTAACGCTTGTTCAAAGTTGGAAACTGTGCCGACTCCGATGATATCAGTACGAAGAGCCGCCTTAAGATTCATAACTTCAACAGCCGCCTCACCAGAATCCTTAAGCGACAACGCCTCACCGAACTTGTCGTTGATTTCCTGCAATCTCTTAACGCCTCTTCTGGCATCAATTAATTGAGTGATTTCATCGGTAAACTTATCAGCACCTGCGTCAGTACCACGATAGAGACCACCAAGGTAAATTCCAGAACCTTCAACAAACTCTGTAGGAACAAGGCGACCATCGGCTGTCTGCTGACCAAACACTCCAATTCTTTCCTTGCGGACATCTTGGATGCTAGGGCGTTCTGGAGCCTTAACCTGCTCCCATTTGCCGTTAATTTGCAACAGGCGAGTGCCACCCTCAGTTGTGAACTCTCTGATTTCAGATTCTGGAACAGCCTTAGCAAAGAACTGGTCAAATCCTTGAACTGGAATCCTACGCTTGCCAGTCGGGTCAGTTGGGTCAATTGCACCAAATCTCTGCGTAAGGAAATCCTGCACCTGTGATTTCTTTTCAGAGACTGTTAATGGTCTTGCTCTTTCTTGAGTTCCAACAACTACATCACCAACTGCAATAGTTGGGACTGGCTTTGCTTCTTGAACAGGTGTTTTTGGTTTGTTATCAACAAGGAACTTTTGCTTGCTGGCATCTGAAACATTCCTTTCAAGAACCTTCTTTCGTTCTTCAAGACTTGAAATGTTAGTAGGATTAAGTTTAAAAGCAGTTGTAAAATTATTAGCAATCTTGTTAAATGCCGCTTCTTCTCTAGCGGTAAATGTAGCAGACCGCTTACCCTTTACAGCCGCTCCAGTTTCAGAAGCAAGAGTAGAGGCAAAATCAAGGCTAAGAGGGTGAGACAGTTCTGTTAATGCCTGTATCATAAAGGTGTTAGCCTCACGATATTGAGTACGCATATATGCTTCCAGTTGCTCATCCGTCATCTTGCTTGTATCAATATTTGTTTGTCTCATCCAGTCTTGGATAGCATTTCTTGTCTGTCTATTGGCATACCAAGACGCAGTAGCCTTAGCACCCGTTTCAGTAGCCTTACCTGCTCCAGTAATAAATCCAGTCCTACGCCTATTTCCTTCAGCATCAGAAGCCCTAACTGCTTCGATTTGCTTATTGATAGCATCAAGTTCAGCCTTATCTCTCTCAATTCTTAGCATTCTGCTTTTTTCAAATTCAGCATTTGCAGTTTTTTCTAAAGCATCTTGTTTTTGTTTTTCAGCCTTAACAGGAGCCTCTGAAGGTCTAGCCATCATAGCCTCATAATCCTTGACTGTGTTCATCTGTGGTTCCTGCATTTCTGGAGGCAGATATAGGTTAAGAGCCTCACCAGACGGAATGTCCGTGGCAGTCATTCCCTGTGCTAATCTGTTTTGTTTCTGGATGCTCTTCTCCGCTTGAATCGCCTCTAACTGAGCAGAGATAATTCTAGGGTCGATGTCTTTGGCGTTTGCAACTTCTTGCTCAGCCTTAGACAGCCAGCGAGAATAAAACTCATCATTGTTGATTTGAGCATTAGGATTGAGTTTCTTGACTTCTCCAAGAATCTTAAAGAGTCTATCCTTAGTCTGTGTGATAGTCTCGTTAGGATTAACATTAAACATCGGGTCATTTACATCGATGCTTTCTGTTGTTGTAACAGTACCAGCAAACTTGCGAAGGGCATCAGAGATACCACGCTCAATTTGGCGACCACGCAGGAACGACCATTCTTGCAGTTGCTGACCAAAGCCAGCCAGTTTAGCCTCAGCATCGTGGACAAGTCCAAGTCGCTGGCTTAACCCCTTGGTTGGAGCATCCTGCAATGTAGCCGCAGTTTGCATAAGACCTTCAAGAACTCCAGACTGAGCGATTTCTGGGTCTTGGCTGTACATCGCTATCTTGTTGGCGACATCTTGGCTAAGGCTCTGAATCTTGGCGTTAGCAAGTTCGTTCTTTGCCGAGTTATCGTTGTACGCCTTGATGCCTTCAGCCAAACCTTTTCCAAGGTTAGACAAACCACTTTCATACATCCTGCCGATGTTTGCACCAGCCTCTGACATTCCAGTAACGGGCTGAATCCCGCTCTGGTATTGTTGAAACATTGCCATAAATTATCGTGGGCTATAGCCAGAGTAAGGAGTTCCAGACCTTGAGCCAAGAAGACCTCCATAGGTTGATTGTGCTGTGCTTAATCCACTTGCAAGAGAACCTCCAGTTGCGGCTGTTTTTGCTCCAGCAAATAACCCAGGATTTGAAAGGAATCCACCAGCCGCCATTCCAGCCGCAGACAGAACTCCGCTAATCATACCAGTCTGTGCTTGCTGGTTAGCAATAGCCGCTTGCATCTGTTCTTGTCTATTGGCGGTAATTAATCCAGCGTTGTACTGAGATTCTGGCTGGAAGAGTTTAGCACCAAGTCCAGCATTGTAAGTACCCGCTTGACCTATCATTCCGCTTGCAGAAACAGCACCAAGTTGATTCATAAGAGGCTGACCATACATCGACATAGCCTGTGTAGCGTTCTGAGTCCCAAGACCATACATATTGGTAGCGAACTGTCTGGCTCTATCTTCTCTGGCGTTGGCAAGGTTATATGAGTTCAGAACTTCAGCCGCAATCGCTTGGTTGCCCATTTGCATACCCCTAGCCGCCATAGCCGCCCGAGCAGAGCCTTGAGCCAGACGGGTTTCTTGGTCGCTAAGGTTACGCCCACTAGCAAGCCCAGTAGCCGCCTGTGAAGCCATAGTATTGTACAGACCAGCCGTAGTGGGGTCTAGCGTGGCATTGTAGGCGTTTCTAGCCTCAGCCCCAAGCCCAGCATAGACTCGACCCTGCGAAGCCAGCATTTGGTTCTGTAAGAGTTCAGATTGAGGGATAGCCTGTCCGTAAAGGGCATTGATGTTGCCCATAGCCCCCATAAGGTTCTGCTGTTGCAGTTGTTGCCATTGAGGGGTGTACTGCCTCTCAAGATTGATTAAGTTCCCTTGGATGCCAGCCTGTGCGTTTAACGCAGACTGCATTTCATCCATATAGGAGCGGGGTGCTGGTGCTTTAACTTTTCCCATTGTTATATAGTATTTAAAAGGTTGATGTATTTATTTGGCAGTTCACGGAATTTGCCGTTCTGCATCCCGACTTTTTTCTGATTCTCCCAGTTTGGGAACCTTCTCTTGAAGTCGGTAACAAGAGTTCTACGGGCTTCTGGCGTTGTAGCCATCCAGTCCATAATGCACAGAGGGTGCATCCCTTCTAATTTAAAGTCAACTACTTCAGAGAACTTGCATAGGTCATCCTCTGTAGGTGTATTGTTCTTTACAGGATAGGCAACGCCAAGTCCTGTAAGTTCGTTGCTTTCCCAGACCTCAAAGAGATATCCAAAATAGGAAGCCCAACGGAGGTAGGTTCTTAACTCGATTTCGTCAAACCCAAAGCAAACACGCTTACCCGCTTCTCTGCGGGCAAGGATGAAAGCCATTTGTTTGTCAAATATCATCAAGCAGAAGCAGGTTTATATTTATAGATTCTAACCTCTCTGTTTAATTCTTTTGGTGAACCACCACCAATTTGAGAATCAAAAGTTATTGTTTCTGATGTAAGAGAAGTACCTGCTTGAACAACCCATTTTGCAGTAAGCATAGCAGGTTTTCCAACTCCATTAAATCTGGTATACCACCATCTTGAACCACCAGCCTTAAAGATATATGTATAATCTCCAGAATCGTATGTAGGATAATAGTCTACTTCAAACTCCCAGATTTCATTGCTAGGCTTTGAAAACGATGAAGTTACATTAGTAATATTTGTGCTTGATTGGAAGTTTTGAACAAAAATTTCGTACAACCCATACAATCCTGTTGCAAGGGTTCCTTCAACAATAGAATTCCAACCGCTACCATTATGAAACTCTAATCTTGATGTAGTAGTATTGAATCTTAAATCCCCGCTTGATGGTACAACAGGACGCTGAGAAGTTGTTCCTTGTGGCAATCTAACAGCATCATTTGTTGTGAATCTTGAATAACCACCAAACTCAATAGAAGGCGTATTGAACAACACACCTTGTGTAGAAATAAAACTTATTCTGCTGTTTTGCAAACCAGTTGGAGATTGGGCTCTTAATACAATATCTCCTGCATTTAATTCAATCGTTCCATCCGTCACACCAACACCACCGCTAGAACCACCATTAAGAATTAAACTATTTTCATTAATACCATTACCTAGTGGCTGTATGGTAAGTGGGGCTCCAAGAGTTAAACCAAGTATTTTGTTGGTAACTACACCTGCTTCGTTAATGTTTTTTAATTGCGTTTTCTTTAACGCACCAGCCGTATCAACAACAAGTGTATACTCGTCATTGGTAAGCGTGGCAAGGTTAGATTGAGCAGTAATCGCTGACGGGTCAAGTGTAGCAGAATCAATCATTCCGTTAAGACCAGCGGCTGTGACGATTTCGCCAGAAACCCACGGAGGGCTTTTACCAGAGTTAATTTGTGGCATATTATTTCTTTGAGATTAAGTTTTTGCTCTTTTGGCTAGCATAAGCATAGACAGAGCGAATGAAGGGTCGGAAGTTTCCTACGAACTGAAAACGAAGTCCAGTGCCAAATTTTCTGATTGGTGTTCTTCTAGTCTCGTCATTGTTGGTAGGTGAAGTGTAGTCGTCAATCAAGGCATAGGAATCCTCATTTGAGACATCTACATAGGTTGCAATTTCTGAGCCAATCTGGAAATCGAAATCTATTTCGGCTGAACTGAATCGCTTGTCGTTAAACGAGCCGAATGTATATCTTCTTGTCTTAAGTGACGAGTCAATGGTTATTGGAGTAAACGCCAAAGCCTCAAGTCTTGCCCCTTCCGTATCAAGTTTAAATGCAGGGTCGTTCAGTTTAGGCTTACCTATCTGAGAGCCGTATTCATCGTAGTCGAGTTCTTCGGTCAAGAATACACCCTCGTTTGAGTCAACAATGAAGAGCCGTCTGATGTTGTCTTTCTTGGCTACAATAAAATTAAATACATCTATCCCAGCAGGGTAAGTGTCAACAGACTCCCAAGCATTAAGGATGAAGTTGTAAATAAGAACGGCATTGTTCTTGTCAGAGTTATCAAGAGGGACAGCGAGGTAATAACGATTATCCCAATAAACAGCCACAGAACGATAAGCGTAAGTTCTATTGATTCGCTTAATGACATCGTTAATAGGGGCTGAGATTGGCTGGGCTGAGGTCAACAAACGCATCGCCTCGTTAGAGCCGACCTGCGTTGGATTCATTGCGTACACCCCGTTATCAGACAAGAAGATTATGCCTCCATTGGCTTGCACTACGCTACGCTTGGCTAAGCACCCGACATCCGTAACCAGCGTTTTGATAAAGCAGTCAGTAGACAGGGCATCACCAGTCACATAGCGACCAACGCCTAAGTTCACATAGAACACGCTGTGACGCATAAAGACAGTGAACTCATTCAGCGTCCAAGGAGCAATAGCAACCACCTCATCGTTACCTCCGTTATTAAAGGTAAACGCATCAAGCAAGTCCCAATGGGCGTATTCAAGATAATTGCTGACGCAGACTGTATCTCTGTTTCTAGCCGCAACGCCTGTGCTAATATGTTTTCCTTGTGCAATCAATCTGTTGCCATAGTAGAGCAACTGAGAGCAGTTAGGAAATTCATGTCCTGTTCCAGTCGGAGACGGCAACGCAATTATGGTTGTCGCCATATCCCACATAAGAGGACGCTTGCTGTACCCTCTAGTGATAAAAACCCTGTCAATTGCTTGGATGACATCACAGCCATCGCTGGTAGTGATAGTTTCTCCAACAGGGAATGAGATTGGCAGAGACAGAATCTCAGTCTGTGGGTTATAATACCACAGTTTATCTGTAGTAACTAGGACTATGATTTCTTGCCCGTTAGCGTCAATATAGGTGCAAGTTCCGTAGATATCTTGCCCAACAATACCACCAATGGTTTTACGCTGAAGCCCCCGTCTAGGGGTAGCAACGCCTCTATCTAAGCGATAGTTGATTGACTCAGAAACATATCCCTCTGGCAACGAGGACGGATTATCACGACTATTTAAGCCAATGAATCCCTTGTCGCCATCACGAAGATATGTTCCTTGGTCAGCCATTAATCCTTAGATTTAAGTTTGCGGAGGACTTCCTTGCCCCAGACAACTTTCTTGGATTCGGCATTCTTCACGCCAGCATAGAAGCCAGCAATAAAGAGGATAGAGCCAGAAATGAGATATAAAAGAAATTCAAACATATTATGAAATATACCAAGTGTTAGCGGATACCTTTACGAGATTTGTAACATATGAAGTTATAGTTGCAAAAGAACTTCCATTTATAGTAACACCCATACCTCCTTGAACAGAATAAGAACTAAGGGTATCAACAACTATAGTTATTTCGTTTCCGTTTGACCAACCAGCGGATGAATCATCAAGAACAGTCATACTGAACCCCATACCACCGCTAGCAAGAAACGCAATGTTTCCAACATCGCTAGTTGAAAGATTTCCTCCAGATGTATATGTTGTGACTGTTTTTGCAACAGGTGGAACTGATGTTAAATATCCTGCTGGGTTCGTTGATAACGGATAAAAATTAGCCGTAGCGTAAGTTGAAACATCAGATGCTGTCTGATATCCAAGACCAGAGATATATGTAGTAAGGTCTGTTTGGCTTGTGACTGTGCCAGTTATAGAACCCCAAGCCACAGAGCCACCACCACCACCTGTAGCCACAGCCCAAGCCGCATTCTTACGGACATACTCAGAACCATCGCTGGGAGCATCACCAATATAACCTTGAGAAGTCACATATGACTGCGTAGCATAATTACTCATTCCAGAAATTGTCTGGTAAGTGCTAGCCGCAGTTCCAATGGTTAAAAAAACGCTATTCGCTTGAGCAATAGTTAGATATCCGCTGATGCTAGCCCCAGCAGGAATCGTGACTGTGCCTGTAAAGGTAGGGCTCGCTTTAGGAGCAAAACCAGAAGTGACCCAAGTTTGGGTCGCCAGCGTACCAGCGTTGATTTCGTTGATTTTGGCTTGGGAAATCTCGTTCCCAATCTCAACTACATTTGCAGGTAAATTTGGGCTAAGGAAGACAGACATACGGGTTCGTTAGAGATGTTGTAATAGAAGTCGAAGCGTCTCATTACACAACCGCATATGCGAGATGCACAGGGGTGGTAGCCGCAGAAGCCACAACACGGACTGTGCCGTTATAGTTATCAATATTGAAGAAAGTCGCTGGCTGGAGAATGATGCCAGTCGTATCGGTAGCAGACAGGATAACAGTCACAGTAGCAGTAGAGGACTGGTTCTGGATGATGATGCTGATACGCTTTTCGTGGGCTTGAGCCGCAGACAGCAATGTGACAATAGATGTATTGACATTGGTAGTCGAGTGCGTAAACGACTTAAGGAACGGGGATGATACGGAGATTATTGACATAAATTAGTAGGTGTTTCTCATATTGATTTTACCGAATTGACCCTGCTGACGGAGGAACTTGTCGTATTCTTGCTCAAGCACCTGCGTAGCCTTACCTTCGATGACTGTAGCCTCGTTAATCATTGTTTCGGAGACATACCAGTTAGCCGCAGAGCCCCAAGCGAGGAATGAGCCAAAGATGTAGGGTATTTCGATTTTTGCCCAGAGAGTGGGGTGTGTGTTAGGATTCTGACCAGCCGTGGTTGATGTGGCTAGGCAGGTATAAAAATTGCCGTAGTGAGGTCTGCCAGCGACAGGGGTCTTAGAGCCTGTGCCAGAGCCAGAGTCAAAGTAGATTTGGCTACCTTGATAGTACGGGATTGTAGCGATATAGGGGTCGCCAGTAAGAGCAGGGCATTTAAGCCTGTACTGATATGTGCCTGTAGCAAGGATGCTAGGCAGAATGATTCTGATTTCAGAACCAGTATTGTAAATCTGATAATCGATTTGGACAGCCGTAGAGGTATCCTGCGGGTTCTTGTTCCAGACCCCTAAGATTTCAGATGCGGAAGCGGAAGGAACGAAGTAGTTCGTGCCGCTAGCGTCTTGTGTTGTGGTGAAGTCGTCCAGACGGCAGACCTCAAACCAGTTGTTGGATTCCCAAGCCTCACGCATTCTAGCGTTGGCGAAGTCACGGAACTGGGAAAATGTTTCGTCCGTGATGTTGTGGCGGTCATTACCAGAGTATTGAAGTGCATCAAACAGCACTTGGCTGAAATCTGTAGTTCTCATCTGGTAATGTATCCGTCAGCGGTGAATATGGCTCCGTTAACGCAAGCCTTTTTAGCGTAGTTCTTTACAGCGGTTTCTGGGTTGTCTCGTAAGAATTCACGCATAAATGTCTTGTCCTCCCAGCAGTCATAACCAAGGCGTTGACCCCAGTAATGCCACGCTTGAACAGGAATAGATGCGATTTTCTGTCCGACACCTTCTATGGCTTTGTTTTCATTGAAGCGGTCAAAATGCCCAGCCTGTTTCGCAACAGCCCTAGCCTTAACCTCTTCCTGTCTCCAGCCACGGACGAGTTCCTCCGTCACCCTCTTTTGAAGATGCGGAGGAACCACCTCAGCCAGACTCCGTATAAAGTCTGACATCCGTTAATTAGGAGGCGAAGTCGAAGACCCCGAAGGCGAGCGGGTTGTAGACGCAGAGTCCAGCAACGGCTTCGATGAGGCGAGCCTCACCACCACCAGCGTTGGGCAGAGCAGTCACACCAGCGACATTGCCGCCATAGCGAACTTCAACTTGGTCGAACGGGATGACATAACCAGCGAAGGTTGAGCCAACGCCAGCCGACACTCTGAGGAAGTGCGAAGGGTGCAGACGGAGTTTACCGAAGTCGCCTTCAAACACATCGACAGAGGAGATGTAGGACTGGGAGTCAGACTCTCTGTTGAGGGTGCGGATGGCTGTCATCGGGGCTGTGCCTGTGCCTTGGGTTGAGGTGTAGGCGAGGTTCGTGAACGCTCTCTTGAGGGCAGAGCCGCAAAGGAGGTCGAAGTCACGATACTGACCAGTCTGTGTGTAGATGCCTGTGAGGACATTCTGGACAGTCACTTCAGTCAGATTGGCTGTGCCAACAGACGAGCGGTTGGCGGCAGGGGTAGCGAACTGGGTGTCGTAAGGCAGGACTGTGTCAACAGAGCCCGAAGGAGCGAGCCACTTGTCGAGACCACGGGTGATGTACGGAACTGTGCCGTTGTCCAGTTGGGCTCCCTGCGTACCGCAGAAAGTGGACTCCATATCACGCTTGAGGGCTTGGATGCCCTTGGCGACATTGTTGGCGAGTTCGTCACGGACACCAGCGACTGTGGAGATGTCCTGTGTCAGAGGCGACACACGGACGGCTCTGCGGAAGATTTGGATGTAGTTGCTGAGTTCAGCACGATAGACTTGGGCTCCATCCTTGACATAGTTTTCGTAGGTGGTGACATCCGTGCCATCGACTGTACCAGTTGTCTTGGGAGTCGGAAGGCGGTCAGCCTGCCATCTGAAAAGGGTATTGCCAGGTTTTGAGCCCTTCTTAGCCATCGATGTGAAAGGAGTATCCTTAGCATCGACCAGCGAGATGAGGTCAGCGAGTTCTTCTCTCTTACCAGATGAGAAGGAAGGTTCTGTGAGATTTGCCATAGTATTATATAGGTTTTAGATTACAGGAATCGGTTAGCGATAATAGATTGAAGGTCATCTCGGTTACCAGTAGCACCAAAACGCTTTTGGGCATCACGAACCTTAGCCTCTTGTGGAGGGACATAGGCAGGGGTTGCTGTACGCTTTGGCTGAGCAGGTGCTGTCTTGACGGGTGTACCAGAACGCTTTGAAGACTCTCTGGTCTTCACGCCTCTGATGTAATCGCCTAGCACCATCTTGTAATCTGGGAATCTGGTAATCTCGGGGAAGTGCTTGAGGAAGGAATCGGCAATCTGCCGTTCGCTAGAACTCTTGTCTTTCCACCAAGGGTACTCCTTGTGAGCCACTTGTTCAATCTGAGCGTATTGCTCGATGTATCTGGCTCGGGCTGGCAGATGTTCTTCCAGAGCGTCAAGGGCTTTAATCTTGATTCTGCGAATATCTTCAGCGGAGTAATCCGTCTCATTACCATCTTTATCAGTTACAGTTGCACCATCGGGGTTCATTTCGCACCAGCGTCTGATTTGCTTGGCTTGTTCAGCCTCACGGCTGACTTCGTCAATAGTCTTAAGGTTGGTGTACGGGTTATCGGACTTAGGAGTTTGTGCTGGCTTTTCAGCCTCTTGCGACAATCGCTCAACTTCAGTCCGTAATCTTTCCACTTCTGCTTCCGCTTCTCTCCGTTTGGCAGAGAGTTTATCAATGCGTTTCTTTACACCCTTTGGCAGTCCACGCTCAAGTTCATCATCTTCAGACTTGGTTTCTTCGGTTTCCTCGGAGTCTTCTGACTGTTCTTGCTCGCTTTCTGTATTGGTTTCCTGTGAAAGAACTTCACTATCTTCTTCGGAGGTCGCTTGACCCTCCGTCTCGGTCTGTTTCTGGGAGTCCGAATCCTCCGCTACTTCCTCACCTCCTAGGAAGGTCTTGCCAATAATATCGGCAAGTTTTGATTGGTCAAAGGCTGAGGGTGTGCCTTCGTTTGTCGTGGGGTTATTTGATTCCGTCCCAAGGTCGGATTGATTTTCTGTATTCATTAGAGAAAGGTCTAAAGTCCTATATTGTTATAGCAGGGTTTTATAGTCCCAGAACTGTTGGCAAAATCTTTTATTTTTAGGCGTAAGCAAGTTCAAACTACAGTTTGTACCATTTTCGCACGAAACATCACTCTGGAGGTCTGCCTAAATCCTTCAGAACGGCATCACGGGTGGTCAGCAAGACAGCCTTGAATGAGTTCAAAGCCTCCGCTCGTCCGCAATGATACGCTCGGTCTTCGCCTCTATTTTCCTTCTGCAAGGCGTAAGCCGTCTCAGATTCAATAGAAGCATCAAGCAACATAAGAGTCGCCTTCCAAAGAGGAGTATCTTTGTCAAAAGCGAAGCCGTGAATGATTTCTTGTGGTAGCATAAATTACATTCCCATCTGGGATTCCTGCTCCTTCTGCATCTGCTCCGCTTGCTGTAGTTGACCCTGCAACGCACCAGCGGCTTGCTCACCGACAGGCGTGACACCAGTTCTGCCAATCTGCTTGTTCTGCTGTTGGCTGACTGACATCTGGAGGTTCTTGATGTAGTTTTCCATCAAGGCACGGAAGTGCTGGTCGCCCTGCATCTGCTGTTGAGCCTTCGGGTTCTTGCCCAAGATGTCTTGGAGGTACTGCAACTTAGTCGGGGCAGTCGGGTCGTTCTCGACATAGTTAGCCTCATTACCAAGCATCATCAGACCGATGTCTGACTGGATGTCCTTATAGAGCAGTTGAGAAGCAGAAGCCTGTTCGACAATTAAGTCCTTCGCCTTGTCTGGGTCGATAGCCTCGACAGCCGCACGAACCAACTTGCTCTTGTCAATGACACCAGCGGAGTCCAGAGGCATAACGAACTGCATAATCGCCTGTAACTTCTGCATAACGAAGTCGGTATCGATTTCACGCACATCGTACTTAATCTGGAAGTCGAACTGGTTTGAGTTAGCCGACATATTGGTAGCCATCGGCTTGTTGGTGATGGACTCGATTTCAGCAGGGTCGAGATACTGCAAGCACAGGCTAAACAGCATATTAAATGTCTCGCTCCAGACATCCAGCCAGTTGTTCACGACATATTGCTGTGTGACCTGTGTTCTCTGGGCTGGAACATTCGGGTGATAAATGCCGAAGTAGGCGGCGTGGTTTTGCTCAACGATGTTAATGAGGTTAAACGCAGTATTCGTCTCCGACTGCGGAGGTGTCATAAACTTGTAGTCATCTGGCGTGGTGACAGGTAAGTGAACCCCCGGAGCAATTTTATTGATACCACCCAGTCTCTTCTTAACGAGAATAGGAGGCATAGTCGTAAACGCTGTGCGGTCACGGATAGAGTCGTGCTGAGCCTTGATTTCAAACTGGTCAGTCATCGCAATCTCGGGAACGCCTCTGGACTCTTGGATAGGTCTGCGGAGACGCTCTCTGCGGTAGATGACGAACGGATACTTGTTGTGGGCGTAGCCAAGGAGTTCGTGGCTAGCGTAGATATCCGAACCAGCCCGTGGGCAGAAGATGGTGCAGTAGATGCCCTGTGTGCCGTCTTCGTTGATGAGGCGGGAGTAGGCATAAACGACCTCAATCAAGTGCATATTGCGGTTAATCTGATAGTTGATGAGCGTAGCCGCTGGCAGGATGTTCGGGTCGTGGAAGTTCGTGCGAAGTCCAGCAACGCTGACCGCTTGGTTGACGAAGTCTTCACCCCATCCGTATTGAGCCGCCTGTGAGCGAATCTCCATCTCCGTCATAAATACTCTGCGGAAGATGACTCTGGCGTTCTGGATGTCGATGGTCTCTGGAGGAAACGAAATTTCATCGAATGGCTTGAGAGCCGTAACGGACGGAAGGTTCTTTGAGGTGTAAGCCTGTGGAATCTCAGCCTTGCCTTCCTTGCGAAGGTCACGGACAGCCTTCTTGATGTCCTTCGGGCTCACATCAGCGATGTACTGAGAAATGAGGTCGATGGCATAGTCTTCCTGCTCTTCCTGCATAATGGCGTTAGCCAAGTCCTGCAATGATGAGCCACTCTGCTTAGCCTGTTCCGACAGTTGCTGAATTTCCTCGATTCTGATGGTTTGGTTACGGAAGGCGGTTTCCTGCTCCCAAGTGATGTGAAGACCAGACCAGCCGTACTGCTGAGTGTACTGGGCGAGCAGTTCAGCCTCCGAACGGAGTTCCTGTCGCATCTTGGATTGGGTCAGCCAGTCCATCAGCACATTGGCTGAGCCAGCGAAGTCGTAGTCGTTGTACTCGGTTCCCTTGACCTTGACCTTACAGCGGTCAAAGGTTGTCATCAGCATCGCAACGATGTCATTGATTGTGCGGTCAACCAGACGGCAACGGACATCAGAAGCACCCTCAAACGGGAAGGCGGCATCGCCCTCCATTCGTGAGGAACTGTGCTTTTTGCCATCGGAGGTCTGACCAGCCCATCTGGAAAGACGAATGTCATCGTTTTCCATAATGTTGGCGACATTGCCACCATTCTGCGTAGAGCGGTTGTATTCCTGCCAGAGGTACGGGATATCTGGCTTGCTCGTAGCGTATACCAGTTTATCTTGATTAGGATTGTACTTGGTAGAAAGATTGTTCTTAGTTATGCTCATTTTTTATAAAATTGATTAAATCGTCACGGAAGTATCGTTTATGACCGCCCTTGGTGGTATAAGTTCTTACAATTCCATCTATAGCAAGGGACTCTAACTTGCGTCTTGTCAAGCCCATAAGTAACATTGCCTTTGAGCGTGTTAATAGGATAGGGTAGTAGACCTCCATTAGTAACTGCCCCCACCCGTACCTTTTAAGGATTCCGAACTCAGATACTCTGGGTTCATAGTGATTAAGTAGCGGAGGCAGTCGATGGGGTCTTTGGTTGCTCCCTTTTCCCCATCCATCCCAGTCCATTCCTTTAGACAATAGATAAGATTTTGACATTCTTCTGAAATATAGAGTTTAGGTTTGTTTAGCGGTGAAAGTTCTTGCGAGTAGTCGTAGGCAAAGCCGTCATTAATCATTGATACGCCCTGTTCGATACGGATGCCAGCGGCTGGCTGAAAATGCATAGGGACTTCCCCGTCATCCAACATATCAATCAAGGTAACGCCCCCGTCTTCGGTCACAGCCTTGGAGCCGCCAGCCCTAGGGTCGATATAGCGTTCATTTATGACCTCTTCGCCCTCTAGGGACAGGATTAGGCTCTTATATTCCGCAAGAGAGCGTCCAGCCCCGTTACGCTGTGCAGTACCCATCTTCCCATCGGGGTCAGCAGAAGGTAATGCCCATTCACCTTCAGACGAATCTGGAAACTCTCGATATACATAGAGGCAACCATCCGAAGATGCTCGTAGCCATAGCATAAACCAGTTTCTAGCCCCAGCAGGGTCAACAACCATATAATTAGTTCCGTCTCTCGGTACATTATCCGACTTGATGATGTTGATTTCTGGGTTGAATCTGGGGAATTGGTTACCGCTGATATTGTCTGCCCATCCGTACGCTCTAATTTTGATTTCATAAGGTTTCTTGCCCAACAGGGTTTTCTTTAACTGTTCAAACGGGTTGTATGGGTTCAGTTCGCTATGGAACCACATAACCCCAGCGGGACGGACATAGGACTTCGCCTTATACGGCATTGTACCCCTAGGGCATCCCATCACATTGATATTGTCTGGCAAAAGCGGTGACGGCTTGTGTTCGATTATCTTAGCCCCGCTGATGTACTCCTTGACTACGGAACTATAGCCCGTGATTGGCGTGAAGGTCACGATTAACTTACCGCTACGGGTCACGATGCGGTATCTGAGCGTCTCAATCCAGTCCAGAGGCACAAGTTCATCGCACCAGATGAGGTCTACTTCGCCACCTTCGATGACATCACGCTTCTGGGCGTAATTCATAAAGATGCATTGGCTCTTGTTCGGCAGAATGAAGGTGTTATCGCTGAATCCGTTCTTCTGCGTGTACGATACATTCTGAATCTTGTTTTTTCGCAGTTCCTTGAACTCGGATGGCAAATACTTATGGATAATCGGCTGTTGCATCTGGATGCTCGACTGATTTGTCGTGTGCAAGCACCAGACTCTGGCGTTTTCCATATTGCAGAGCGTCTGGACGACACGCTTTGCCGCCCATTCCGTCTTGGAGGCTCGATTGCCCCCTAAAATTAGTACCTCATTGTTAACCTTCAGCAGTTCGTCCGCTTCTTTCCAATGCGGGAGGTCGAATCCGTGCCTATAAGGGTCTGTTTTTTCCGCTAGAATCTTATCCTCACGAAGATTCAAGATTTCCAGCGTCCTTTCCTCACCGACCTTGTCCACCAACCGCTTTATATCGTCCGAAGTGGGCGTTATAAGAATTGGGTGGGGTGTCGGGGCGAAAGCCATATTAGTTCCTCAAAAGGAATCTCCTCTTCAGCATCATCTTGGTCATCTGGGTCAGTACTTTCCATTGAACCTAGGGTGACGGACAACGCACCAGCGATTGCCATCCCATCTGACATCCACAGGCATACCCTTATGGAACTTAGATGAGTCCTTACAAAGCACATTATGGAAGACACCATCGATGGTGACCCCCATAACCTTTGGATTCTTGAACTTGTTGAACACAATGCCACGCTTCTTCTCTGGAGGATTGATGTTCTCTGGCTCCTTGAAGCCGATGTTCTCCTTAAGACGGGCAATTCCAGCCTCCGTCCACTCGACCTCCCACATATGCTGTGGCTTTCTGGATTCAATTCTAGTCCAGTCAACGCCCTCCTCGTATGATGACCTAAATTCCTTGAGGATATCACGGGCAAGACCTAGTGCAATAGAAAGTTGTTTTTCTCTCATATCGACACATTCGCAGTAATGTGTTGATTTTGTCAAACTAAATCGACACATCCATATCAAATTTTTTTACAGTAGGGATGGAGGGAATCGAACCCTCGACTTAGCCCTTATAAAGAGCCCACTCTGACCGCTGAGTTACACCCCCCTGTCAAAATACGGCAAGCGGGGGTCGAACCCGCAACATCCAGTTTGGAAAACTGACACTCTGCCAATTGAGTTACTGCCGTGAAAGAACTGTTAAAGTATGCGGAAGGCGGGACTTGAACCCGCAAGCCTTTGGGCAACTGATTTTAAGTCAGTCGTGTATACCATTTCACCACATCCGCTAAGATTGGAACCGACTGGACTTGAACCAGCAACCAACCGCTTAAAAGGCGGCTACTCTGACCATTGAGTTACGATTCCTAAAGGGTGGAGGCGGGGAGAATCGAACTCCCATTGCCCCGATGCAAACGGGGTTTCCTGCCATTGAAAGAAGCCCCCATAGACCCGCAGGGAGTCGAACCCCGACAGAGAGAACCAAAATCTCTAGTGCTACCATTACACCACGGGTCTGTGAAATCACCGAGACAGGACTTGAACCTGCAATCCCCTGCTCCCAAAGCAGGTGCGATGCCATTACGCTACTCGATGTACAATCGACCCACTAGGAATCGAACCTAGATAACCCGCTTAGAAGGCGGGTGTTCTATCCGTTGAACTATGGGTCGTAAAGTAGAGGGGGTCGGATTTGAACCCACGAGGCTTTTACACCTAACAGTTTTCAAGACTGCCGCAATAGACCACTCTGCCACCCCTCTAAATGATGCCGTTCCTTCGTCTTATTCAGGTCTGTTCTTCGTTAGGTTGATATGGACGCACTAGCGGCATCCAAGGTACTTATGGCTTGATATCAAAGCCAACCGCTATCCTTGCATCGTCTCTGCATACCTACGGCATCGAGCCGCAAGCCTGTTCAGCCGTTACATACTGTATGCTTCATAGACTTTGCTTTATTATCCTCCATAGAAGCCGTAGGACTGACACCTACTTTCGGAGTAATTACCTCCACGGCTTAGTTGGTGGGTGTGTGGGATTTGAACCGCACAGTCATAACTTATATATAATCTGGACACATACATTAGGCATTTACTCCTGTATATATTCGTTATGCCTAGCCACATTAGGCTAGCACCCAAATGGAGCCTTGTGTTGGGATTGAACCAACGACCTACTGTTTACAAAACAGTCGCACTACCGCTGTGCTAACAAGGCGTTTCAAAGAACAACTTACCCTTTATTCCCAAGAGAATCCTTTAAGTCAACAAAAAATTCTAAAACCCGTCCCCCGAGAATACGGGGGATTGAGGGGGTTGAAGCCACGGGGGTTATTAGGGGGTTGCAATACATCTCTGTCAACACGAATCGTACTAAATCGGTACAGCCGCCTCATTTCGCTTGACCACATACCCTTTATACTCCCTTAACAATCCCTCTTCTATAAGCCATAAGCCTACACCTTAAGCCTTATTGGGATAAAAAATTTATCTGGGGCTATCGGTTAAAACAAAGCCTAGCAAAAAGTAAAAGGACTCCCCCCCCCGTGGGGGTGGGTTCTATAATAATCTAGTAGAATTATAAAAGGACTATTATAAAAAGGATATTATAAAAGTATAAAAGGATTATAATAGAATTATATAAGGATTATTATAAAAGTGTCCAATGGGACTGAACCCATCCCAATATAAAGATATTATATAATTATACTATAATGCAAAAAGGATATGAATCCAAGGGATTGTAAAAGGAAAGTAAAACAGGCTATCAAGGGCTCTGCCCGAAAATAGGCAGGTGAATAGAGGGGTCTGGGAGGCTCTAGGAGGCGGGATTAGGGGCTGGGGTATGGTAGGGTATAGGCAAGGGGATTGCAGGGGCGTAGGGAGGCAGGGAGATGGCTAGAAACGAGGAAACCCTAGCGGGTTAGGCTAGGGTCTCGGGGTGGCAGTCTACTAGGAATCTGAATCAGAGGCTGAGGAGGGCGTAGGCGAACGCCCAGCCAGCGAGGGCGAGGGCGATGCCGAGGAGGGCTTCACGCATTAGGATTTGGATTTGAGGGTCTGGTAGCGGTGCTTCCCGTACAGCGAGAGGCAGGGCTTGCAGTAGGAGTGAAGGTAGCCCTTAGCCTTGTGCGTGACGGGGAAGGCTTCCATACGCTTCCGCTTCTCGCAGATGGGGCAGACCTTCGTGAGTTCAGATTTCTGAGCCTTGCGAGGGAACAGGAGTTTCATTTTCTGTAGTTAGGATTTGGATATGGTGACAGAGGGCAGGGGGCTTTCGCCCCACTGCCGTGTCAGTTGATGTTAGTTCAAATCGCCCCGCTTCGGGAGCGTATCGACGAACAGGGATTCAATGCCGTGGTAGACGCCCGTACGCAGGTGACGGGAGACTTGGTCATTCACACGCTCGCTGAGGTTGAACCGCTTCGGAGCGACATTGTGCGTGAGGTGTTGAGTGGTCGCATTGTACAGACTCCACACGCTCCGCTCGCTGTCCTGCTCATAGGAGGGCTTATCCCAGATTTCACGTACCCCGTCAGACATCCTGGCAGTCATAGCCTTCGCCATCACGAGCCCGTTCAGAACCTTGTGACCTTGCGTCTGAGTGAGACGGGTTTTGCTCCAGAGCGTGAAGGTCTCACGGGCATCGCCAACGCTGGCAATGGACTGCTCCAGAGCGTGTGCGGTGAAATCCAGATTCAGCGAAGCAGTGTGCTTTTTCATCAGCGAGAAGGTGCTACCCTTGAACAGGGGAACTTTGAGTCCGTTGGAACAGATGAAGCGGAAGAACCCGAGGTCGAAGGCAACCTTGAGGCTACCATCGAAGGAATTCTGAACCAGAATCTGGAGACAGGATTCATCGCCCTTCCCGAGGTTCACAGTGATGTCGGGGAAGCGGAACTGAGCCCGCACCTGCCGACCATCGTCCACGACCTTGAAGCCCTTCGCTTCGAACCTGTGACCGCTGGAGCGGAAGACCTGCTCCACAGCGGGGAACAGGACGCTGTTCTGCATCGGGGTGTAGCGTTCGCCGACCACGCCCAGAACCTTGCCGTTGTCCTTACGGACAGTGGCGAAGGCAGGGGTGGGCGTCCCGTTGGACAGGTTGAGACGCTCCAGCCCGACTTCGAAGTCCACGCTATCCAGCGTGTCCACGATTTCGAGGTCTTCGATTTCGTCGTTAGGATTGACCATATTTCTAGTTTACTGTCACCCCAGCGTTGGCTAGGGGCTCGACCCGAGCAGGGTGCTTTAGGAATCTGATGTGGGCTCATCAGTAGCGGATTGACCGCTAGACAAGGGACGCACCTGCGTCCCGCTTGTTTCGCCCTATGGATTCCTAGTAGACTGTCAAAGTTCTGGGCGAGGGTTTGGCAACCCGTAGGTCAGCCTCGCTTGAGAAGACAGAATCAGAATCCTTGCACGGCATCAAGCCCTATCTCATTTTTTTCTAACTTTTTTTTGAGCCCAGATTCGCCCCCTAGCAAGTATCGTGCCAAGTCCCTGTGTAGATTTTTGCACATATGCCCGAATCCTCGTTTCCCTATGCAAGACCCTTGGCAAATGGGATACCCCCCTAGAATCGCCTCCTAGACCCCTAGGATTGCATTTTTACATTCTCTTTACATTATATGATTGGTATATGAACCATACATAGGTTCTTGGGTCACGATTAGATGATTAGGCTTCTTTACACTTTTTTAACATTATATCTTAGGTCAGGATATCAGGATTCAGAGCGTCTGGTCGTGCTAGCAGGAGTCTTGCCAAGTCCATTGCAGGGCGACACCTATTAGCAATTCTTATGCAGGGTATTATTTACAATCTCTTTACAATTACACGCTGTAAGTCATTGAGTTTCAACGAGTTACGATGCGTGTTCTTTTGCCCCTAGGAGGCTGTTTGATGGGGTGGTCAAGGGTCTTACACGGGCGGGAGAAGCCACCCTCCTAGGGCAATCTAGACCTTTGCAGGTGCTTTGGCATAGTCCCTGCTATAGCCTTGCAAGGCTGGATTATAACTTGTAATCATAGGTAATGTTATAATGATTAGCCGACCAGAATCCTGTTCTAGATTCCTGTCTCAAGTTAGTCTCATTATTTTATAATTCTATAATATTCTGGGGGCAGGATTAGTAAATCTTATATGCCAATTAGCAAATCTACTGCGTGCAGAATCCTTGAATGAGGGCTTGAGACTCCCGTCAAAGTTCTTTCAATTGGGTACGTAGGGTGAATAACCCTACTGCTCTTTGAAATCAATTTCCGTAAACCAGCAAACTCGCTGGAGCGGGATACCAAAAAACCAAAACACAAAAAGATGAAAACGCTGATTATGAAACTGCTGGGTCTGAACACGCTCGCTGAGGAAATCGCTGAACTGAAAAAGTTCCAGCGTGACCTCACCACCGCTCAGGAAGGCTTGTCCGCTAAGGTGGACGAGGTGACCGCTAAGGTGGACGATATGGAGGAGTTCGACCCGTCTCAGTACGTTAGCGAAGACGAAGTTAACGACCGCATTGAGTCTTATATCTATGATAACGATATCGCTTCCCAGTCCTATGTGGACGACGAAGTCGAAAGCAAGGTTTCCGACAAGGTCGAAGAGGCTATCGAGGAACTGGATATCGAAGATAAGGTTAAGGAGGTCGTGGACAATATGGATAAGGCTTCCTTCGGCGATACGGAGGAACTCAAGTCCATCGTGCGTGAGCAGGTGAAGTCCTTTATGCTCAATAGCGTGAAAGTTGACTTCATCGTCCGCTAGTTACGAGGGGGGAGGTAACTAACCCCTTCTTTTTGGTTGCAATGGTATTACAAATTGATTCTCTAACTTTACGTTCTTTCACATCCGCATATGCTATACTACATCAAAGCCAGAAACATCCGTGACAAGGCTAAGGGCTTCAACAAGCGAGTCTCGAAAGAGTTCCTTGAGTCGCTTGACCGCTACGTTCACGATAAACTGCTGGACTGCCTAGAGGAACATAATGGTGGCAAGAAGACGCTTGATGCGGCTCTGGCTTCCTATATGCTGGGCAACGGCAGGAACAAGGTTAAGAAGTAAAGCAGGGGGTAACTCCCCTTTATGCGGAAAATTTAGCAAGAAGCCCGAATGGGTTTTAAAAAACCATCTTGCTTTTAGGTTCTGTTTCTTGCGGGTGGTATTCATCATTAAACCCTAAAATAATAGAAACAGGTAAAAGCCAAGAGGCTTTCCTAATCACCTTTGACGGCAGGAAGCCTTCTGGATTTAGAAATAACCAGAGCGATGTTGTTCATACGCTAGTGGGGCTGAACCTGCCGTCTCCCTTTAACCCTAAAAACTAAATGGGCATAATACCACGGGGAGGAAAAACCTCCCCATAACTTTCTCCTAAAAAAGACTTGTATCACAAAAAGAAAAAAGCATAACTATTACCTATGATTATCGTCCTAAAAGACCGAGACATCGATTTTGTTGACAACCGAATCGACACCTGCCGAACCATCCTGCTCTCGCAATGGTTCGACGACACGCAGGACAAGTGGACTAGCGTCCAAGCCGAGCGGATGTACAAGGAACTTGAATCCCTAAAAGAATTTCTCATCACCAAAGAATAAATATGAAAAACAAAAACAAGAAGAACAAGAACACAATTGACGCTCAAATGGTCGAGGCGTGGATGGGTAGCGATGCTACCCTGTCAGACTACGCTGAGATTATCGCTGACCTAGCAAACGGGGACTACGAGCCCAGCGATTGCCAAACCGAAGTTAACGATTATAACGACGAATAAAAATGGAATACTCACATCACTTCAATCGACTCAAAGTCCCCTATGGGGATGAGTTCATCAAGGTCAGCGGGACTGCTACCTACCAGTTGGAAGACCTGTCTTCTGGCGAGTATGGCGAGCCCGAGGAACTCCACGCCTTCTTTTTCAAGGCTACGATTCGCTATTACGAGACCAAGGAGGAAAATCCTATCTCTGGTCTGACTAAAAAAGACTTGGAAAAAATTGAGGAAATTGTTGTTGAAACCCTCAACGATGACTACGAACTTTGCTCTACTCTCCCTAACGACCACGAAACCAACCAATAAAAATATGGACTACGATAAAAAGTTCGATGAATACACCTACGGCTACACGCTGATTGTCGTGCAGGTCTGCGGTGGTGTCATCAACATCTTCACTAACGACCACAAGACCGCTGAACAAGCCCTTGCTGGTTACGAGGAGTGGACGCAACACTTCAAAGGGCTGTACGAAAAGTACCCCGAGTCCGACTCGATTCACAAAATTGAAATCAAGCGGACGCTCAACTGGACGCTAGATAAAAGTTATACTCTTTTCGATATGACTCTGGACGAACTCAAGTCCAAGGTGTCCTAATTATGGAACAGCAAAAGATTCTCGCCTACGGGAAGAAGATTGGAATCACGGATGCGTCCGTCTTCCGTGTGGAGGAACGCAAACTCCCAAAGGGCTCTTACGAGGGGCTCTACGCCCACAAGGACATCCACAAGAGCATCAACTATTACGACAACACGCCCGTGAAGCAGGGCTATATGGTTCGGCTGGTGAAGGACGGGGACGAGTTTATCGTAATCAATAAACGCTCTTGAGTACCTGCTCCTCCTGCGGTGAAGATTGTTTCGTAATCTTCAATGTCGGTACTCCCGTAATCAAGTTCTGCCCAGCCTGTATGCTGGAGCAGAAACCTTGGTTAAATCTTCCCGCCAAGGATACGGCAGAGGTGGCTGTCGTTGTTCAGCGTAGCGACTGTGCTGTCGGACAGGTAGCCAAGCACCTCCTTTGAGGTGATGAAGCCGTCCTTGCCCAAGGCATCGTAAAGTTCCGCTGTTTCAAATCCAGCCTGTCTGCCGTCTTCTTCGTAATCTTCGATTACATACTTGGCGACCCCGTTGACGAGGAAGTCCATTCCTTCGTGTTTAATGTTTAGGTTCTTGAACCGATACTGATACATAGCGGGCTCAGTATTCATAAACTAGTATTACCGATGTCAATCCTTATTTTCGGCTGGGGGTATGTCAATGATGTCCCCTTTAATCATAGCGTTGATGTCTTCGTGGCGAACCTTAAGGCGATGCTCCACGATGACGCTGGGAGCGTCCTGCAACTGCATCACCTTGTCGGTCATAATGGCGATGGCAAGGGGCAGTTGACCAGCGGGGATGTTGTCGATTTCGGACATCAGCCTCTGCGAGCCTCTGGTCACAATCTCAGACATAATCCTAGCGGTGTTCTTTTTCCAAGTTCCAGATTGAAATCCGTTTGCATCCTCCATCCTTTTCTGAATCCCTATTACGGAGTTGTTACAGACTCCTGTTTCCTCTGCGACAGCCACGATGCCCTTGCCCTGTTTAAGAAGTTCCTCGACTTGAGTTATCTTTTCCTTGGGCAGGTTCTTACCACGATTCTTTTTTGCGTGGTTGGTGGGGAGGCGTTCTGGCGATGATTCGTATTCCATTTCCTGTCAACTATTCTTATTGACCCACAAAAGCAAGCATTATCATACATTTTATGGAGTTCCTAGTATTCACCTTCCTCTGCCTAGTGGCTGGCTCTGCCCTGCTACGGCTAATCGGCTGGCTCGGAGTCCTGTTCACACCAGACGACAAATGAGAATTAAGATTAAAGACATCCCGCTTTTTAGAAATAAAATTGCACAGGAGCAGGGAGGCAAGTGCTGGCTGTGCGACATCGACCTGTCCAAGGTCACGCCCTGCCTCGACCACGACCATCGCTCTGGGCGTATCCGTGGGGTGCTGTGCGGGAACTGCAACGGCATCGAGGGTAAGATTGCAAATCTGGCGAACAGGGCTAAAAGGGAAAAGACCAGATACGATTTCGTGAACAGGGTGTTAAGGTATTGGAATTTCTTTTCAGCCTGTCAGCGTGAGGAGATTCACCCTTCGCACAAGACCGAAGACGAGAAGCGTTTGAGCAGAAATAAAAAGGCTAGAGAGAGAAGGAAAAAGGCTTGACGCTTTGTGATACACGCTCCAGCCTGTTGGAGCAATGCACACGCTCATCAAACAGTTCATCGCTGGCAAAGACGCTAGCGTTCTCACGGACATCAGCGAGCAGGACTACCGCAAGGCTCTCGGGCTTAGCCAGTCCTCTCTCAAGGATTTCCTAACCAGTCCCGCCCACTACCTCTCGGCTACGGAAGAGGTGCAAGAGCCCACCAAGGCTATGCAGGTGGGTACTGCGTTCCACGCTCTGATGCTACAGGACAACCCTCTCGCCTTCTACGCTGTCAAGAAGAAGGTCGATGGTCGTACCAAGGATGGTAAGGAGTATAATGAGCGGTTTGCCGTAGAGAATGTCGGCAAGGCGATTATTGATTCTGAAGATGAGGAGACCATTCAGCGGATGCGTGAATCCATCCTGCGTCACCCTCTCGCCCGTGAATTGATTTCCAAAATCACGCACAAGGAACTTGCTGTCTTCGGGACGACCAAGGACGGCAATGTTCGGCTGAAGGGTCGCTTGGATGCCTACTGCGAAGAAGAAGGATTCATCATTGACTTCAAGTCGGCTGAGGATGCCAGCCCCGATGGATTCAAAAAAGCCATCTTTGAAAGGCGTTATGATTTGCAAAACATTCAGTATCCTTGGCTGATTCATAATGCTGGCAAGAAGTTCACCAAGTTCTATTTCATCGCCTGTGAGAAGAAGCCCCCGTATGCGGTTGGCGTTTATTCTATCTCAGAAAACTGGCTGACCTATACGGCTGATGTCTGGGCTAAGGCGGTCTATCGCTACTCTGATTGCCAAAAGAGCGGTGTCTACCCTGCCTACTCTGACGAAGAAGTCGTACTCTGATGAGCGAACCTAAGTTCACGGGAATCTGGATTCCCAAGGCTGTGTTCCAGCACCCAGACCTGTCCACCTCCGCAAAACTGCTCTACGGGGTCGTGGCGGGCTTGGACGGGGAGGATGGGTGCTACGCCTCCAACGCCTACCTCCAAGCGGTTCTGGGGGCATCTGAGAGGGCTGTACAGGGGTTGCTGGCTGAGTTGGATGGGCAGGGTCTCATCCAGCGGGAAGATTACAGGGGCAAGCGGGTCATCCGAACTGTGGAGTCCATCGCCCTAGGGGGGTGCAAAAAACTGCGGGGGGGGGTGAAGAAATCTGCGGGGGAGGGGTGCAAAATTCTGCACCCATATAATAAAGAGTATAATAAAGAGGATAAAGATACAAGGGCTAACGCCCCTTGGGTTGTTGAACTCCCCTTTGAATCTGAAGCCTTCAGCAAGGCTTGGCTATCTTGGATTACCTACCGAAAGGAAATCAAGAAGCCCATCAAGGAATCTACAGTCAAAGCCCAATGGCGAGAGTTCGCCAAGTGGGGCGAGCAGAAGGCAATCATCGCCATCGAGCAATCCATCAAGAACGGATGGCAGGGTCTTTTTGAACCTGCTCGCTCTGTTGGCGGTAATACAAATACCTTGACATCTAAAGACCACGACTCATTCTGACGCATATGACCCAAGGAGAACACATCAAACAGCAAGTTAACCGCCTAGGCTTTGGTGCTTGGGCTGAGAACATCATCGTGAACTTCATCGAAGACTGGGGCAACACGATGCGTACCAGCGAAGGTAATATGAGCATCGAGAACGATGTTTATAATATTAATGCACAGTTCCGTGATGGCTCTGTCAGCATCAGCGTCCGTGCCTATGTCGAGGGCGAAGGCTGGCAGACCCTTGACCAGAACATCAAACTCTAATGAGCGACATCGCCTGTCATTGCGGACGCAAGGGAGCATTGTTCGTAAATCAAGAGAACAGGCTCGTCCGCTACCACCTCTGCCGTGACCACCTAGACCTGTCTAGGGTCGAGGGTGACGGGCTGTCCAAGCCTAAGTTCCCTACCCAGATGCCAGCGGTCTTCCAAGACACGGACATCAATCGCCTTCACGAAAAAATCCAGCAGGTCATCGATTGGCGACCCGAAGGAGATAAGACTGGATTGCTCATCCACGGAACTACGGGCGTGGGCAAGACCAGAGCCCTCTGGGAAATCGTCCGCAGGATGTGGGTCGAGAAGGCTAATCAAGATATCAATATGCCTTACCTGTTCCTCACGATGCGTAAAATCGAATCTATGATTGAGCAGGGCTTCGACACCAAGAAGCACGGCACGATGCTGGACAGCCTCATCGAGCATCCCCTGCTGGTCATCGATGACTTGGGCAAGGAGCGTCTGACCTCCCGTATGGCTAGCGACCTATTCGCCATCGTGGACGAGCGTACTGTCAACCGCAGGACTACCATCATCAGCACGAACTTCAACGGCACGACCCTGCTGGAGCGTTTCGAGAATAAGGACAAGGAAACGGGCGTTGCCTTCATCCGCAGACTGAAAGACTATTTCAGAATCGTAGGTTGCTCATAATCCACTTGACTTGTAATACCATTTGTTTTTACCTCGATTTCCAATGAAACGCCTACTCGCCCTGCTGATTGGTTGTTCCTGCCTCAAAGCCAAATCCATCGTTACCGATGAACTTGTGGATAAGTTCGCCATCATCGAATCCAACTACAACCACGAAGCCGTTGGCGATGGGGGCAAGGCTCTTGGTGCTTGGCAGATGCACAAGGCGGCTGTCTACGAATCAGTCACAAACCTGTATCGCAGGACTGGAACGGACTTGCGTGGAAGATACTTTGACTTCACTTTCAATATGAAGTTTATGAAAGAGCCTGTCATCTCTAGGATGCTTGCTAAGGAATATATGTGCATCTTAGAAAAGCAGTTCACCACGCTCAAGGTAAAGGTCACGCCCATCAAACTCTATATGGCTTGGAATATGGGATTCTCTGGTGCTAAGAATTACGACTTCAACATCAATTCTTATGCCCTTGACGGCAAGCGAACATCCATCCTCAAGCGAGCCAACTACATTCTCTCCCGATGAAAACCAAACACATCAACAAAGAAATTATGCTGACTGTCCGAGTGACCGAACGCCTTCTCAACCGCATCAACGCTGTGTCAAGAAGTAAATACGCAACCCGCTCAGATTTTATTAGGGATGTCTTACAGAAAAGCGTTGACAACAAGTAACCCCTACTTATCACCAATGAAGTACGACAAATTCCTCCAACCTCTCCTTCCTATGCATACCAATACTCCCGAACAACAGACCGCCATCAACAAGGCTCTCATCGGTTTCATCTCCGAGACCTCCGACATCCTTGCTGACGATTACAATCCGCACTTCCGCTCCAAGTTCGCCAGCCTCTCCAAGCATCTTGAGGTTCTGAAGCCCCTGCTCAAGAAGCACGGCTTGACTGTCCTCCAGTTGCCCTCTGGCGATTATGAATCCGTGGGTGTCAAGACCATCATCCTGCACGAATCTGGTGCTTCGATTGAGGAGCGTTGCCTAATCCCCTGCGAGAAGGGTATGTCTGGTCAACAGGGTGGTGCAATCGTAACTTATCTTCGACGCTATGCTCTGGCTTCCCTTGCTGGCGTGGCTACGGAGGATGACGATGCAGAGGCTGACCGCCAAGCCAAGGCTTCCAAGCCCGTTGCCAAGACTCCTGTGGCTGTTGCCAAGACTCCCTCTGCCCCTGCCCCTGCTGTCGCTGGTGGCGTTGTCCTCACCCCCTTCGGTGACCGCAAGGGTCAGCCCCTGTCCAGCCTCCCGCTTGAGGAACAAGACCGAGCCGTCAAGTTCGGTGACTTGAAGTACTTCGCCACCAAGTGGCAACCCAAGCCGTACGGGGATAATCCTAATCCTTCTGCCAAGGACTTGGCTGTCAAGGCTGAGGCTGTCCGTCTCTGGAACGCTTCCCAAGGCTCTGCTCCCGCCAGCGAAGACAATCCCTTCTAATCCTAACCCATAAATAATATGTCCAACCAGTATATCACAGTTCCCAATACCTCGTACATCCTCCTGTCCGATGGTACTGTCGCTCGCCTCCTCAAGCCCTGCCCGATTCATCGGCAGGTCTACTTCAACCTCATCATCAATGGCAAGATGAAGCGGATGAACAAGCAGGATGTCCTGTCTGCGTTCAAGAAGGACGAGCCGTCCAATGGCTGATTACCAGCCTAAAACCGAAGGCATCACCTACCTGCGTCACGCAATCATCTCCCAGAAGAAGCGTCCCGTTTCTAAGTTCTTAACTATTCCTATGGAACAAGCAGAGAAAATCATCAGCCAAGCCGAGGGGTTCGTCCCTCGTAAGGCTGGCTGGGACGCTCGCAGGAACTCTGAGCGAGCCGCCGCCCTTATCTTGGGTCTTGAGCCCAAGGAACTTGTCTCTAAACTGGAGGCTCCCGACTTGGCTAAACTCCAAGCCGACCTTGCCGAAGCCAGAACCAAGTTGAAGGCTTACGAAGAAGCAGGAGATAAGATGTTTGAGTACCTCAAGCGTCTTGACGGCACGACCAACGGGATGCTCAAGTGCAGGGCTGAATGGTACGACCTCCGCACCAAGAAGTAATGACCCTCAAGGAAATCTATCGCATCGCCCTAGCCCGTGGCTTGACAGCAAAGCAAGCGGGGGCAGAGTTCAATGTACGCCACGATTCTCTGGCAAAGATGAAGGGCAAGTACAACCTGCCTCCGCTAATCACGGAGTACGAGTACGCTGACAGGAAGTCTATGCAAAGTATGAGCGACAGAGACCTTGATTCCTTTATCAAGAACCTTGAGAAGTCCAACCACAAGGACAACAAGGAATACAAATACGCCATCGATGAACGAGCCCTACGAGCCCAGCGAAACAAATAAGTTCTTCAACGAACTGAAGGGTCTTGCTGACGACATGGAGTCGCTCCGCAAGGAGAACGAAGCCCTACGACACGAAGTCAAGTACTGGCGTATCGAGGCTCAGACCGACCACGAAAGATGGTTGCGTTGCCTTTATGACCTTGAGATGATGCGAAAGGAAAACAGGCTGTGAGCGAGCCGAAGCGATACCAGCCCGTGGTTCAATGCGTTGAGCCGTCCTACCAAGCCCAAATGATTGAACCCAAAGTGATGGAGTTTTCCGAAGGCGAGTATGTCCTGCACGCCGACTACGCCCGCCTCAAGGACGAGTGCCAAGCCCGCCAAGCGGAGAACAGCGTGCTGGCAGTCGAGTGCGATAGCCTCAAGTCCGAGGTCGAGCGGCTGACCTCCGACCTTCAGATGGAGAAGGAAAACGAGGACAGGCTGGTTCGTGAATGGCAGAAAGCCAACAACGAGGTCTATGGCTTGAAGACGCAGGTTGCCGCCTTGATTGATGAACTTGAACGCCTACGCAAGGGGGTGCAGTCGTGATTCACGAATTCAGAAACCCCATCCCAGTCAGCACCGACATCGGCTATGGCTGGCTGATGTATGTTCGTGACGGGGGTACTTGGTCTAACGATATCTTTGCTATTGTGTTTGAGAAAGACGGGGTTATCCGTCATATGCGTACTGACCAGTTCAAGGTCTTGCGTAACGACACCTTCGATATTTCCAATGAGCAAACCTAAGAGAATCAAATTTGTATATGCCTCCGATAACCACGGAGACAAGGTAGACAAGAAGGCGGCTGAAGCCCTGTTTGCTTTCTGCAAAGACTTTAAACCAGATGTTCGTATCCACGGGGGTGACTGCTTCGACATCCGTCCGTACCGCAAGTCCGCTGATGCTGAAGAAAAGAATCAGTCTTTGAAGGACGACATCAAGTGGGGCAAGTGGTTCATCGAGAACTATAAACCTACTGTGATGCTGATGGGCAACCACGAATACAGATTGTACGAGGGCATCGAGAACAACATCGGACGCAAGCAGGAACTCATCCAAGAAATCCTAGACGAGATTCTGACCTGCCTCAGAGCCAATGGGTGCAAGAAGATTATCCCATATCACGCTGACAAGGGCGTGTACTCCCTAGGCAAAGTCCGTGCCTGTCACGGCTACAAGTGCGGCAAGAATGCCGTAGAGGAACACGCTATCCACTATGCCGACAGGGGTGGTGCTGTTATCATCGGTCACATTCACTCTATGCAGATGGTCACGGCTCAACGCTGGGGCGGTTGCGTAGGCTTCACGGGCGGTTGCCTATGCCTCAAGGATGAAATGTCATATGCCCAGAATAGATTCGCCACTAGCAAGTGGGCTACGGGCTGGCTCTATGGATACATCGAGGGCAACAACTGGAAGATTTGGCAAGCCCACAAGGTAGGCAAGAAGTGGATTTATTCTCACACAGACATCTGATGACTCCAAGCAAGTACAAGGAACTACAGTTCCTGTCCCAGAAGGGTGACTTAGATATCATCCCAAAGGGCTGGCTCACCCGCCAGCAGGTCTGTGCTTTATTTAAGAAGTCCCAAGTCACAACCGACAAACTGCTCAAGCGTCTTCTGGACAAGAACCTAATCCAACGCAAGTTGTTCAGAGCCAGAATTAGGTCTGGGGTTCGACCCGTGCCTTACTTCTTTTTAACTGCCAGCGTAGCGTCAGCCAAAGCAAATCCAAGACAGCCAAGACGGAAACGCTAATCAATATATACTTGAACCAGTCGCTGTCAAGTACCCAGACTGACATCACCGCAAGCGACCCTCCTCCGATAAGGATTAACCCCCTAGTCTTCCACGGAGTAAAGGCTATTACAAGCAAGCCGCCTGTTGATACTGCAAGCCCCACGCAGGTAAGAAGCCAGAGAACCTTCTCCTTGAACTCACGCTTCTTCTCCTCAATCGCCAAGTCACGCTCAGCCTTGGCTTCATCTAGTTCTACCTCCCTATCCAAGACCATCTGGTAAAGCGTATCGGTCTCAGCGTCTACCTTCAATGCCTCTTCTTTGTCCTTCTTGACGGCTTTGGAGTCGTTTTCTTTAACCATCCGAGCGTATCGTCCGACTGATTCGACTGACGGCTTGGCGACCCCAGAGAGCCTTGTTCCTTGCGATTCAATAATGTCCCTAGGTATTCCAGCAGGAAGGGAAGGAGCGACAGCCACGATTGCTGAGGCTGACTCCGAGACGATTTCCTCGACCCTTTGAATGTACTTGTCTTTTTCCTCATTGGTTAATGTAATAACCTTAGGTTGCTCTGGAGTTACGCAACCAACCAAGTATCCAAATGCAAAGAAGATTGCTATGATTTGGAAACTATTGCTCACTTCTCAAACCACTTAGGATTAAACTTTCTACGCATAGCATCAGTAATTTCTGGATGCAGGTCAGCGTTGTCTGGATGGTATCTTGCGATTGTCTCTAGGTCTGAATTAGAATATGTCCTGCCGTCAACAGTAGTTACTTCATCTTTCTTATAGACTTCTCCAGTTACAGGATTCTCAAAGTCTGCCTTCTGTCTTCTAACTTCAGATGTGACAAGAGGAACAATGCCAGCATAGTTCATAAATGTTCCAGCACCCCTAATGGCACTAGTAACTTCTGGTTGTTCAACTAAAGTATTTGCTATATGAGTTAAGTTTTTAGCGTGAGTTAATGGAGCAGTTTGAAAGAATGGTTTAGTGTAATCAAACTTAACATTGCTTTTTGGGGCTCCTCCTTCAAAGCCAACCCTGTTACCAGCAAAATAAGGAGTTGATGGAAACTCAGTAACCTTTAAACCTGTTTGATTCAACGGATTTACTCTTTCAAAAAATGTAGGATTTGCTTTTGGTGTTAACGCTTGCCAATGTCCGTATCGTGCATTGTTAGACCACTCTAAACCATTATGACCAGTACCGCTTGGCATATAGAGTTTGTTATTATCTAAGTTAAATCTTTTGCTGGCTTCTATTAAAACATTACTTACATTAGCCCTTCCTTTGTCTAATGAATTTCCAAGGAATTGAGTGGCTGGGGCTCCTTTTGCAAAGTAAGCATCACCTGTTGATGTTTCAATTCCTCTTATTTGACCAGTTCTAAGGATATCTTTGTAGACTGGCGGTGTTCCATCGTTAAGCCAATCAACGGAGATTCTATAACTTGATGTATCTGGGATATCAATTCCCCACATACCTTTTTGATACGCCTCTGTTCTAAAGTTATTGTAAGAATATGGCTCCATATTACTTTATAAAGAATCTAGAAATCTTTGAAAAGAAAGACCCATCATCTTGAGATGCTGGTTGAGGATTTGGATTACTTGCTGGCACATCTGGCTTTAACTGAGTATGACTGTATTCTGGATAGTTATCTTTAATTGCTAAAGTTCTTAAAAACTGACGATGTTTATCAAGTTCTCTTCCTGTTAATGACTGTGGTTGATTTATATAATCCAATGTTGCTAGTTTGTTGTCAAACTCAACAGGTGGCAATGATGTATTCTCTCTTATGAACTGTTGTCTTAACGGGTTGCCTACCCCCCAAGGATTATAAGGATTTGAAACTTGAAGGAATATAGGATAAGTAGGGTCTATTGTTTGAGCGTCATAAGCCTTTCCTGCCAACAACATTGCTCTTGAAGGTTGAAATGATTGATTGCCTTCGGCTGTAAACTGTGGTTTATAGTTCCACGATTCATATTCTTTTTTAGCATTTTCATTATAAGACCTAGATGCCAAGTCTCTTAATGATTCGTAATTTGTGGGTTTAAGAAGGTTAAATCTACCAGCAAGCAAGAAATTTCTATCAACAGGGCTAATTTCATCTATTGTTTTTATTCTCTTTTCATTTGAACCAAGACGAGAATTGTAATCTTTTACTAATGCTTCATCTAAGTTGTCTTCATCATCAAACAATAAATTGTCTGGTATCCCGCTTCTAAATATAAGAGGGTCACTGTCAAGAACCCTACCTATAACAAGGTCTTCGTAATATTCTTTTGCCCTGTCCTCTACTATGTGAGGGTTCGCTGTGTAATATTGAATTCCTCTATATGAATCTCTGTATTTTTGTACTAAATCAGAAAGTTCTGGAACTTGCCATTCGTGTTCTTTGTCACGAAATGTAATTGGACTTGGTTTCTTTTTTTCTTCAGCCATATTATTCTTTTACTGTTTTGATAAATTTTTTTCTGATGATGTCAAACAATTCTGGAGCAATGCTACCAGCGACAGCAATGATTACGCTACGATACAGCGGAGCGATGTCAGCCTCGTATAGTCCAAAGTAGCACAGCACACCAACGATACCGCCAGCGATAGCCTTCCTAGTCCAGATAGCCCAGACGAACTTCTCGTTGGTCAGTATCAGACGGGCAATCATCCCAAGCATTCCTAGGATAGCCATCACCCAGCCAGTCCGCTTGAACTCCTCCACGACAGACTGGAGGGTTGGGTCATCGACATTCATCGCTTAGGCTCCTCACGCTGGACTCTACGCTTAGCCTGTTCCTCGCTGTCGAAGACCCCGATGACAGCCTTGTACGGATTGTACACCCTGTACTTGCTACCAATCCTAGAGATGACGAAGCCAGCAGAGTTCTTGATGAGCGAGCCAGCAGTTGTCTGCTCAGCCTTCCAGTCTCTGAAGCCTTCAGCGGGTTGCCACTTAAGACGCTCTTTGCCTTCTGGAATCAATGACGCTTCCTTTACATATCCGTAGGCTTCTCCGACTTGATTGCTACCAAGTTTTGTAGCACCTCCCTTTCTTGGTACTTCCTTCTTTTCCTTATTCAAGAATACATCAGTAACGTGGTTTGTCTTATCTGGAATAAGCATCCTAGGTCTAATCTTATTTCCATTTTCATCACGCTGGACGATATGCCAAGGGTAACTCTTATGTCCATTCTCGGTCTTCTCAACCGATATCTTTCCTGTTACCTCGATATAAGCATAGACATAACTAGGGTCAACATTAGCCCTCTTGTCCGAAAGCATTAGACCAATAGCCTCACGAATACCAGTAGGTGCAAACTGAATCTTTTTCCCAAGCCTGTCAGCACCAAGGGCGTTTGAAATCTTTTCTATGTTCTTATGTCCAGACTCTCCATTTTCCGCAAGATGAGTGATGACATCCTTTACGAAATCTCCTCTTCTTTCAAATGTAGAATCAGAGACACCAAAAAACTTGCTGGCAATTTCAGCCTGTATAGCCTTCGCTGATTGAGTAGCGTTGAATTCTATTCCGTACTTTCTTCCAGAATCCTTGAGTGCATTTCTGAATTCCTCAAGGCTGATATAGCCTTGCTCAACAAAGTACTCAAGTATTCCCATTCCAGCCTTAGCACCTGTATGCGAGTTCAGAGCGTTCTCAAATGAGCCTCTTGTAAGCGAAAGATATGCAACTCCTCCGTTTTCTTTTTGTGCTTTCTCTAGATTTCTTGCTGTTGTTCTAGCCTTGGATTCCTTTGAGTTAGCCCAGATATCTCCGAACTTCGATACAAAGTTAAGACCTCCTTCTCCTTCGGCAAGAATTCTGCCGCTAGGAGTCTCAAGAGTACCAGTCATCATTGTGTCTGGATTGTTGATTACGACAGCCTTTCCAGCCAACTCACGCTCATCAAATCCAAGCACGATATGACCAGAGTCAACCAACCGCTTGTTTAATTCAGATTTTTCAAATCCATTCTGAACAAGAGCGGCATCTCTTTCCGCTGGCTGGAAGTTATATCTAGTATCCGTCTTTGAAAAGTCTCCGTAATTGCTAGAGGCTTTAACGCTGGCTGTTTCTTGAGGAATTACAATAGTTGGAGATTTTCTGCTAACAGAGTTATCTTGTATAACAATACTGTCGTATCCTTTTCTTAATAGGTGTTCGTGGAAATCAATCCAGTTATCCATTCTCCAAGATTCACCAAACGGCTTAAGCATTGTTTGCTCCTTCTTCGGGCTCAACCAATTGCCAGTTGCTATCTCAAGCAAGAATCTATCAATGGATGTTCTTGGGTCTAATACATCGTGACCTTGTTCCTTGATGTTCTTGTTCCAGAACTCTTTTATAGCCTCAAACAGTTTAGGATTGGCTTGTTCCAACTTGTGTGCGGAAAGAAGATTTGCAGGGTTTTTGCTCTTAACATAATACATATCAGCGTTGCCTCTGCTAGCAACCTTTTGTGCGTCTTCATTGAGACCGCTGATATCAGTGTGACCGCCTCCAGCATATCTCTTAGCCGCAGATTCATCGGCAATAAAGAAGTTCGGGTCTGTCGTTAATGAACGCTCATTTCTATCAACTACACTTCTTTCTGAAAACCTATCAAAAGAGCGGACATTAACTCCTTTGTAAACAGTAGTGACAAAACCCTTGTCGTAATTTGAAGCCTTATTAGAGTCTTCTTCGCTTCCAATAAACTTAAGTCTTTCTGCCCAACTTCTAAAGTTTTTAGTATCTGGATATCTCCATAATTCTCTTGGTTGATTTTCTCTTGCTTTAATTGCCCTCGCTGTATTCCAGTCAGTTTCGCCTTCCGCTGGCTGGAACTTAACAGGCAAGTTGTCCCTAGAACCATAACCTAATTGTTTTTTAAGTTCCGAGTTTGCTCCAAAATAAAACGCATCAACATCTTCTGGGTTAACGCCAAGTTTCTTTGCTATCTTGTTCTTGTATTCATACACTTCGCTCATACTGCTGAAGTGGTCAGAGTATCTAGAAGTTATGCTAAACTTGCCACGCTCTAATAATTTTCCTTTAGAATCATATCTTGGCTTTTCATATCTTCCATAGACTGGGGGCTTATCTTCGTCGTACTGATATGTCTCCATCCATTCGCTATGCGTATAGCCTGTGTTATCAGAGGTTGACGCTGGATTCTTAGTAAGAATTCCCTTGTTAATGTCATCAACCCAAAGTCCAGAATTTTCAATTTCCCATCTGTTTAACTCTTTGGTTTTTCTAATTTGTGGATAATGACCAATGTCAGTCCAGTCTAGATTATAATCTGCTGGATTGCTTAAATATCCTCTGGCATTCTTATCTCCAGTAATCTCGTCATTGCCAACAAATGGTCTACGAACAAGGAGACCTTCTTGGTCTTTGTATTCAAAGATATTTTTCTTGGGCTTCCAATAGTCGTCCCCGCCTTGGTATTCGGAAGGTTGGTAGCGGGCTTTTTGATGCAGATAAGACTCTACATCTATTTGTTTATTTCCTTCTTGGTCGAGTCTTTTATCTAGTATTTCAGTTCTTGAATCTTTCTCTCCTATTCTAAGATTCTCAACATCGATAAGACGCTTTCTAATCTTTATTGGTCTTTCGGCATTGTCGATTACCATTCCAGAAACAGTCTTAACGCCTTCGCTTCTCAGCCTTTCAAGCAATTCACTATAGACAAGGTATCCATATCCTTTGCCTTGATGCTCTGGAGTAACTTCGGATTTTTCAATAGACACCTCATCTCCAAATCTTTCAAATCGAATGTTTGCAACGACCTCTCCTTGTTTATCTCTCAAAGTAAGACCCTCTTGACCCATCCCTCCCTTGATTTCACCCTAAA
>Ga0315905_10000498_pt1 | contig 42765 bp, 36 predicted proteins | sample LakEriMetagenome_5_FD_203522 | JGI IMG/M metagenome (GOLD analysis project Ga0315905, IMG submission 203522) | Freshwater fungal communities from buoy surface, Lake Erie, Ohio, United States - Buoy 4 MA121 | ecosystem: Environmental > Aquatic > Freshwater > Lake | place: USA: Lake Erie, Ohio...
CAAGTGGCTCTAGCGGGTCTTCCGGTAGCGGTAGTGGTTCAACGTCGGCCGCGATTGGTCGCACCAAGGCTAATGAATCGTATGTAACGGTGGGTGAGCAGGTGATCACCAATTACACCGTGACCACCGGAACTCAAGGGAATGGCAATTCTTGTCAGCCCCAGTTCGGTATCGCCGGGCTCACTTTCGGAGCCCGCGTTTCCAAGATCGATGACAACGGCTTCGTAACCTTCTCGATGTCGCCTGCGATTTCGGCAACGGTTAATAAGCTCCCGGTGCAGGGTTGCGGTCCGATTGATATTCTCGCTATCCGGAGACTTGACACCGGCAGTGCGCGCGTCCGCGATGGCCAAACCCTCATCCTTACTGGCGTGATCTCCGATCGCGATACAGAGGATGTGACCAAGTGGCCCATTCTGGGTGATATTCCGATCATCGGCCAATTCTTCCGCAATAGTGGCAGCAATCGCGCCAAGCGCGAACTTGTGATCCTGGTCACCCCTCGGATCATCGATGACACCCAGGGCGGCAGCTGGGGCTATGGCTATCAGCCCAGCACCCGCGATAGTCGTCGTTTTATGGGCACTAGCGCTGGTCAGTCCCCCTACTAACGCTCCAGATCAGAAGCGGGCTATGACTTTGGCATAGGCGACGCCATTCGCTCCCGTCTTCTGAATCTTGATGTTAGGCCCCCTTCGCATCGCCAGTGGCGTGAGCTTCGACATATTCCTTGAGCACAGCATCCATACGAGCTTGCCAACCAGCTCCTGAAGCCCTGAAATAGTCAATAACTTCAGGACTGTATCGGATTGAAACTAGCTGCTTTTTGTTCGCCAACTTTGGACGACCGCGCAACACCCGAATGGGGACCATCGCGCTCATCTGCTCGTCTGTAAGCGGAAGGGCGTCAGGATCTGATTCTGCTGCCGCTGTAATCAACTGATCTTCCTCAAGTGTCGGCATCTTCAGGCTGATCTGCTTTGATGGCTTTGGCATAGTGATTGACCTCACGGCGATTGGCTCTGCGTAGGCTAATAATTCTTCTTGCCGGCTTGCGATCTACAAAGGCTACAAAACAGAGTATCTCTCCAAGTGGAGCCAAGGCAACCATCCTCACTTCACCATAGTCAGCCCGATCATCAATCCAGACGAGTGCTGCATCCCAACTGAGCTCAGCTGCGGCCGCCAAGGAGAGGCCGTGCTTGCTCAGATTGGCCGCGTCCTTGCCAGAGTCGAAATCGTACCGCACACTTTATCGTAGCTACGGAAAGACCGCCCGTCAACTTTGTCTCAACAATCAGCCTTCAGGTGGGCCTAACGCTTATTAGATGGTTTCCGAGAACCACGGCGGCGCTCCTGCTTTTGTCCGATAACCACCTCTTTGTTGACAGCCCAATCCTAGCCACCGCAGCCAATTCATGGCAGATATGTTCGTTGTGAATAGTGGTGATCGGACCCCATATCCTCATGTAGCGGATACTACGACCCACCCTGCGGGACGAAAGAGGGGCCGGTCCTGAAAGGCAGGCACGGCAGAAGCCATAGGCATAGGGCTACGGATAAGTTAAGCCTTGCTATTGATTCTATGCCGGACTTGGGAATGCCGGATTAAGTTCTACGGATGGAGCCCTTGATGGGGTGGACGTGCCTCGGGAGAAGGAATTGGCGCTCTCTTCAGCGGGTCACGCAGTCGTATTTGCCGCCACCATTTCACGGGCCTGTCCGACCCGAGCGACTACGCTCCCAGTCGGGGCACCAGCACGCGCGAATGATCCAGGGTGTTCGCCCGAACCCGCTTCACCCGCGGCAGCGCTACCGCCCTTTCCCTTACCGCTATGGATCAGGAAGAGGGCGAAGCTGAAGGCCTCAATCTTGTTCCGGTTCTCCTATGTGTCCAACAACCATGTAAGTCCAACAACCATGCCCGCCTGATCAGAACGCCAACGGCACCAAGAACTTGACCGCCAGGGGGGCCAGGGCTCCCGCCATAGCGGCGGCCCCCTGCAGCAGCTGGCCGCCGAAACCATTGCCGCCCGGAGGTTTGCCATTCGGTTTCACAAGGCCGCTGGCGGCCTTGCGGAGATCCTGGGCACCCTTGGCATCGCCTCCCTGCTCCAGCAGGACCGCGGCATGGTTGAGGTCCTGGGCGGCCAGTTGGTTCTGGCCCTGCTCCTGGCGGCTGATGCCCCGGGCTGCCCAGCTCACCGGGGCTTCGGGCTGGCGCTCGATCGCTTGGCTGAAGAAGGTTTCCGCCTCGGGAAAGCGACCTTCGGCGGCCGCCTTGACCCCGGCGTTGTGGAGCTGGGCATAGTTGAGCTGGTTGGGCTGAATGCCGATCGCCCCATCCCAATGGCTGCGACTCAGCGCTCCTTCATCGAGCTGGGCCGCGCTCAGATCGCTGCGGCGCAGATCCGTGCCCTCCAGTTGGGCGCCGCGCAGATCGGCGCCCCGCAGGGAAGCCCCCTGCAGGCTGGTGAAGCGGAGATCGGCGCCGCTGAGCACGGCGCCATCGAGGCGCGCCTGGCTGAGGTTGGCCCGCTGCAGGCGGGCGTTGCGCAGGTCGGCATCCCGCAGGTCCGCCTGCACCAGGTCAGCGTCCTGCAGCCGACATCCCTGGCAGGCCTTGTTCTGCAGCAGGCGGATCAAGTCGTCGCCGGAGGCGGCCTGGGCCCCCGGCGGCGTCAGCAGGGGTAGCCAGGTGAAGGCCAGCAGCAGCAGCGCCTGGGCCCCGCGGGATGGAAGGATCCCTCTCCCGGGGCTCCTTGCGGTGGTCGGGTTGGCTCCGGCCGGCGGGCCTGGGCGACGCATGGCCATCGATCCGCTGCTGCAGTGCATCTGTTGTAGCCGCAGGCCGGCTGGGCAACTCAGGAGGTCGGCCGGCGCCGTGGCTGGCGCCGCAGGGCTCTCTCCAGTCCGCGACGGTGGCGGCGCAGGCTGGCGCTCAGCAACCGCGCTTCCCGCGCTGACCGGGCGCCCTTGCCGTAGCGCCAGAGCTGGTAGGGCTCGGCCACGGCCCGCAGCAGGGCGCCGAGCTCGGGCTCGCTCTGCTCCAGGCGCGCGCTGAAGCCGCCCAGGGTTTCGCCCGCTTCGGGGATCACGCCCCGTTGGGCCAGGGCGGCCAGGACCCGTTCCAGTTCCCGTCGCGGTGGATCCCCTTCGGGCCGCCTTCGCAGCCAGCCCAGCACGCTCACCGAGATCCCCAGTCCCCCGGTCACCGCCGCCAGCACCAGCGCCCCCACCAGGTTCCTGCGCTCCCCGAGCAGCCGCTGCAGCAGGGCCTCCTGCCCCTCGCGATCGAAGCCCAGCCACCAGCGGCCCCAGGCCAGATCCAAGGCCCACCATTGCCGCTCCAGCCAGCCCACCGCGCCCCTTGCCGGGGCAGCGCGCAGGCCTCCGCTGCGGGCTTCCGCGATCCAGGTGGTGGGATCCACCCGCCGCCACCCTTCCTCCTCGACCCACACCTCACTCCAGGCGTGGGCGTTGTCCTGGCGGAGGTCGAGGTAGCCAGGGCCGCCGAGGGGCTGCACCCAGGTGCCGCCCAGATAGCCGCTCACGACCCGGGTCGGCACCCCCGCCGCCCGCATCAGGGCGGAGATGGCGCTGGCGTAGTGGCCGCAGAAACCCTCCTGTCGTTCGAACAGGAAGGCATCGAGGGGGGCCAGCTTCGGCAGGGTGCCGGGGCTGCGGCTGTAGCGGAAGGGCCGGGAGCGGAACCAGGTTTCGGCCAGCGCCAGCCGGGCAGCCGGGGGCCCAGCCACCTGCCAGCTCCTGCCCAGGGCTTCCAGCTGCGGGTTCGTGCCGGCGGGCAGGCTCAGGTCCCTGGGACGGGGGATGTCGCGCCGCCATCCCCCGTCCGTTCCCTGGCCGGGGCCCAGTCCGTAGAGCCTTCGCTGGGAGGCACGGCCGCTGTGCAGCAGCTCCCCGCGGCCGTTGATCCGCAGCTCACGGCCCAGCGGCAGCGCCGAGCCGTCCCAGGGCACGGCCTCCAGTCCGCTGGCTTCGGCAACCCAGAGTTGCTGGGCCGTTGAAGACCCTGTGCCGGCCGGAACCGGTGCATTCTCGGAGTCGGTGCGTGGCCGGGTGGGGCTGGTCTGCCAGCTCTCCCCATCGAAACGGTCGTGCACGAGCACCCGCCAGTAGCGATCAGCCGCCGCCGGTGGCTGATCCCCTTCGAAGCTCACCCGTGCAGCGGGTTCCCCATTGGCGGCCAGGCTGGCGATGCTGCCCGGAGCGAGGCTTTCGCTCAGGCCCATCCGGGCTCCGCCCCGGCCGAGGTCGCTGAGAGGGGCGAAGGGGGCCAGGCGGGGCATCAGCACGAACAGGGCCAGGGCCATCGGCAGGGCACCCATGAGCACCTGCAGGCTGCGGCGCAGCAGCAACCGCCAGTCGGGTCCCTGGCCCGCCTCCAGGGCCAGCAGGCCGGCCAGGGCCAGGAACACCGCCAGCCCCTGGAGCAGGCTGGGCCCCAGATCGGTTTGCAGCGCCCCCAGAACCCCGGCGCATACCAGTTGCAGCAGGCCCACCAGCCGCCGTTCCGCCAGGCGTTTCGCCTCGAGCAGCTTCAGGCCCGCCAGAAGCGTGAGACCGATCGCCACCCAGCTCAGCACCAGGGCGGGTTGGAGCCCCAGCAGGCCCACGATCAGCAGTGCCTCCGCCAGCCATTGCAGACGGCGCGCCTCGGGGCTGGTGGCTTCGGGTGCAACCGCTGGGCGCCGCTGGCGGATGCGGCTGGCGGAGGAGGGGGGGCGGTCGATCACAGCGACCGGGGCGCCAGGGCCAGGGCCTCCAGGCACCGGTCCCGCTGGCCGGGCCCCTGGCCCGGCGGGATGGTGGTGGGCCCCAGCACCAGGCCGTAGCTGGACCCCTCCCCATGCAGGCGAAGGATCGCCGCACTGAGGTGTTCCAGGGCACGCTCCAGGGGGATCCCCGCGGCCGGAGTGAGCAGGGGGGCCTCCGCCAGAGGGGCCACGAAGCGCTTGGCATGGGCTCCCCGGCCCTGGGCCAGCAGCTTCCAGGCCAGCCGCCCGGCCCCATCCTCGGGGCGGTGGGCCTGGAGATCGTGCCAGAGGTCTCCCCCACTCTCCCCCCGGGAGCTGGTGCGGGCCCCCTCCTCTGACTCGGCCGGTGCCGGGGCCCGGCCCACCGGCCCACTCCGGGGGGCCGGGATCACCAGCTGGGGCACGGGGGGAGCCCAGCGGCTCCAGCACACGAACAGCCCCAGCGGCGCCGTGGTGAGCAGCCGCAGCGTCCCCGGCCGCACCCTTCCACGTTCCGGCGGTATCCAGGGCAAGGTGAGCAGGTGCTCACCTGGGGCCAGGCTGCGGGCGTCGTCTGGTTCGCAGGGGCCCAGCCGCAGCCGCAGGCCCTCGCAGCGACCCCGGCAGCGCAGCCGCAGCGGATAGGCCAGGGTGTCGCCCGCGAATCCCGCGGCGGGTTCACCGCTCCGCAGCTCCAGCCCCTCCAGGTTGAAGTGGGTGAGATGGAGGGTGAGCAGAAACAGGCCGAGCATCAGAAAGCTCAGCATGAGGGGCCCATTGCTCTCCAGCTGGATCGCCACCACCTGCAGCAGGCCGATGCCCGCCAGCCAGAGCAGCCCGAAGCGGGTGGGCACGATGTAGAGATTGCGCATTCCCAGCTTCAGAGGCTCGCCTTGCTGGGTTGTTCCGAAGTTCATCGAGCGAACCGTCCTCAAGGCGCGGGTTTCAGCGAAGAAGCTGGATGCCTTCCCGCAGGGCGCGGCTGTAAGGGCCAGCTTCAGCCTGCCTCGCCAGGCCCAGGCCTCGTCCCCCATCGAGCCGGTGTTCACACACCGGCTCCAGCACCGCCAGCACGTCGTCGGGAATCACATGGTCGCGGTCCTCCAGCAACGACCAGGCCCGGGCGGCGGCCACCAGGGCCAGCCCGGCCCGGGGTGACAGCGGCAGGCCATCGCCCTGGGGGATCCGGCTCCGCTCCAGCAGGTCGAGCACGTCGTCCAGCAGGGCCGGACTGCAGTGTTGCCGCTCCGCCTGTTCCTGGAGGGCCAGGAGATCGACAGGATCCAGGCTGGAGCCCACCGCTTCGGGCGGCTCACCTCTCCCCTCCAGTAGGGCCCGCTCCGCCTCCCGCCCCGGGAATCCCAGGCTCAGGCGCATCAGGAAGCGGTCGAGCTGGGATTCCGGCAGAGGGCTCGTACCCCCCTGGTCGAGGCCGTTCTGGGTGGCGATCACCAGGAAGGGCCGCGGCAGCGGGTGGCTGGTGCCATCCACGCTCACCCGCCCCGCCGCCATCGCCTCGAGCAGGGCGCTCTGGGTGCGGGGGCTGGCGCGGTTGATCTCATCGGCCAGCAGCACCTGGCTGAACAGCGGACCGGGCTGGAAGTGGAACTGGAGATTGGCCTGGTCGAACACGTTGAGGCCGGTGAGGTCGGCGGGCAGCAGGTCGCTGGTGAAGCTCACACGCTTGAAGTTGAGCCCGAAGCTGCGGGCCAGGGCTTCGGCCAGGGTGGTCTTGCCCACCCCGGGCAGGTCCTCGATCAGCAGGTGGCCCCGGGCCAGCAGGCAGGCCAGGGCCAACCGCACCTGGCGTTCCTTGCCCAGGAGCACCCGGCCGATGCTGTGGATCACCGGCTGCAGGCTCGGAGAGGACACCGCTGCGGCTCGGCGAGTCCGACCAGCTTGACCGATCCATGGCCGCCGGGGCGACCCGTGGTAGCTCTGGGCCCCCCTGCGGACCTCGCCGCCGATGGCCGGGCCTCCGGCCGCCGATCCCCACGGCGGCAACCGCATCGCCATCGCCCGGCGGCTGGGCTGCCGGCCGGAGCAGCTGCTGGAGGCCAGCGCCTCGCTCGTTCCCTTCGGCCCGCCCGCCAGCCTGAGGCGGGCGATGCGGCGGGCGGTGGGCGGGACAGCGGCGCCGCCGGGCCCGATCAGCGCCCTGGCGCCCCTGGTCTCGGGCCTGGCGGCGCTTCGGGTTCCCGGCGCCCCCCGGGCGGCATCGTTCTCCCAGCTGCGCGATTACCCAGACCGCGACTACGGCGCCCTGCGGCAGGTGATCGCCGCCCACCACGGACTCGATCCCGCCGCGGTGCTACCGGGCAATGGCGCCGCTGAACTCTTCACCTGGGCGGCCCGCGATGCCGCCGCCGCCGGCGTGAGCCTGCTGCCCAGCCCCGGCTTCGCGGACTACCGCCGCGCCCTGGCCTGCTGGCAGGGCGCCAGCCTTTCCCTTCCTGTACCGCTGCGCTGGCCGGCGGCCTTCCCCCAGCCCTTTCCCCTCGGTGGGGCAGCATCCGATCCCGACGTCGCGGGCGCCGTGCTGTGGATCACCAACCCCCACAACCCCACCGGCCAGCTCTGGAGCCGCGCTTCGCTGGAGCCGCTGCTGGCGCGCTTCGCCCTGGTGATCGTCGATGAGGCCTTCCTCCCTTTGGTGCCCGGGGGGGAGGCCCAGTCGCTGGTGCCGCTGCTGGCCGCCCACCCCAACCTCGTGGTGATCCGCAGCCTCACCAAGGTGTTCGCCATCGCCGGCCTGCGGCTCGGCTATGCCCTGGCCGATCCGGTGCGGTTGGCCCGTTGGGCCAGCTGGCGCGATCCCTGGCCCGTGAATGGCCTGGCGGCCCTGGCGGGGGAGGTGTTGCTGGGCGATGGCCCAGCCCTGGAGCGCTGGCTGGCGCGCGTGCAGGGCTGGGTGGCGGCGGAGGGGCCCTGGCTGGCCGAGCAGCTCGCGGCGGTGGCTGGCCTGGTGCCGCTCCCCTCAGCCACCAACTTCCTGCTGGTGCGGGGGGAGCTGGGCGGCCAGCCGCTGTCGTTGGAGCCGCTGCGGTTGGCCCTGCAGGAGCGCCACCGGATCCTGGTGCGGGATTGCCGCTCGTTTGAGGGACTGGGGGAGGACTGGCTGCGGATCGCCTTGCTGGATGGCGCGGGCAACCGGCGGCTACTCAGGGCGATCCGGCGGGAAGGGGCCGGGGCTCGCCCACCAGGGTCGTGATCAGGTCGGCGAGGTGGCGGTCGGCGTCCCGCACCGCTAGCCGGGCCATTCCCTGGCGCAGCTCCACCAGCGGATCGGCGGTCTGATCGGCATGGCGCAGCCGAGGTCCCAGCAGCCGCCAGACCGCCTGGGCCAGGGCCGGCTCCTGCGGAGCGTGCTGCCACACGATCACAGCAGCCCCCTCGGCGGCGGCGGCGGCGGCGTTGGCGTCCTGGTGGCGGTCGGCGGCGGCTGGGTAGGGCACCAGGATCGTGGGTGTGCCGGCCACCGCCAGTTCGCTGAGGCTGCCGGCGCCGGCGCGGCTGATCGCCAGGTCGGCGTGCTGCAGCAGGCCCGGCAGCTCATCGCTGAACGGTCGTTCCACCACGCCGGCCCGGTTGCAGTGACCGGACTCGGGGTCGTTGCTGCCGGTGAGATGCACCACCCGGCAGCCGGCGGCGGCCAGCTCCGGGATCAGAGGGCGCACCATCCGGTTGAGGCTCACGGCCCCCTGGCTGCCCCCCATCACCAGCACCAGGGGCCCATCGCCCGCCGGCACCCAGGCCGGCAGGGGCGCGGGCTCCAGGAAGGCCTGGCGCACGGGGGTGCCGGTCACCATCGGGTGGCACTGGGGCAATCGCTCAGCAGCCTCCGGTAGCCCCACGGCCACGTGGCTGCAGAGGCGCCCCAGCAGCCGGGTCACCTTGCCCGGCACCGCGTTGCTTTCGTGCAGCACCACGGGAACGCCGCACCAGCGGGCCGCCAGGATGGCCGGTGCCGCGATGTAGCCGCCGCTGCTGAACACCGCATTCACCCTCTCGCGCCGGATCAGCCGGCGGATCGGCCGAGCGGCGAGGAACAGCTGGCTCAGGTTGATCAGCTTGCGCAGCCCCTTCCCCTGCAGCCCCCCGGCCCGCACCGTGTGGAGTGGATAGCGGCTCGGCACCAGCTGGGTTTCGAGCCGGTCCGGCACCCCCACCCACAACACCCGCCAGTCCGGGGGCAGGGCATCGGCCACGGCCAGGGCCGGGAAGAGGTGGCCACCCGTGCCGCTGGCGGCGATCAGGAGCGTGGGCATGGTGGCGGCGCCTGGCGCGCCTAACTTAAAAGGCAGCATCAGGCCCGATCCGTCCAACCCCGGGCCGCCCTGCGGCTCCGCTCCGGTTTCATACCCTTCCGCCTCCCGTTCCGATGCCCTGTCGCCCGCCGTCCCGCTCCCGTTCCGCCCTGCTGCTGGCTGGACTGATGGCCGGTCTCGGGGTTCCGGTTCTGACCCTCGCCGCCCCCGCGGGGGCAGCGGTGCCCCAGGGGACTCCGGCCCCTTCAGCCGCGCTGCTCCAGGCCCTGGAGAGCGCCCTCAATGCCCGGGATGACGCTGCCCTCGTCGCCCTGCTCAAGTCCGGCCCGGGCCTCGATCCCGCTGAGCTGCGTCAGCGCCGCCAGTTGTTGCGGCAGCAGTTCCCGGATGCCACCTGGCAGGTGCGGGCCGGCACACCCCTCCAAGACGGCCGCGGCACCGTGAGTCTGCAGGTGAGCGGCACCCGCGTGCTGGCGGGCAGCACCTATCGCCTCGATGCCCAGCAGACCATGGTGCTCCTGAGCGACGGCAGCCATCTCGCCGGCCAGACCCTGCTGACCGAGTCGTCTTTGTTGCGCAGTGGTGAGAAGGCTCTACCGGTGCTGCTGCAGATTCCCGACGCGGTGCTCACCGGCCAGCGCTACGACGTGGATCTGATCGTCGACGAGCCCCTCAATGGCGCCTTGGTGGCGGGCGGGATCGCCGCCGTTTCGCTTCAGCAGGTGGCCGCCATGGAAAGCCCCTCGCTCGAGCTCGGTGCCCTCGGCGGCGGCGGGCTGTTCAAGACCGTGCGGGCTCCCCAGACCCCCGGATCCCAGACCTGGGCGATGCTGCTGGTGCATCCCCAGGGGGTGGTGAGCGCCACCAAGCGGGTGCGGGTGGTGGCGGATCGGCGGGCCCTCGATCCCTGATCACCCCCCAGGCCCCCATGGCCCGCCCCCGACGCATCTGGGTTGTCGATGATGATCCCGAGCTGCGCACCATGCTCGCGGGCTATCTCACGGAACAGGGCTATGCCGTGCGCGCCCTCGCCGATGGCGAGCAGCTGAGGGCTCGCCTTGAGGGGCACCTGGGCGGAGAGCGCCCCGACCTGCTGGTGCTCGACCTGATGCTGCCGGGCAGCGACGGCCTCAGCCTGCTGCGGCGCTTGCGCGACGACGGCGACGACCTGCCGGTGCTGTTGCTCTCGGCCCGCGCCGATGGTGTGGATCGCATCATCGGGCTGGAGCAGGGCGCCGATGACTACCTGGCCAAGCCGTTTCTGCCCCGCGAGCTCACCGCCCGGATCGAGGCGGTGCTGCGCCGCCGCCAGCCCACGCCGCCCGGATCGCCCCGCCCCGGCGCCGAGCCGATTCTCTTCGGCGACTGCAGGCTCGATCCGGTGGGTCGCCGCCTTGAGCGGGCTGGGGTGCCGGTGGTCATCACCGGCGGTGAATATGCCCTGCTGGAGGCCTTTGCGGCCCATCCGCACCGGCCCCTGTCGCGGGAGCGGTTGATCGAGCTGGCCCGCGGACCCGACAGCGAGACCGATTGCCGCAGCATGGATGTGCAGGTATCGCGGCTGCGGCGGTTGATCGAACCCGATCCCGGCCGCCCCCGCTATGTGCAGACCGTGTGGGGTTACGGCTACGTGTTCGTTCCCGATGGTCAACCCCGCCGTGGCTGATTCAGCGGGCTCCGTCCGACCAGATGTTCAGGCGGCCGCCCGGGCCCTGGCCTATGGGCTGATCGCCCTGGGCCTGGGCGCCCTGGTGCTGGCGCTGCTCCAGCTGCTGGTGGGCCGGCGCCTGGGGGAGCAGCGCCAGCAGCAGCTGGCGGCTGATGTGGCGTCCAAGGTGTTGCTGGCGGAGGTAGCCCTGGAGCGGTTCACTCCCGCCGCCTTGGCGGAGATCGCCGGCCTGCGGCTGGCGGTGGGCTCCGTGCCCGAGCCGGTGGCCTCCGGGACAGCCCCGGAGGGGGCGCCGTTCCCCCCCCGTGCGCCGGATCTCCTGCTGCGCCGCCAGGCGTTCGATCTGCAGCGCTCGCTCTGCCTCCGCCTTAGCCCATGCCCGCTGGTGCGGCCGTCAGTCCAGGCCCCTCGCGGTGTGTGGGTGCGGATGGCTTCCCCAAGCGAAGGCGCCCCACCGGATGCCGCTCCCCTCGAGACCGTGTGGCTGTTCGCCCCCCTGCCGCCGCTGCCGGGCTGGCCACCCGATCCGCTGCTGCTGGGGCTGGCCCTAGGGAGCGGTGGCCTGGGTACCGGTCTGCTCTATCTCGCCCTGGAGGTACACCGCCCCCTGAGGCGGCTGGAGCTGGCCCTGGCTGAGGTGCGTTTCGACCAGCCCGGCAGCCTTCCTCTGCCGGCTGGGGGCAGCGCGGCGGTGCGCAGCCTCACCGCCCGCTTCAACGGGATGGTGGAGCGGTTGGAGCGGAGCGGGCGTGAACGCGCCACCATGCTTGCCGGCATGGCCCACGACCTGCGCTCCCCCCTCACCCGCCTGCGCCTGCGCCTCGATCTGGCTGCCTCCGCCCATGCTCTGACGCAGGCGGATCACCACCGCAGCACCTCCGACTTGAACGCTCTGGAACGGATCACCCATCAGTTCCTGTTGTTTGCCGGTGCGGAGCAGTCCGAGCTGGCGGTTGTGGTGCCCCTCCACGACCTGTTGGCCGAGGTCGCCGCCCTGGTGGGAGAGGTGCCGCTGGAGCTGGATCTCCAGCCCCTGGAGAGGCGGGTGCGGCCCACGGCCCTGGCCCGGGCGGTGGGCAACCTGCTGGAGAACGCCCTCCAGTACGGGACGCCACCCCTGCGGCTGGTGCTACGCGCCGCCGAGCCGGATCCGCACGGTTTTGTGATCGAGGTGTGGGATCGGGGGGCCGGCATCCCCGCAGCGGCCTGGCCGATCGCCCTGGAGCCCTTTCAGCGGCTGGATGTCGCCCGGGGTGGTCAGGGCCATTGCGGCCTGGGCCTGGCCATCGCCGACCGCATCGCCCGCCTGCACGGCGGTGCTCTGCGCCGGCTGGAGGGAGAGGGGGGATTCGGGGTGGCGCTCACGGGCCGCTCCCTGCCCTCCCCGGATCCGACCCAGCCAGCTCAGGCCCTCGCCGATTGAAGCCGCCACGGCGGCCGGTCACATCCAGTCACAGATGGCTCCGGCTCCGGTCACAGAACGGGGGCATCCGTTGCCCACCATGACGAGGACCCCAGGCCTACAAGCCTCCCCTTCATGGCACCCATCACTCCCTGGCAACGCCCCCTGATCGCCGCAGCCCTGCTGCTGGGGCTGGGAACCGCCGTTCAGGCCCAGTCCACCGTTCCCTCGAAGCCCAGGGGCGAGGGTCCCCGGCTCACCGAGGCCCAGCGACTGAAGATGTTCCCCGAAACCCGCACTCTTGCTGCCCAGGATCACCGAGCCCGCATTGTCATCCTCCAGCAGGGGGAGCGCTGCATCAGCGCCGCCACCAATGGCGATGGCCTGCGCAACTGCATGCGCCAGGAGCGTGATGCGCTCCAGAACCAGCGCCAGCAGCATCGCAATGCCCTGCGCCAGATGTTCGTGCGCAACGGCATTCCGGTTCCAGATTGGAGCCAGCGCAAGGGCAGCCCCTCCCCCCGGCCAGTTGGGGGCATCCAGTCCTCCTGATCACTACGGCTGGGACGCCGCCAGTGGGATCAGCCGCATCGGCAGGCTCTGCGGATCGCTCAGTCCGCTGGTGGGGGTGATCTCCTGACCCCGGACCCAGCGCAGCAGGAGGGCCCTTAGGGGGCCGCCGTTGCTGCTGGCGTCGGCGGGCAGGTTGAAGTGGGTGCCCCCTTCCACCAGCACCAGTTCATGACGGCCTCGCGAGTAAGCACCGAAAGGGTGCAAGGCCTCGGGCCGGGTGGGCACCACGAAGTCGCGGCTGCCGCTCACCAGCAGCACCGGCACCCTCAGATCCACCAATCCGGCGGCGAACACCAGACCCTGGGGTGGACTGATCGCCGCCACCCGCGCGATGCGGGCATCGGCCAGGGAAGACTCGGTGGCGGCAGGCAGGAAACTGCACTGCAGCACCCAGCTGATGTTGCGGAGGGGGCTGCTGGCGCTGGCGCAGTCCTTCCAGAGGGCGGTGGGCAGGCTGCGGGCCCCGGCCAGTTGCAGGGCGGTGGTGCCCCCCCAGGAGTGGCCGATGAAGGTCACGTCGCGGGCTCGCACCCCTTCACCTCCCGGGAGGCTGCCGGCATCGAGGGCATCGAGCAGGGCCCGCACGTCGTGGGGACGCCGCAGGAATTCCTTTGGATCCGGTGGCGCGGCATTGCCCGCCAGCATCTCGGCCTGTTGGCTGATGTCGCTGCCGGGGTGCCTCGGCAGGAACACCGGTGCCCCGTGGCTGGCCAGATGCTGGGCCCAGCCGAGGAAGCTGGCGGGCGAATCCCAGAGCCCGTGGGAGATCACCACCGGCGGCAGGGTGGGGGTCCCGGTGGGCCGCACCACGGTGACCTCAAGCGGTTCACCGGTGTACGGCTCCGGGATCGTGCTCACCCTGGTCTGGATCGGGAATGGACCCCGTCCCAGGGCGGCCTGGCTCGCGGATGGCAGCTTCGGATAGGCGAGCACCAACCGATCCAGCTCTCGATGTTGTCGTTCGATCCGCCGCAACTGGGGCACTGCTCGATCCAGCCGGATCGTGATCTGGCGCCCCGGAATCTCCCGCAGCAGGTTGAGCAGGGTGGGCTTCTGGCCTGAGGCCTTCAGCCGGATCAGGGCTGTTCGGATCGGTTCGGGGTCCACGAGGCCCCGCTGGCCGGGATCCACCTCGATCAGTTGCTTGAGCAGCACCTCCACCTGCTGCACCATCGGACTGCTCTGGTAGTCCTGCTGGGGCAGGGTGTAGTTCACGAGATCATGGATGGCAGCGGCGAAGTTGCCATCCGTGGCCCGGTTCAGTTCGGCGAGGTCACTGTTGCCGGCCCAGAGAGCATCGGGGCTAGCCAGTTCCGAAACCCGGGCCGAGAGGGTGTCATCCAGGAGGGGGAGCCGCAGCTTCAGCACCTCAATCGCCCGGGCCGGCTGAAGAGTCATGCCGATGCTGCAGCCGGCCAGCAGGGCCAGTCCAGATGTGCTCACGCCAAGTCGAAAGCCAAAGGCCTGCAGCCGGGCGGCCAGGGACCGGGGAATCAGCGATCGCAGGTGCAAGGCCGAAGAACGAAGGGAGAGAGGGGCCTTGCTGGGGGGTGATGGTCGCATCGGAGTCGGCGCCTGTGATCTGCGCCTGATGCGAATTGGGAGCGTTGACCTGCGCTTTGTCCAGGCCCCATGCAGCATTTCAGCCTTATCAGCTTATCAGCAGTGGCTGAACAGCTCTGCCCTCCGATCCAGCCCTGATCACGGGAGCTGGATCGGAGGGCCGCCGGAGCGCAGGAAGGGCTCGTCTGGCAAAATCGGCGCCTCGTCACCAACCACTCTCCCGACCCCTTTCCAGATGCTGAGTTCGGCCAATCCCAGGGCCCTCAGGGCGTGGATCACCCGTTGGCCAGCCGTGGCGTTGCTCGCCTTCCTTGCCGCCCTGCCGGGCCAGGCCCGCCCCCGGGTTGCGCCCGGCATTCCCCGCGCTCCAGCTGCGGCCTATGGCTTTGCGGAGCTGCATCCCGCCTGGTTGCTCGGCAGTTACTGGGTCGGACGGCCCTGGCCCTGGGGCTGGTATCGGGCCACGCCAGCCACTTGGTCGGTGGAAGGGCTCGCTTCGGGGGCGGCCATCACCGAGGCCGTGAATGGTGCCCTGGCCCAGCGGCAGCCTGCGATTGAGGTGCCAGGCACCAGCAGCTGGCTCAACTACGCCTCCGTGGAGGCCCTGCCCAATGGCCGCATCAGCTTCTATTTCCGCAAAGCAGGAGTGGTGCAGCGGGGGGTGGGTGAATGCCAGCTGGGCCTGCTCAACGGGCGTCCGGTGAGTGGTCTTGGGGCGCACATGCTCAATGCCGCCTGCGTGGTGGCCTATGGCCGCGGCGCCTGAGTCCTCCCCAGGCACCGCGGCTTAGCCCGGTGAGGCCCGGGGCCCGGTCAGGCCTCATCCAGCGCCATCACGCCGGGCAACACCTTGCCTTCAAGCAGCTCCAGGCTGGCGCCGCCGCCGGTGGAGATGTGGCTCATTTGCTCGGCCACGCCCACCTTCTCCACGGCAGCCACGGAATCACCGCCGCCGATGATCGTGGTCGTGCCCGTGGCGCTGAGCTGGGCGAGGGTGTGGGCGATGGCGTTGGTGCCGGCGGCGAATTTGTCGAACTCGAACACCCCCATCGGGCCGTTCCAGATCACGGTCTTGCAGTCGGCCAGGGCGTCCTGGAACAGCTTCACTGAATCGGGGCCGATGTCGAGCCCCATCCAGCCATCGGGGATGTTTTCCACCTTGGCGATCTGGCTGTTGGCATCGGGGGCGAAGGTATCGGCCAGCACCACATCGGTGGGCAGCAGGAATTGCACCCCTTTGGCGGCCGCCTTGGCTTCGAGTTCGCGGGCCAGATCGAGCTTGTCTTCCTCCACCAGGCTCTTGCCAACCGCCAGGCCACGGGCCTTGTAGAAGGTGAAGATCATGCCGCCGCCCACAAGGATCTTGTCGCACTTATCGATCAGGGCCTCAAGCACGCCGATCTTGCTGCTCACCTTGGAGCCGCCCACGATCGCCGCCAGGGGACGCTTGGGTTCATCGATCGCGCCCTGCAGGTACTGGAGTTCCTTCTCCATCAAGTAGCCCGCCACGCTGGGCCGCAGGAATTTGGTCACCCCCTCGGTGGAGGCGTGGGCCCGGTGGGCGGCACCGAAGGCGTCGTTCACATACACGTCGGCCAGGGCCGCCAGCTTCTCGGCAAAAGCCGGATCGTTCTTTTCCTCCTCGGCGAAGAAGCGCACGTTCTCCAGCAGCACCACGCCGCCATCGGCCAGGGCCGCCACCTTGGCTTCGGCGTCGGGGCCGATGCAGCTGTCGGTCTTGACCACGGGGGCGCCCAGCAGGTCGCTGAGGCGGGCCGCCACGGCGGTGAGGCGCATCGCTTCGTTCACCTGGCCCTTGGGGCGGCCGAAGTGGGCGGCCAGCAGCACCCTGGCGCCCTTGCCGCTGAGATCAGAGATCGTGGGCAGGGCGGCGCGGATGCGGGTGTCGTCGGTGATGGCGCCGGCGTCATCGAGGGGCACGTTGAAGTCGACCCGCACCAGAACGCGCTTGCCGCGGAGTTCATCGGCGCTGAGGCTGGCCAGGGAACGCTTCGCCATGGGTACGGGTAGGGAAAGGCGCGGCGAGAATAGCCTCCAGAGGATCCCTCCCACCTGTCGGAGCTCGCGCCCGCGGACCGGGCTGTTGCTAGGACGTGGGGGCCGCCGTGTCCACCATGTTCGAGACCGTTCTCTTTCCCATCGACCAGAGCCGCCAGACGATGGAAACGGCTGCGGTGGCCCTGGAGCTGGCCAAGACCCACGGCAGCCGGTTGGTGGTGCTGTCGGTGGTGGAGGCCGAGGAGGGCGCGATGCACAACGCAGCGGCCGTGGCCAAGCTGCTGGAGCAGGCGCGAGCCAGCTTCGAGCAGGCGGGCGTTCCCTGCGAGATGCTTGAAAGAGAAGGCAAGCCCGCCTTCGTGATCGGCGATGTGGCCGATGAGATCAATGCCGATGTGATCGTGATGGGCACCCGGGGCATCAGCCTCGAGAGCAGCGAGCCCAGCACCGCCGCCCGGGTGATTCAGCTGGCTCCCTGCCCGGTGCTGGTGGTGCCCTGATGGTGGACCCGCAGGTGGGGGATCCGGAGGGCACGCCGCCTCGTCCCGCCCCGGAGGATCTGCCGCTCCCCTCGCCCGACGTGGAAGGCGATCATGTCGCGGCGTTGGTGGCCCGGCAGGAGGACCTGGCCCGGGTGCAGATGGCTGGGGCCCTGAGCAGCGCCGCTCCAGCGATTCAGTGGTATCCAGGTCATATCGCCAAGGCCGAGAAGGCCCTCGCCGAGAACCTCGCCAAAGTGGATCTGGTGATCGAGGTGCGGGATGCCCGCATTCCCCTGGCCACCGGCCACCCCCGCCTACGCCGTTGGATCGGCACCAAGCCCCACCTACTGGTGCTCAACCGGCGCGACATGGTGACGCCCGCCGCCCGCCAGGCCTGGGACGCCTGGTTCCGCAGCCAGGGGCAGACCCCCTGGTGGTGCGACGCCAAGGCCGGCACGGGGGTGAAGCAGCTGCAGCAGGCGGCGATCCGGGCCGGGGAGGCCCTCAATGCCCGCCGCCGGGGCCGGGGCATGAAACCGAGGCCGGTTCGGGCCCTGATGCTCGGCTTCCCGAATGTGGGTAAGTCGGCGCTGATCAACCGGCTAGTGCGCCAGAAGGTGGTGGAGAGCGCCCGCAAGGCCGGTGTCACCCGCAGCCTGCGCTGGGTGCGGCTGGGCCAGGACCTCGACCTGCTCGATGCCCCCGGCGTGCTCCCCCCCCGGCTCGACAACCAGCAGGCAGCCCTGCGTCTGGCCCTCTGCGACGACATTGGCCAGGCTGCCTACGACACCGAGGCGGTGGCCCTGGCCTTTGTGCGCTTGCTGGCGGCTCTGGAGCCCCTGGATGCCGCCGGGGTCGAGCCCCGGCTGCTGGAGCGGCGCTACGGCATGGCCCTCACCCCGTTGGCGGATGCGATCGGGGCTGCCGCCGTTGCAGCACAGGGTGACCTGCGCTTCCGGGAGTCTGCGCTGTTGATGCCGTCTCAGGCTCCGGTGATGCCAGCCTCACCCGATGCCCATGCCTGGTTGGCGGCCGCGGCAGCTCGGCACACCAGCGGCGACACGCTGCGGATGGCCCAGAGAGTGCTCGATGATTTCCGGCGTTCCCTGCTTGGGCCGATCGCCCTGGAGCTGCCCGCCGCCCCCGCTTCAGGCGCTCACCGCTCGGGCGATCAGCACCGTGAGCATCAGGATCGCCAGGAGCACCTGGAGAGCCATAAACAGCTTGGCGGGTCTTGAGATCGGCACCTCGCTGGTGGGTCCATAGGTGGAGTTCACGTTGAGGGAGATGAACAGGTAATCGATCAGGTGGGGCACCGGCGGGGCTTCGCCATCACGGCTGGGCCAAACGAAGGCTCCCCCCGGTGTGACGACATCAAGGAAAATATAGATGAACATGAACACAATCACGCTTTCCATATACACCGCTGCCACGTCCCACAGATTGGCCAGTCCGCCCCCTTGCACGGCGCTGGATGTCATCACCATCGCCATCACATTGGCCACCACCTGCACCATTGAGATCACCAGGTAGGTAAGCGACCAGACGAACAGGTGCTGGTGCCGCGATCGGTAGAGCGAGATCGCCAGACCCACGGTCACGATGATGAAGGCCAGGGTGCTGATCCGCTCCAGCGAGCTGAGCAGGGAATTGAAGCTGTGGGCCACCTTGTGGTGGCCCTCGATCCGCTCCACCAGCAGCGCATCCATCACCCACACCACCGTGGTGGCCAGGAGCACCAGCAACCTTCCCTTCCCGTGGGTGAGTCGCTCTCGCAGGGCCGCAGCGGGCGCCAGGTCCGCAGCGGGCGAGAGAGCGGTGGTGGTATCGGATGGAGAAGGCATCGCCTCAGGATGCATCATCCCCGCGGCTCCAGCACGCTGTGCTGGCTCCTGAGCACCGATCCTTATGGTGGAGGTGCCTGAACGCTTCTGCCGCCGCGCCATGTCCAGCTTCGGCGAAGGCGAAGGTGAGCTGATCACGCTCCATTACCCCAAGCCGCTGCCGATGCGGCTGGATCGCTGGCTGGTGGCCGAGCGGCCTGAGCAGAGCCGCGCCCGCATCCAGAAATTCATCGACGCCGGCTTCGTGCGGGTCAACGGCGTCACGGGGCGGGCCAAGACCCCCCTGCGCCTGAACGATGAGGTGCAGCTGTGGATGCCACCCCCGGAGCCCCTGCCGTATCTGGTGGCCCAGCCCATCCCCCTGGATGTGCTGTACGAGGACGAGCATCTGATCGTGATCAACAAGCCCGCCGGTCTCACGGTGCACCCTGCCCCGGGCAACAAGGACGGCACCCTGGTGAACGGCCTGCTGCATCACTGCCCCGACCTTCCCGGCATCGGCGGCGAGATGCGGCCCGGCATCGTGCATCGGCTCGACAAGGACACGACGGGGTGCATCGTGGTGGCCAAGAGCCAGGAGGCGCTGGTGAAGCTGCAGAGCCAGATCCAGCGGCGCATCGCCTCGCGGGAGTATCTGGCGGTGGTGTACGGCCAGCCCGCCGGCGACCACGGCACCATCGTCGGGGCGATCGGCCGCCATCCCAGCGATCGCAAGAAGTACGCCGTGGTGCAGGACGACTCCGGTCGCCATGCCTGCACCCACTGGCATGTGCAGGAGCGCCTCGGCGACCATGCCCTGCTGCGCTTCAAGCTCGATACCGGCCGCACCCACCAGATCCGGGTGCACTGCGCCCACATCGGGCACCCGATCGTGGGCGATCCCACCTACAGCCGTTGTCGTCGCCTGCCGATGGAGCTGCCCGGGCAGATGTTGCATGCGGTGCGGCTGGGCCTCAACCATCCGATCAGCGGTGAACGGCTGGTGTTCGAAGCACCCCTGCCGGAGCGGCTGACCACCCTGCTAGCACGGCTGCGACGCCATCATGGGGTCAAATAATGTCGTTGATCACTCCATAATCTCATGCCCCTCTTCCAGCACGGCATTGCAAGCGGTGATCCACTCGATGATCGGGTGATCCTCTGGACCAGGGTCACCAGCCAGGCAGACGCGGTGCCCGTGCTCTACGAGGTGGCTATTGATCCTGCTTTCGCCACTCTTGTAACCCAAGGCCAGGTGGAGGCGCGCGCCAGCGCAGACCACACGGTGCATGTCGATGCAACGGGGCTGGCTCCGGATTCGCATTATTACTACCGCTTTCATGCCCAGGGGGAGACCTCGCCCACGGGCCGCACCCGCACCCTGCCTGGGGCAGGGGTTAGCCATTTGCGCTTTGCCCAGGTTTCTTGCTGCAAATTCAACGCCGGCTTCTTCAATGCCTATGCCGCTGTCGCTGCGCGGGAGGACCTCCAGTTTGTGCTTCATCTAGGTGACTACATTTACGAAGCCTCCAACACCCCTCCCGCCGGCCAGACCCCCGGCGCCGACATCGGAAGGCCGTTTGATCCGTTGCACGAATGCAAAACCCTTGCAGACTACCGTTGTCGCTATAGTCAATACCGACGTGATCCCGATCTGCAGGCCTTGCACGCTGCCCTGCCGATTGTCGCCACCGTGGACGATCACGAATTTGCTGATGGCGCCTGGCGTGGCGGAGCCGATGAACACCAGGAAGAGCGGGATGGCCCCTGGCAGGATCGGGTGAACTCTGCCCTGCAAGCCCGAGCGGAGTGGCTGCCGCTGCGGCCGGTGGATCCAGCCGATCCCTGGCGGGTCTACCGGAGTCTCCACTTCGGCGCCCTTGCTGACCTTCACCTCACCGCCACCCGCATCTATCGCGATCTTCCTGTACCGGGTAAGGAGATGCACAGCCCGCAGCGCACCGCTTTGGGCCTGACTCAGCGCCAGTGGCTCTTTGATGCCTTCGACAACAGCACGGCATGCTGGCAGTTGATTGGTAATCCCTCGGTGATGGCCACCACATGGAAGGAGGGTCTGCCGGAAACGGTGCTGACAGCGTTGAAAAAAACGAAATTGGTGAATCCCCAGGGTGATGGGCCCGATTACGATCAGTGGGATGGCTATCCGGTGGAGCGGCAGATGATCTACCGCTACTTTGCTGAGCATCCCGGCAATTTTGTTGTACTCAGTGGAGATATCCATGTGAGCATGGCCCTTGAGTTGCGTGCCGATACTGGTGATTTGGAGGCTGAGCCGATTGCGGTTGAATTTGTGAATACAAGCGTCACCGCGCAGAACTTCGACGACAAAATGATGTGGCCCGCTCGTGGCCAATCCTTGGCTTACGAAGAAGAGTTAAAACGTTGCCTCAATCATGTTAAGTACGTGAATCTTGATGGTCATGGTTACAATATCGTTGACGTCACTCGCGAGCGAGTGCAAGTGGAGTGGTGGCATGTCGACACCGTTCTCGCTCCCAGTTCCCAAGAGCGCTGCGACGCGGTGATTCAGGTCAACCCAGGCAGCTCCCGGCTGATCCTGGTCGAGCCCTGAACCCGAGGCCTGAGCCATCAGCCATCAGGGCGGTAGCCATGGCCTTGGTCGCAGGCTGGCTCAGGGGTGGGGCTGCTCGCTCTGGATCGTCTCGAAGATCGTGTGGCGCTCGAACCGTTGGGCCACGGCGATGGCGGTGAGGGTGCAGAAGCCGATCGGCAGCACCAACCGGTAGTCCTTGCTGAGCTCGAAGGTGAGCAGGATCGCCGTCAGCGGGGTGCGGGTGAGCGCGCCGAGGAAGGCCCCACCGCCGGCGAACATCAGGGTGTTGGGGGCGGTGTGGAAGAGCAGCAGGGCCAACTGCTGGACCAGTGTTCCCAGGCAGGCCCCCACCACCAGGGCTGGCGCCAGGAAGCCTCCGGGAGCATCGGCGGCCACCGCCAGGGCCGTGCCCGCCCCCTGCAGACCCAGCATCAGCAGGGCCTGGGCCGGATCCACCACCCCGCCCAGGGCCTGCAGCCCCACCTGGGCTGGGTTCTCAAATTCGGGCGGCAGCAGGGCCCAGCCCACGCCGCTGACCAGGCCCACCAGCGCCAGCAGCCGCCATGGGGGCTGCCGCAGCGCTGCCAGCCGCCGCCGCAGCCCCAGGATGCAGCGTTGATAGGGCAGGGCCAGCAGACCTGCCAGGGCACCCAGGCCCAGCAGCAGCGGCAGGTCGATCAGCCGCAGGTCCGCCAGCGGGCTCGGATAGTCGGAGATCGGCACCAGGTTGCGCCACAGCAGCGGTCCACCGCCCGGACTGTTGAGCAGGCGGGTCCAGAACACGGCCGCAAAGGTGGCGAAGGCCGCCGTGGCGTTGACCCGCAGATCGGTGCGCTTCTGCAGTTCCTCCAGGAAGTAGGCGAGCCCGCCGAGGGGGGCATGGAAGATCGCCGCCAGGCCCGCCCCACTGCCGATCGCCACCGCCAGTCGTTCATGGCGATTGCCCAGCCCTCGGCTGGTCTCCCTGGCCACTGAGGCACCGATCTGGATCGACGGACCCTCGGGGCCCACGGGGATGCCGCTGCCGATCGCCAGGCCGCTGGCGATCAGCTTCACCACAGCCACCTGCCAGCCCATCGGGATCGGCCGACCGCGCAGCCATTGCAGCACCTGCACGATGCCCGATCCCTTCGCCGCCGGTTCCAGCCCGACCAGGGCGCCGGCCAGACCCCCGCCCACCAGGCCCAGCAGCGGCAGCACCAGCCAGGGCGGCAGATGGGCGGCCAGCTGCAGGCGCAGGCTGTTCAGCAGCGCGATTTCGCGGCCATAGAGCCAGATGCCGAGCGCCACCACGATGCCGATGGCATTCACCAGCAGAAACGGCTGCAGCAACCGCGGCCGCCGGGGGCTGGTCGGGGTCACCGAGGGTGGAGGGGCCGCCGTGGGTGGAAGGGCCATCAGGGCAGGGCCGGCAGGCGCGGACAGGCCTCCACCAGGGTGCGGGTGATGGCGGCGCGGGGATCGGCCAGCAGGCGGGCGCCCGGCCCCTCCTCCACGATCCTTCCCCCCTCCAGCACGATCACCCGGTGGCAGAAGCCGCTGGCCACGGAAAGGTCGTGGGTCACGAACAGCATCCCCAGTCCCAGCTCCCGCTGCAGACGCCGCAGCAGCTCCAGCACCTCGGCCTGCACCTCCGCATCGAGCATGCTCACGCTCTCATCGCAGAGCAGCACCTTCGGCTCCAGGATCAGGGCGCGGGCGATGGCCACCCGCTGCTGCTGGCCTCCCGAGAGCTGGCGGGGCAGGCGCCGCTCGAAGCTCTCCGGGGGCTCCAGGCCCACCGCCGCCAACAGGGCCCGGGCCCGCTCGCGGGCCTCGGCATGGCTGGCCAGGCCGTGGATCAGCAGCGGGTCGGCCACCGCTTCCCCCACGGTCATCTGGGGATTGAGGCAGGCCAGCGGATCCTGGAACACCATCTGGATGCGGCGGCGAGCCCGGCGCAGCTCGGCGCCCTTCAGGCTCCGCAGGTCGCGGCCCTCCAGCCGCACGGATCCGCCCCGCACCGGGGCCAGGCCCATCAGGGCGCGGCAGAGGCTGCTCTTGCCGCAGCCGGAGGCCCCCACCAGACCCACCGTTTCGCCCTCCTGGAGGCTCAGGCTCACCCCATCCACCGCCTTGAGCCAACGCGGCTGCCAGGGCGGCGAGGGTAGGGGGTGCCAGCTGCGCAGTTCGTCGATCTCCAGCACCAGTGGTCGCTCCGGTATCGCTTCGGCCACGCCCCCCTCCCGCAGACGGGCCGCCCCCACCAGCCGCTGGGCCAGGGGCGAGCGGGGAGTGGTGAGCAGGGTGTGGCTGGGGGCCTCCTCCACCAGCCGACCACCATCGAGCACGGCGATTCGCTCGCACCAGCGGCCGGCCATGGCGAGGTCGTGGCTGATCAGCAACAGGGCGCTGCCGGATTCCTCACACAGGCCGGCCAGCTCGGCCATCACCTGGCCCGCCACCGCCACATCCAGGCTGGTGGTGGGTTCATCGGCGATCACCAGGGGGGGGCTCAGGGCCAGGGCCAGGGCGATCGCCAGGCGCTGGCGCATGCCGCCGCTGAATTCGTGGGGATAGCTGCCGTAGCGGGAGGGATCGATGCCCACCCGCTCCAGCAGCTCCCGGGCCCGCTGTCGCTGGCGGCTCCTCTCCCCTGCTCCGAAGTGGTGGGCGGCCAGGGTGTCGCGTAGATGCTCGCCGATCGTGAGCAGGGGGTTCAGGCGCGTCATCGGGTCCTGGAACACCAGGCCCACCGCCCCACCGCGGAGACGGCGCAGATCGGCGCGGCCCAGGCGGCGGGGATCCTGGCCGGTGAGTTCCAGCTCCCCCTCGCAGCTGCTGCCGGGCGGCAGGAGCTGAAGCACGGCCCGGGCCACGGTGCTCTTGCCGCAACCCGATGGACCCACCAGGGCCAGCCGCTCGCCGGGGTGGAGGGTCAGCTCGAGACCATCGAGGGTGGGGCGCTCGGCGCCGGGGTACCGCACCTGGAGTTGCCGCAGCTCCAGCACCGGGTCGTCGCCCCGCGGGAACGGGCCCGGGTTCGCAAGGCCGGAGTCAGGGGTGGATGGAGGCATGGCCATGGGCCGGACGCCGCGTTTTGGGTGGTTCCAGCTTGATCGGCCGGCGGTGGTCATGCCGGCCTCCCGATGGCTAGATGCCCACAACCGGGCCCGCAGGCGCGGTCGGATGCCCAGATCTGAATACGATGAAATTCAACTGTGGGGATGAATGCGCAGGGCCGTTCCCGATCCCCCTTCCGCGACCCGGGCCGAATCTCACGGCCCTCGTTCCGTTGAGGCCGATTCCCGTAAAGGTTCCGGCCTTGTTTCTGATGGTGCAGTGGGTGCGGTCGGTCTAGCGGGTTCCGAGGCTGCGCCCCCAGGAGAGGGGCTGGTCCGTGTTCCTTCTGCAGCATCGGAAGCTCTCTCCCATCCATCCGCCCGGCGCCGCACGATCGCCGGTCCCGAGGATTACGGGATCCCACTGCCTGAGTGGCTCGCCCAGTGCGTGCGGCACGTGCCGCCGGGCGATGGCGACACCTGCCCGACCGACACCGAGGCCCTGCTGGCGGCCGCCTTCGACTTCGCCTTCCAGCTTCACGCAGGACAGTTCCGGGCCAGCGGCGAGCCTTACATCATTCACCCGATCGCGGTGGCCGATCTCCTGCGGGACATCGGCGCCAGTGCGGCGGTGATCGCCGCCGGCTTCCTGCACGACGTGGTGGAGGACACCCAGGTCACCCCGGAGGACATCGAGGCCCGCTTCGGCGCCGAGGTGCGTGCCCTGGTGGAGGGGGTGACCAAGCTCGGCGGCATCCACTTCACCAACAAGACCGAAGCCCAGGCCGAAAACCTGCGCCGCATGTTCCTGGCTATGGCCAGCGACATCCGCGTGGTGTTGGTGAAGCTGGCTGACCGTCTCCACAACATGCGCACGCTCGGCGCCCTGAAGCCCGAGAAGCAGCAGCGCATCGCCCGCGAGACCCGCGAGATCTACGCCCCCCTGGCCAACCGCCTCGGCATCGGCCGCTTCAAGTGGGAGCTGGAGGATCTGGCCTTCAAGATCCTGGAGCCCGAGGCTTTCCGGGAGGTGCAGCAGCAGGTGTCCACCAAGCGCAGTGAACGGGAGCAACGGCTCGCGGTCACGGTGCAGTTGCTGCGGGATCGCCTGGCCTCCGTGGGCCTGACCAGTTGTGAGGTGAGTGGTCGGCCCAAGCACCTGTTTGGCATCTGGAGCAAGATGCAACGCCAGCAGAAGGCCTTCCACGAGATCTACGACGTGGCCGCCCTGCGCATCCTCTGCCCCAACCTGGAGAGCTGCTACCGGGCCCTGGCGGTGGTGCACGACACCTTCCGGCCGATCCCAGGGCGCTTCAAGGACTACATCGGTCTGCCCAAGCCGAATGGATATCAGTCGCTGCACACGGCGGTGATCGGCCGCCACCGCCCGATCGAGGTGCAGATCCGCACCGCCGACATGCATCAGGTGGCGGAATACGGCATCGCCGCCCACTGGAAATACAAGGAGGGTGGTTCGCCCGCCGCCGCCGACACCGAGCGCTTCAACTGGCTGCGGCAGCTGGTGGATTGGCAGAAGGAGGACGCCGGCGAGGACAGCAGCGATTTCCTGCGCTCGATCAAGGAGGATCTCTTCGATGAGGAGGTGTTCGTGTTCACTCCCTCCGGTGATGTGGTGGGCCTGCGCAAGGGATCAACGGCGGTGGATTTTGCCTATCGCATCCACTCCGAGGTGGGCAATCACTGCCAGGGCGTGCGCATCAACGACCGCCTCTGCCCCCTGCCCACGCCGCTCCAGAACGGCGACTTCGTGCAGATCATCACCTCGAAGGCAGCCCATCCCAGCCTCGATTGGCTCAACTTCGTTGCCACCCCCACGGCGCGCAATCGCATTCGCCAGTGGTACAAGCGCAGCCACCGCGAGGAGAACATCCTCCGGGGTACCGCCATGCTGGAGCGGGAGCTGGGCCGTGAAGGGTTCGATGCCCTGCTCCATGGCGAGGCCATGGCCCGGGTGTCGCGGCGCTGCAATCTGATCAGCAGCGAGGACCTGCTCGCCTCGATCGGCTTTGGCGGCGTGACGCTGCAGCAGGTGCTCAACCGCCTGCGGGAGGAGCTGCGGTTGGCCAGCGCCGCCGCCACGCCGGTGCTCAGCAACGAAGACCTGGCCCGCACGGTGACGGCCCAGGCCGACCAGGCGGCCCCGGCGCCTCCGGTGCACCGCACCGAAGCCGGCAGCGCCAGTCCGATCATCGGTCTCGAGGGCCTGGAGTATCGCCTCGGCGGCTGCTGTTCCCCCCTGCCCGGCGAGTCGATCGTGGGCAGCGTGGCCCTTGGCAACCATGGCATCACCATCCATCGGCAGGACTGCGGCAACCTCGCTCAAGTGCCGGTGGAGCGCCGGTTGCCGGTGCGCTGGAACCCCCTGGCCGACGACCAACGCCGCCGCTACCCCGTGCAGCTGCGCATTGAGGTGCTCGATCGGGTGGGCGTGCTCAAGGACATCCTCACCCGCCTCTCCGACCATCGCATCAATGTGAGCGATGCCCGCGTGCGCACCAATCCCGGTAAGCCGGCCCGCATCGACCTGCGGGTGGAGCTGGTGAGCTCCCGCCAGCTGAGCGACACCATGGATCAGATCCGCTCGATGGCGGATGTGCTGGATTTGGCTCGTACCGGGATCGGTTGAGGGTGAGTGCCAATCCTCCTGGCAGCGGCCAGAGGATTGGCGAAGTGCCTGAGTCCCTTGGATCAGTGGGCCACGGGGATCGCATCCACCGGCTCGAAGAAGGCGATGAACAGCACGCAGGGCGCTCGCCGTGGCTGCGACGTCCATCGCGGCGGCTTGGTGAGGGTCCGCGCACAGGCTCCTGCCCCCGTGTCGGGTGTTACAACCCAGCCAGAGCGACGCGGCTACAACATCGCCACGCCCGACCACCCATCCCATCGCCAGCCGTGCCATGACCTCCGAACAGGCTTCCCAGCTGATCGACAACACCCTGGATTTAGTGCATCAGCGCCTCCAAGATCTTGAGGCGCAGGCCTTATCCAAGGAGCATAAGGCCCTGGCGGCGGAGTTTCGCGAATGGCGCCAGCCTTCTGGCGGCCACATCGATCTGATGGTGTTTCCGGGGCTCAGTAATTCCTGAACGAACGGATCAGCCCTCATCTGGTGTTGGAATGGTTGCTCACATCAGGTCGATCCTCTTTTGTGTGGATGGTGTTGCGCTGATTGATGTTCTGTAATCATGCCTATTGCTGAGTGTGTTGTTGCTGAGTATGTTGTGCTGATCGTTGGAGCCTTGGCTCGTTATAGGTTCCTGGCGCTCATGATGTTCTTGGCGCAGTTTCAGGCGTGATCGAATCATCAGCGGGGCTGGCGATCAGGAATTCATCCCCGCTCCAACCGGTTCCGGCGTTCGCGGTGGTGAAACCAGCGCCAGCACCCCACCCCCACCACGGCAGCGGCCAGGATTCCCATCACCACCGAGCCCAGCAGCAGTCGGCTGGTGAAGGCCCAGCCCAGATCACCCAGCCGTTCCAGATTCAGCTCAGCCTGTCCCGGCCAGGCCGGACCGGGCCCGATCAGTAGGACACCCAGCTGGTAATTCAGCCAACAGATTGGCAAGGTGGTGAGGGGATTGCTGATCCAGGTGCCCGCCGCCGCCAGGATCCTGTTTCCGCGGATCGTTGCCGCCAGGGCTACCCCCAGCACGATCTGAAGTCCGAAGAAGGGCAGGCAGCCGGTGAACACACCCGCCGCCAACCCCCGCGCCCGGTGGGCAGGGCTGCCGTCCTGCTGCCACAGCCAGCGGAGCCTATGGATCAACCAGGGCCCCAGGGCCCCGCACCGGTCTCGCAACTGAAGCACCAGTGAGCCTCGTGGCCGGGCCCTCGACCCTGGGCCGGGCGATCCTGGCCGGGGCGGAGACTGGCGATCACGACGCGGCATGGATTCGGTGGCTGGTGCTGCACCCGAATGGGATTCAGACCCTAGGGGCGGGAAGGGAAAATCCGGCGATCCCGGGGACACCATCGCAGCCATCGCCACCGCAGTGGCGCCCGGAGCGGGCAGCGTGGCGATCGTGCGCCTCTCGGGTTCCTCGTCTGAAGCGATCGGCCGGCGGCTGTTCACGGCGCCGGGCCAGCAGGTGTGGGACAGCCACCGGGTGCTCTACGGCCACGTGGTGGATCCGGCCAGCGGCGAGCGGGTGGATGAGGCCCTGCTGCTGCTGATGCGTGCTCCCCGCAGCTTCACCCGCGAGAACGTGGTGGAGTTTCACTGCCACGGGGGCTTGGTGGCGGTGCGGCGCGTGCTCGAGCTCGTGCTGGCGGCCGGGGCGCGCCTGGCCGCTGCCGGTGAGTTCAGCCAGCGGGCCTTTCTCAATGGGCGCCTCGATCTCACCCGGGCCGAGGCCCTGATGGAGCTGGTGGCGGCCCGCAGCCGCCGCGCCGCCCAGTTGGCCATGGCGGGCCTCGATGGCGGGCTGCAGCGGCGGATTGGGGCTCTGCGGGAACGCCTGCTCGATCAGCTGGCCGAACTGGAGGCCCGGGTGGACTTCGAGGAGGATCTGCCCCGCCTCGATCCGCTGGCCGTGAGGGCCGAACTGGAGGCGGTGCGCGGCGAGCTCGCGGCTCTGGTGGTCGAGGCGCGGCAGGGCGAGATCCTGCGGGAGGGGCTGAGGGTGGCCATCGTGGGTCGTCCCAACGTGGGCAAGAGCAGCCTGCTCAATCGCCTCAGCCGGCGTGAGCGAGCCATCGTGACCGATCTCCCCGGCACCACCCGCGACCTGCTCGAAAGTGAGCTGGTGCTGGAGGGCGTTCCCCTCACCCTGCTCGACACCGCCGGTATCCGCGCCACCACCGATCCGCTGGAGCGGCTCGGCATTGAACGCAGCCGGGAGGCCCTGGCGGCGGCTGATGCGGTGCTGCTGCTCTTTGATCTGAGCGCCGGTTGGACCGCCGAGGACGAGGCCCTGCAGGCCTTGGTGCCGGCGGGGGTGCCGCTGCTGCGGGTGGGCAACAAGGCGGATCTGCTGGATGCGGACGCCGCAACGGCACCTCCCGGGATGCCAGCGGGCGCCGCCGATCTGGCCATCAGCGCCCACTCCGGCGCCGGTGCCGAGGCCCTCGGCCCGCTGCTGCTGCGGCGCTGCGGGCTGCAGGATCTCCAGGGGATCGCGGTGGCCCTCAATCAACGGCAGCGGGAGCTTGCGGCAACGGCCGTCCAGGGCCTGGAGCGCAGCCTGGCGGCGGCGGATGCGGGCCTCCCCTGGGACTTCTGGACCATCGATCTGCGGGATGCGGCGCGAAGCCTGGGGGCCATCACCGGTGAGGAGGTGAGTGAAGCGGTGCTCGATCGGGTCTTCAGCCGCTTCTGCATCGGCAAGTGAGCCTGCGGCCCTCCTGAGCGGTTGGCGTCGCCGCCGGACCAGGTTGGGGGCTGTGGCCCGGCTGTTCGGAGCCGGTGGCATTGTTGGTTCCTGTTCCCTGCCATTCCCGGTGGGTTCGCGGGGTCGCCCCCGGCCCTGTCATCCCCGGCCCCGCAGTCCATGGTGTCGCAGCCTGATCCAGCCCCGACCGGTGATGTGGGTGCTCACCCAGCCGCTCCGTCAGCCGTCGATGCCGCCCCCAGCCTGCTGGGGCTCGCCCAGGCGGGGCCGGGGATCAGATCCTCCGGAGCTCCTGCGACCGGCGCTGCCATGACCCTGCCCGCCGCCCTGATCGAGCCCCTGCTGCGGGCTTGGCTGGCGGAGGATCTGGGCCGCGGAGACCTCACCGCCCCCGCCCTGGTTGGCCGGCGTGGCCGGGGGTCCTGGTTCGCCAAGGGCGATGGGGTGTTCTGCGGCGGCGTGCTGGTGGAGCCCCTGTTCCGGCTGCTGGATCCGGCGGTGGCGGTGCGCCTGCTGGTGGCCGATGGGGAGCCGGTGCTCGCCGGCCAGCGCCTGCTCCACCTCGAGGGCCAGGCCGCCGCCTTGGTGGCGGGGGAGCGCACCGCCCTCAACCTGGCGATGCGGCTCTCCGGGATCGCCACCGCCACCGCTGCGCTGGTGGCGGAGCTGGCCGGTACCGGCGTGCGGTTGGCGGACACCCGCAAGACCACCCCCGGCTTGCGGTTGCTGGAGAAATACGCCGTGCGCTGCGGTGGCGGCGTGAATCATCGGCTGGGGCTCGATGATGCCGCCATGCTCAAGGAGAACCACCTGGCCTGGAGCGGTGGCATCGGCCCGGCGATCGCGGCGGTGCGCGCCTCGGCCCCCTGGCCGGCCCGGGTGATCGTGGAGGCCGAGACGGAGGCCGAGGCCAAAGCGGCGGTGCGGGCCGGGGCCGATGCGGTGCTGCTCGATGAGTTCAGCCCGGAGGCGCTAGAGGCCCTTGTGCCGCGGTTGCGGGCTCTGGCGGCCGAGCGGATAGTCGCCGGCGGAACCGGATCGCTGCTGCTGGAGGCCTCCGGTGTGCGGCCCGAGCAGCTGCGGGCCTACGGAGCCACTGGCATCGACCTGATTTCCACCAGTGCCCCGATCACCCGCTCCGCCTGGCTGGATCTGAGCATGCGCTTCGAGCCGGTGCTGATTTGATCGTGCTGGCCGGGGTTACCCCGCCTTGATCAGGAAGAGGGGCTCAATCAAGAAGAGGGGAAGAAAGCAGGGCATACACAGCTTCACTTTCCGTTGACCAGCCGTGGGATCCTCCATACCTTGTCGAGGTGTGATCCGAGCCGCCTGTGGCCGTGCCCTCCGTGATCGAATTCGGCCCTAGGCCCCAGCGCAGCCCTCTCCAGCGCTTTCTCCGCTGGCTCCCCATGGCCGGCGGCCTCGCCCTGGCCCTCTCTCCTCTCGCCGCCTCAGCCGAGACGGTGTTGGAGAAGGCCCTGCGCACCGGCGAGCTGGTGATGGTGGGCACCACCGATTCCCCCCCCCTGCTGAGCCTGGATGCCAAGGGGCAACCGGTGGGCTACGCCATCGAGGTGGGGCGTCGCATCGATAACGAGCTCAGCGCCCAGCTCGGCGGCAAGGTGCGGATCCGCTTCGTGCCGGTTGCCAACACCGCCGCCATGGTGCAGGCCGTCGCCAGTGGCGGCGCGGCCCTGGCCTGTGGTGTTCCCTTCAGCTGGGAGCGGGAGATGGTGGTGGATTATTCCCTGCCGATCGGCCTCTCTGGCCTGCGAGTGCTCGCGGGATCGGCCGCCATCGATGGCAGCCCCGCCTCCCTGGCAGGTCGCCGGGTGGCCACGGTGAGCGGCTCCCTGGGGGCGACCGCCATCGGCACCTTGCAGCCCGCGGCCAAGGCGGTGTCGTTCGACTCCCTGGATGCTGCCGTGTCCGCCCTGAAGCAGGGCAAGGTGGATGGTGTGCTGGGCGATTCCAATGTGCTCGCCGGCTTGCGCAAGGTTCGCAACCTCAGCGCCACTCGGCTCGTGCCCGATGAACCCTTCGCCACCTATGGCGTGGGCTGCATCGTGCCGCAGAACAACTCCGACTTGATCAATGTGGTGAATCTCGCCATCGCCAAGCAACAGGCGGCCTATCTCGAGGGGCAGCCCGATGCCGTGGCCAGCATCGATCCCTGGGTCGGTCCCAACGGGGTGCTGGGTATTCCCGCCGAGCGGATCCGCGGCTTTTTCCAGAGCAGTCTCCTGAGCCGCGAAGCCCTGCTCCTGATCCCTGTTCCCGCGGCCAAGCCGGCGCCCTGATCGGTCGCCTCCCCCCCCCGCTCTCTCGCTCCCCCTTTGGCACCCCCCCTGCATTCGATGGCCTACATCCCCCGCTCTGGTCTGTTCGGTTTCCTGTTGCTGCTGGCTGCCCTCGCTCCTGCGGCGGGCATGGCGGCCAGCGGTGCCGCTCCGGCCCTTCCCGATTCCCCTGCCATCAGCAGCGGCCCGGTTGAGCCGGTCGCCGCCGAGAGCATCGAAGGCCGGCTGCGTCGCATCAGCGCTGCCCTGCGGGCTCGCGATTCGATCGATCCCGCCGCATCCCGGCCAGCCGATTCCACCAACGGCAAACTCGCCTTGGTGTTCGCCAATGCCCCCGGGGTGGGCTTCCGCAACGGTGGGGGCTTCCGCAACGGCGGCTGGGGCAACGGCGGCTTCCGCAATGGCGGCTGGGGCAACGGTGGTTTCCGCAATGGGGGCTGGGGCAACGGCGGAGGCTTCCGCAATGGGGGCTTCCTGAATCGCTGGTGATCCGGTGATCAACCGCCAGCTTTCGGCCGAGCCCCCACCCGTTGACGGTGCCCTGGCTGCCTGCCCCTCCTCTTCACCTGGCGTCGCAGCCTTGGAGCCAGCCGCGGAGGGCGTTCGACGGGCAGACGGCGTTCGCTCTGCCGACGGCGTTCTCGGCGAGGGCGATGTTCTCGGCGATGGCCATGTTCGCGGTGATGGCCATGTTCGCGGCGATGGCCACGGTTGCGGCGAGGACGGCGGGGCTGTGCCCGGATGCTTCTCGGCGGGGGAGGCCTGGCCGGAGGGATCAGCGCCGGCCAATCCCGAGGGCTACGGGCCCCTGGAACTGCTGGTGATCCAGCCCACCCCCTACTGCAACCTCGACTGCGACTACTGCTACCTGCCCAGCCGCAACGACCGCCATCGCCTCTCGATGGAGATCCTCGATGCGGCCCTGGAGCGGGTCCTGGAAAGTCCGTACTTAGGGGGTGACTTCACCCTGCTCTGGCATGCGGGCGAACCCCTCACCCTGCCGATCAGCTTCTACGACGAGGCCGGTGAACATATTCGCCGCGCCCAGAAGCGCTGGGCGGGGCCGCCGCTGGAGATCCGCCAGTCGGTGCAGACCAACGCCATGGTGATCAACGATGCCTGGTGCGACTGCTTTGCTCGCAACCGCATCCACGTGGGCGTGAGCCTCGATGGACCGGCCTTCCTGCACGATCGTCACCGCCGCACCCGCACGGGGCTCGGCAGCCATGCGGCCACGATGCGCGGCATCGCCGCTCTGCAACGCCGCGGCATCCATTTCCAGGTGATCAGTGTGCTCACCGAGGAGGCGCTGCACCATCCCGAGGCGATGTTCCACTTCTTCGTGGACAACGGCATCCGCGATGTGGCCTTCAACATGGAGGAAACCGAGGGGGAGAATCTGCAATCCACCCTCAGCCGTCCGAACACCGAAGCGCTGTACACCCAGTTCCTGCAGCGGTTCTGGCAGCTCTGGCAGGAACGGCCCGAGGACATGCGGGTGCGGGAATTTGAGGGCCTCTGCTATCTGGCCGGCAGCGACAGCCGCATCGAGCGCACCGACATGAACAATCCGTTCGCGATTGTGAATGTGGATGCGCGTGGCAATTTCTCCACCTTCGATCCCGAGCTGCTCTCGGTGCACACGGAGGAATACGGCGATTTCGTGCTCGGCCATGTGCAGCGCGATTCCCTCGCCTCGATCGTGGCCACTGAAAAGTTCCAGCGGATCCAGCGGGATCTGCGCGCTGGCATTGCGCGTTGCCGGGCCGAATGCGAGTACTTCGGCGTCTGCGGCGGCGGGGCCGGCAGCAACAAGTACTGGGAGCACGGCAGCTTTGACTGCAGCGAAACCCAGGCCTGCCGCTACCGGATCAAACTCACCAGTGAGGTAGTGCTCTCCGGCCTGGAATCGATGCTGGGGTTGCCTGCGGCCTGAGCGGCTGCGGCCTGAACTCAGATCACGGCCAGGTCGCTCGGTGAGCCGGTGTAGCTGGTGATCTCCACGATGGCATCACATCGGGCAGCCGGGTGCCATCGGCGCTCGGGTCCTCGGCCGGGGTGCCCGTGGCAGCGGCGGCATCAGCCGAAGCACCGGGGTTGGCGAAGCTGCTTCCCGCCGCAGGGGCTGGGCTGAAGGGGGTGCCGCCCGATTCCCGGGCGACATCGCCTTCAAAGGTGCCGCCTTTGCTGCCGGTTCCGCTCCGGCCTGGGAGGCCTCAGGTGCGGCTGCCCCCAGGAGAGTCGCTTCGCCGGCGTGTCGACCGTTGCCGCCGGCCTGGAGGAGGAGGTCGAGATAGGAGGTGGAAGCGCCCATGGAGATGTTGCGGAACTCGCGTGAAATCACCGTCAATCTGCATCAGATTTGCCAGCGAAGAGTTCTGAGAAAAGCGCATGAGATCCCTTTGCGCTTCTGTGAAATTGAATGATTTCTGCGCTAGTGCTGCAACCACAGCATAGGTTTTGCCCTTTTTGCTAGTGGAAGTAACATGTTCTATGGATGCAATCGCCGTTGCTTTTGTTATCTCTGCTGCTCCTGTTGGGCGCGGGTCAGGGGTTGGCTGTAGCCATGCCTTGCCGGCGTTTGACGCCAGGATTTTGGGATTAATTCTTATGCTTTGACCCCTGTCTTCCTGCTCGACCTGCGCCTTGCCCTCCGCTCCAGCGCTGGGCGGGGAAGGATGATCGGGGTCGGTGTTGGCCGCCCTGCGGCCTGGTGGACCTCTGATGTTGCGCGTTCTCCAAGCCCTCACCCTCCAGCTGGAGGAAGCCCTGGAGCGGGCCTTTCCGGAGGCGGCTGCTGCGGCCCGGGCCAGCGGCGCCTCCCTGGATCCCCAGCTGGCGCCGGCCAGCAAGCCTGAATTCGGCGACTTTCAAGCCAATGGGGCCCTGGCCCTGGCCCGGCCCCTGCGGCAACAGCCGCGCACCGTGGCCACGGCGATCGTGGAGCGGCTGGCCGCCGATCCGGCCTTCACGGCCCTGTGTCTTCCCCCCCAGATCGCGGGGCCCGGCTTCATCAACCTCACCCTGAGGCCGGAGGCCCTGGTGGCCGAGGTGGCGTCACGGCTGGCGGATTCCCGGCTGGGGGTGCCCCCGGCGGGGGCGGCCGCGGCAGTGGGCGGGTCCGTTGCAGCTCCGGATGCGGGGGGAGCGATGGGCAGCGTGGCACCATCGCCGCCGGTGATCGTGGACTTCTCCAGCCCCAACATCGCCAAAGAGATGCACGTAGGGCACCTCCGCTCCACGATCATCGGCGACTGCCTGGCACGGGTGCTGGCCTTCCGGGGCCATGCGGTGCTGCGGCTCAATCATGTGGGCGATTGGGGCACCCAGTTCGGCATGCTGATCACCCACCTCAAGCAGAAGGCGCCCGAGGCCCTCACCACCGCCGATGCGGTGGACCTGGGTGATCTGGTGGCCTTCTACCGCCAGGCCAAGCGGCGCTTCGACGAGGACGAGCTGTTTCAGACCACCGCCCGCGAGGAGGTAGTGAAGCTGCAGGCGGGGGATCCGGTGAGCCGCCGGGCCTGGCAGCTGCTCTGCGACCAGTCGCGGCGTGAGTTCCAGCTGATCTACGACCGCCTGGGCATCGATCTCCAGGAGCGCGGTGAATCTTTTTACAACCCCTATCTGCCCGCCGTGGTTGCCGACCTGGAGGCCACCGGCCTGCTGGTGACCGACGAGGGCGCCCGCTGCGTGTTCCTGGAGGGGGTGAGTGGCAAGGAGGGCAAACCCCTGCCGGTGATCGTTCAGAAGAGCGACGGCGGCTTCAACTACGCCACCACCGACCTGGCCGCCATCCGTTACCGCTTCGCTGCGGCGCCGGCCGGCGATGGCTCCCGCCGGGTGATCTATGTGACCGACGCGGGCCAGGCCAGCCACTTCGCCGGCGTGTTCCAGGTGGCCCGGCGAGCCGGCTGGATTCCCCACGACGGCCGGCTGGAGCACGTGCCCTTCGGCCTGGTGCAGGGGGAGGACGGCAAGAAGCTCAAGACCCGCGCCGGCGACACCGTGCGCCTGAAGGATCTGCTCGATGAGGCGGTGGATCGCGCCGATGCCGACCTGCGCCGCCGCCTGGAGGAGGAGGGTCGCAGCGAAAGCGAGGCCTTCATCCGCCATGTGGCCACCACCGTGGGCCTGGCTGCGGTGAAATACGCCGACCTCAGCCAGAACCGCACCACCAACTACCAGTTCAGCTTCGATCGGATGCTGGCCCTGCAGGGCAACACCGCTCCCTATCTCCTCTATGCCGTGGTGCGCATCGCTGGCATCGCCCGCAAGGGGGCGGAAGCAGCGGGGGCGGCCGACCTGGGCCCCGATCCTGGGGAGTCCAGCGGCCCGGGTGTTGAGGGGGAGGCTGCGCCGCTGGAGCCCCGGTCCGTTGACACTGCCCTGGTGTTCAGCGAACCCCAGGAGTGGGCCCTGGTGCGACACCTGCTGGGCTTCGATGCGGTGATCGCCGAGGTGGAGGAGGAACTGCTCCCCAACCGCCTCTGTACCTATCTCTTTGAGCTCAGCCAGGTGTTCAACCGCTTCTATGACCAGGTGCCGGTGCTGAAGGCCCCGGAGGAAGCCAGGGCTTCGCGCCTGGCGCTCTGTCGCCTGACGGCCGACACTCTGAAGCTCGGGCTCGGCCTCCTAGGGATTCCCACCCTGGAGCGGATGTAGGGCCGCCCAAGCTTGGATCGGCTTGGAATCCCAGCCTTGAGTGGTCACTGATGGGCGCGACCTGGCCTCTGCAGCCTCGCCACCTGGATCGTTCGCCCCGCACCGTAGCGTCGGGAGATGGATCGATCCGCTGCACCCCAGGCGGCCTCGCCGGCCCCACGGGCTCTAGAAACCGCATCGGCCCCAGCCCCACGGGGGGCGCCATCGGAGGGGTCTACCCCCATGCCGCCTCCGCCCCAGGCCCGCCCCGAGGTGGAGAGCCTTCAGGCCTACAGCGCTCCCCTTGAGGGGCGCCGCGGCCTGCTGCGGCTGGACTTCAACGAGAACACGGTGGGCCCCAGCCCGAAGGTGGTGGAAGCGATCCGCGCCATCCCGGGCGATCAATACGCCATCTATCCGGAATACGACGGTCTGCGGGAGGCCGTGCTGGCCTCGCTGGCGGACATGCCGGGAGCGATTGTCGCTGCTGCTCCCTCCACGGCGCCGGCACCAGCAGCGGTCCCAGCAGTGGCCCCGGCCAACAGGGCCGATGGGGTTCCGGCCCTTGCCACGGTGTCGCTGCCTCAGCCGACAGCTCTGCGGCCTTCCCTCCGCATCGAGCAGGTTGGCCTGTTCAACGGGGTGGATGCGGCCATCCATGCGCTGTTCCAGGCCTACGGGGCGCCCGGTGATCGCCTGCTCACCACCAGTCCAACCTTCGGCTACTACACCCCCTGCGCCCGCATGCAGGGCATGGTGATCGAGGCGATTCCTTACCGCATGCCCGGTTTCGCCTTCCCCTTCGAGGAGATTCTCGCGGCCCTCACCACGCCGCCCGCCGGGGCGGACGAGAGCTGGCGCCCGCCCCGCCTGCTGCTGCTCTGCAATCCCAACAACCCCACCGGCACCCGCCTGGCGCCCGAGGCGGTGCTGGCCCTGGCCGCTGCGGCACCCCACACCCTTGTGGTGGTGGATGAGCTCTATGAGGCCTTCACGGGAGACAGCGTGCTGCCCCTGCTGCTGGGCTCTGGGGAGCAGCAGCCTGATGGGCAGATAGCCGGCGATGGCGTGGCAACGGCAGCCGGCGCAGTTGCCGGCGCAGCTGCCGCCTCAGAAACCGCAGCCCTCGCAACCGCTACCGGCGCCGACCCGTTCGCCGCCTGTCCCAATCTGCTGGTGCTGCGCTCCCTCTCCAAGACCGCCGGTATCGCGGGCCTGCGGATCGGCTTTGCGATCGGTGCGGCGGCTGTGGTGGATCGGGTCAGCCGGGTGACCGGTCCCTATGACATCAACAGCTTTGCGGTGACCGCGGCGTTCGCGGCCCTGGCGGATCAGGCCTACGTGGATGCCTATGTGGCCGAGGTGCTGGCGGCCCGCCAATGGCTGGTGGAGCGGCTGGTGGCGGCGGGGGTGCGCCACCATGTGGACGGTGGCAACTACTTGCTGATCTGGCCGCAGCGGCCCGTCGCCGAGGTGGATCAGGCCCTGCGAGAGGCTGGGATCCTGGTGCGCTCGATGGCAGGCAAGCCCCTGATCGATGGCTCCCTGCGGGTGAGCCTGGGCACCCTGGAGCAGATGGGGCGCTTTTGGGAGGCTTTCGCAATCTGCGACGCCAGGCCCGCCTGAGCGTCTGCCGATTTCAGCTCATCGACCAGGCCAGGGCCGTCGCCAGCACGATGCCGTCCGCCGGGCCTCAGCGCAGCAGTTCGATCACGGTGCCATCGCCCACTGGTGGCACCACCGTGAGGCTGCCGCCGGAGCGGCGCACGGGGGTGCCGGCCATCGCCTCCAGAAACGGCTGGGCGGCGCTGAGATCGCAGCTGGGGGTGGGCCCGCCGCCGCGGTACTGCACCGGGATCACCCGGCGGGCCTGCAGTTGGCGCACCACCGCCGCCGCCTCCTTGCCGTCGTACACCTTGGCGCCGCCGCCAATGCCGATGATGAGCACATCAGGGCGCCCCAGCAGCACGGCGTCGTCCGGCGCAATCGTGCCGGCGGTGCCCCCCAGGTGGGCGAACTCCAGGCCCCCCTGGCGCCAGCGCCACAGGGTGGAGGGTCCGAAGCGTTTGCCGCCCACCCGGTCGTGGGGGGCACCAATGCCCTCGATGGCCAGGCCCGCCACCCGATAGGAGCCAGGTTTCACCAGAAACCGGCCCGAGGCCACAGGTGCACCTTCATCCTTCAGTTGGCTGCTGGCCAGGATCACATCGGCGCTCAGCCGCGGCTCGGCCAGGCCGGCGGCACATCCCACCGCCTGGAAGGGATTCAGCAGCACCCGGACACCGCCCCCGCTGATCAGCAGGGCGCTGTGGCCGTAGCTGGTGATCGTGACACCGCCCCCCGCTGCCCGGGCCGCTGCAGGGGATGCCAGAGGTAGGAGAACACTGAGGGGCACGGCCGCCGCCGCCGTCAGCATCGATCGCCATCGTCCAGGACGCCTCTGGGTGGGAGGAATCGGGCCCCTTCGGATCAGGGCACTGGCATTGGCAGCGCGGAGGGAGGCGGCGAAGGCCATGGGCGAACATGGGCCCGGGGCCCCGTCAGTGGCGCGAAACTAGCAGCGCTGCAGGGTGTTCCACCTCCTCACCCGGTTGGCTTGCCGCCGCTGGGGAGACCTCAGCACGGCCGTTCGGCAGCGAGTTCGAGAAAGTTGGCCAGGAGCTGGTGGCCATGCTGGGTGAGCACGCTCTCCGGGTGAAATTGCACGCCCTGCAGGTGGGGATGCTCCCGGTGGGCCAGGCCCATGATCGTGCCGTCCTCCAGCCAGGCCGTCACCTCCAGGCAGTCGGGCAGGCTCTCGCGTTCGGCGATCAGGCTGTGGTAGCGGGTGGCGGTGAGGGGATCGGACAGCCCCCGGAACACCCCCCGGCCGCTGTGGTGAACCGGTGAGGTCTTGCCGTGCATCAGTTCGCGGGCTCGCACCACCTTGCCTCCAAACACCTGGGCGAGGCACTGGTGCCCGAGGCAGACCCCCAGGATCGGCACCGTGGGCCCCAGCTGCCGCAGCACCTCCAGGCACACCCCCGCCTGGTTTGGATCGCCGGGACCGGGTGAGATCAAGATTGCTGCTGGATTCAGCGCCCGGATCTGCTCGACATCCAAGGCGTCATTGCGTTCCACCCGCAGGTCGGCGGCGAGGGGATGGTGGGAGGCCAGCTCGCCCAGGTACTGCACCAGGTTGAAGGTGAAGCTGTCGTAGTTGTCGAGAACCAGGAACATGGGGCGGGAGAAGGGGCCGAGCGCCGGGCTGACGCTGAAGGGCGTCCCGGGGCTTGGATTCTGGCGGGGCGGCGATCCACGAGGGTGTCGGGTTGAAGGCCGAATGCTTTCCGCGGCAAGGCGCGGCAGAGGCTCATGGGCGGCCCGTTCCCAGCCTGTCGGAGCAAGGCAGGCGGATGGAATGCCCGGAAGGCTGCTTGGAGGGTGAACTCAGAAGCCCAGCCGGGTAAGGAGGGGCGGCACCAGCAGCAGCAGGGCAATCATCATGGAGGAGAGGGCCGCCACCAGCACGGCGGCGGCGGCGCAATCCTTGGCGATTCGGGCCAGGGGATGGAACTGGCGCCCGATGGCCAGGTCCACGACGGCTTCGGTGGCGGTGTTGAGCAGTTCGAGCACCAGCACGGCTGCCACGGTGAGCACCAACACCGCAAGCCGATCCAAGCTGAGGCGCAGCCAAAGACCGAGCAGGAACACCAAGGCTCCGGTGATCACGTGGATGCGGAAATTGCGCTGACTGGCGAAGCTGTAGGCAAGCCCTTGGGCGGCGTAGCGGAAACTGGCGGGCAGGTCTCCGGCCACCTTCCAGGCCCCCACCCGCATCCGGCGTCCCCGGCGATGCCCATCCGATTCCAGGGGGATGGGGCGTGGACGTGTCCCATCCCGGAGAGGGAGGTGGGAGGGGTCAGGAACGAGCATGGGTGCGCGGAAACCGGTCCCACAGACCTGCATCTTAATGCCCCCGGCCGGAACGCCCTTGTCATCGATGCAACATCGGAGGTCCTGGGGCCGCGGGCGGAGCGGCCCAAGCTCCCGGAGGTTTCCCTGTCACGCTCCGGTGATGAGCGCCTCCTGCCGGGCGAGCATGGTGGCGAGGCTGGCTTCATCGGGATGGTCCCAGCCCAACAGGTGTAACAGCCCATGGCTGGCGAGGAACAGCAGCTCCGCCTCCAGGCTGGTGCCTGCAGCAGCCGCCTGGCGGGCGGCGCTCTCTAGGGAGATCACGATGTCGCCCAGTTCGAGGGGCTCGCCGCTGGACTCCAAGGCAACGCCGGGCTCACGATCGAGAAAGGGCTCATCATCGAGATCATTCCCCTCCACGTTGTCTCCCTCCACGTTGTCTCCCTCGGTGTCATCTCCCTCGGTGTCGTCGCTCTCACTGCCGTCCTCGTCGTCCTCGGATCGGCCGGCATCCTCGACTAGGCAGGCGGGCAGAGGCAGGTACGGGCCATCCTCCAGGCCGCTCTCCAGGGCGGCGAAGGAGAGCACGTCCGTGGGTTCGTTCCGGTGCCGCCAGGTGTTGTTGAGGGCCGCGATGCTCGCGTCATCGGTGAGCAGCAGCCCGAGGCTGTAGGTCCCCGCCCGCAGCTCGGCGGGAAGGTCCGCCGCCAGCTGGCTCAGCCACCCCTCGAGCAGGTCCTGCCAGCGCTCCTCAGCTGCGGCCCCGGCGGCCAGGGAGCCGGCGGCGGCCAGCAGGGGGGCAAGCTCCGCTGCCAGGGGCGTGCCCTCGGTGGTTTCAAGACGGAAGGCCAGATCCAGCACGGCAGCTGTGGGGGTGGGTCCTGCCGCCGATGGAGCGCTCACTGGGGCAGGTTGGGTCGTCCCAGCCAGGCGATCAGCACCAGGAAGGCGGTGAGCCCCAGGGCGGTGAGGCCGAAGTGCAGCAGGCTCTGGCGGCCCTTGCGCACCATGTTGCGCATCGCCAGTTTGATGAAGCTGGACGACTCCACCTGGCTGCCGGTTCCGGCAGGTGCTCGGCCCGGCCCGGGCGGAAGGGAACCGTTGCCCTCGGTCTGGGGGGTGGCAGGAGGGCTCATCGAGGCTCGTTGGGCTGGAGGGGCGCCGCAGCCGGCGGCGTGAGGCCATGCTGTCACCAGCTGCGGCAGGCTGCGTCCGGTGGCGGGCTTCAGCTGGCCGGTTCCGCCCCCACCTCCACCCCCTGCCGCAGCAGAGCCTGGATGAAGGGATCGAGGTCGCCGTCCATCACGCCCTGCACGTCGGTGGTTTCCTGCTGGGTTCGCAGATCTTTTACCATCTGATAAGGGTGGAACACGTAGTTGCGGATCTGGTTCCCCCAGGCCGCCTCCACGATGTCCCCGCGGATGTCGGAGATCTCGGCGGCCCGCTGCTCCTGGGCAATCACCAGCAGCTTCGCCATCAGCAGGGCCATCGCCTTCTCCTTGTTCTGGAGCTGGGAGCGCTCCTGGGTGCAGCGCACCGCCAGACCGGTGGGGACGTGGAGGATGCGCACGGCCGTCTCCACCTTGTTCACGTTCTGGCCGCCGGCGCCGCCGGAGCGGGAGGTGGTGATTTCCAGGTCCTTGTCGGGGATGTCGAGCTTCACCTCCTGATCAATTCGTGGCATCACCTCCACCCCGGCAAAGCTGGTCTGCCGCTTATCATTGGCGTTGAAGGGGGAGATGCGCACCAGCCGGTGGGTGCCTTTCTCATTGCGGAGGTAGCCGTAGGCATAGCGGCCGTCGATCTCGATCGTGCAGCTCTTGATCCCCGCCTCCTCGCCCTCGCTCAGTTCATCCACGCTCACCTTCATGCCGTGGTCCTCGGCCCAGCGCGTGTACATCCGCATCAGCATCAGTGCCCAGTCCTGGGCGTCGGTGCCGCCGGCGCCGGCGTTGATGCTGAGCACCGCCCCCTCCTTGTCATAGGTGCCGCTGAGCAGACGCTCGAGCTCCCAGCGATCGAGATCACCCTTCAGGCCCTGCAGGGCGGTGTTGGATTCTTCAAGGAGGTCGGCGTCCGGCTCGAGGTCGTAGAGCTCAAGGGTGGCGCGCCCGTCATCGATGGCGGCCTGCCAGCGGCCGAGCTGCTCGAGCTGGGCCTTCACCTCATCGAGCTGGCGCATCTTTGACTGGGCCTGTTTCTGGTCGTCCCAGAAGTCGCTTTGGGAGGCCAGCTGCTCCAGATCCCGCTGGCGAGCTTTCAGGGCCGGTACGTCAAAGACAGTCCTGGGCATGGCCCAGGCGGTCGGTGAGTTCCGAGAGGTCGCGCTTGAAGTCGGTGAGGTCGAGCACCGGAGCCAGTTCATCGTTTCCTGACCGTACCAGCCGGGATCGCTGGGGGC
>Ga0315905_10000499_pt1 | contig 42756 bp, 37 predicted proteins | sample LakEriMetagenome_5_FD_203522 | JGI IMG/M metagenome (GOLD analysis project Ga0315905, IMG submission 203522) | Freshwater fungal communities from buoy surface, Lake Erie, Ohio, United States - Buoy 4 MA121 | ecosystem: Environmental > Aquatic > Freshwater > Lake | place: USA: Lake Erie, Ohio...
CTGGTATGATTCCAACCAAAATCTTTGTTGTCGGGTCCAGGCTGAACCATTCCAAAGGGCATTGATGGTCCTGGAAAGGTATGTCCTGTACCATCGGTACCAATAAATACATTTACCTCATCGATTCGTGATTGACTAGAAGCAATTACCACCCAAAAAAAGAGGAAAAATCGACTTGATTTTAAAATTATTCCCATATAGTATCCATTTTTTCTAAAGTAGTATTTTTAGTTTCGGGGACTTTATTCCAAACAAAAAGTAAGGCAATAAAACAAAATAAGGCAAATACAAGAAACGGAAAAGCACTTTTCATTGCGGGAGGTACCCAAGTATTAGTAACGAGATAAGGGAAATACTGGGTTACTAAAAAATTAGCAATCCACTGAATAAATACACTTATTGCTAGGGCAAGACTTCGAATTGTATTAGGGAAAAGTTCAGACAAAACCACCCATACTACAGGTCCCCAAGAAATACTAAATGAAGCCATAAATAACAATAAAAAAGGTAAAACAAATGTAGGACCAACTTGAAAATAAAGTAAACTACCCACTCCCAGTAAAGCAGCAGTCATACCAATCGAGCCATAAATCAAAAGCGGTCTTCTACCGATACGATCAACCCATCGAATTGCCAATACGGTAGCGATTAAATTTACAATACCCAAAATAGTTGTTTCTAGTAAAGAGGCATGAACAGTGCTTCCCAAACTTTTAAAAATCTCAGGCGCATAATACAAAATGGCATTAATACCCGTTAATTGTTGTAATATTGACAAAGCTATTCCTACTTGTAGCGCTTTACGATGCCGTGGCAAACGCAAACTTTGCCATGGATTACCCGTAGTAGTTTGCATAGATTCTTGTATGGTTTGTAATTCTAATTTCGCAACTTCAGTTGAATGAAAGACGTTTAAAACTTGTTTTGCTTTTTCATTTTCACCTTTTTGAACCAACCAACGCGGGCTCTCTGGTATAGTATATACTGTAGCAAAAAAAAGAAACGATGGGAGTAATTCAGAACCAAACATCCAACGCCAACCATGGTTTAAATTCCAGGTTGCATCACCTTGAAGTGCAATAAAATAATTAACGAAATACACTAAAACAATTCCTATTACAATAGCCAATTGATACTTTCCAACCAATGCTCCTCTGCGTTTAGCCGGTGCAATTTCTGCTAAATACATTGGGACCACCATAGATGCTAATCCCACCCCTATACCGCCGAGAATTCTAAAAAAGATAAAAATGGTAAAAGTTTCGGGCAATGCAGTACCAATTGAATTGAACACAAACAAAAGTGCAGCGAAAAGCATGGCATTTTTTCGGCCCCAGCGTGCACTCCAAAAATCAGAAATCAAAGCACCTAGCAAACAACCTACTAGGGCACTTGAAATTGCCCAACCTGTCTCTAAAGTAGTTAGCTTAAAATATTCGGTTAGATTGCCTATAGCTCCCGATATTACTGCCGTATCATAGCCAAACAATAAACCCCCAAGAGTGGCGCTAAAGGTTATAAATCGCAAGTTAGCTGATGAATTAATGTATTTCATGTACTAAATGATTAATGAGATAGTTTTTCATTTCTAAATTGATGTTCCATTGTGAGGCCATAGGTTTTTTGGTAAAAGGTTCTAAAGGCATATAGGGTTCAGGGCCAAATTCTGGTGTGATGGTCAAATACTGCTTTTTGCGCTTTTGGTGAAGTTGAATAATGGCCTGCCACCATTCTAAATATTTAGATAAATAGCTTGCCCACTCAGGCGCAAACGGATGATTTACTTGTGGACCTTGCTCAAAACCAATTCGCGCATGAATATGTTGAACATGTGGAAAAATCTGTTTCAACAATTCGAATTGATCGTCCAAATTACTTTCAGAAACTACACAAAAATGAGAGAAATCACCAACGAACTGCAGGTTGGGGAACACTTCTAAATAATCGAGCAAGGTTTTTAAATGAAATGTAAATCGTCCTCGGTGAATCTCGTGCCAAATGGGTATACCCGAACGTTTCGAAATTTGTTCGGCTTCCAAAATGATTTTACAATTGGAAGAAAAACTATAATAGTCTTTTCCCGTATGTGAGTTAATTGCATCGGGAGCGAGTTGAATCAAAAAAGCTAATCGATCACAAAACCGTTTGGTATACTCTGCCTCCGTTTCCTTTTTTTGAGCACTAACTTGCTGCGCAACAAAATAAAAATTAGGATTTACAGTCGCGCGTATAGCGGCTAAGGTATCCATAAATTCAACTATAAACTCGGGATTTTCGGGTATATTAATTTCAACTCCATCAAAGCCATTGTCTACCGCTCGGGTAAGAAATGCCTGAGCAGAAAGAGACTCACAACCCCAATACGTGCACAAATAACGAATTTTCATATCATAGAGAATATAATACTGGATTAATTGGTGTATTGATTATTTCGCCAATTTTGGCACCTGGACACCAGGTTTCCCAATCGTGAATTTGATTACGATTTTCTGGATTTTTAAGGATCATATCTTTATCCATGTATATGATAGTCATCACTTTTCGGATTGCATTGGTCGTATTAGCTCCCGCCCGATGAAAAACCCATCCCGAATGAAAACTAACTTCGCCCAAATCAAACGGTTCAATAACATGTTCAAAATCGGAAACGCGTAATTTTTTTTGGAGAAAAGCTTCACTTTCATCGCTGATAGCTAATTCACGCCCCTCCACAATTGTGTGACTTCCAGAGCTAAATTCTAATGGTCCCATTTCCAAAGGAGTAGCTTGTAATGGAATCCATAGCGTAACTGTTTTATCGGTTTCTAATGGCCAATAGTATTGATCAGCATGCCACGGAGTAATTCCACCGCCACCCTCTTTAAATAAGGCCTGATCATGATATAATCGCACTCCATCTACTTGCATTAAATCAGAAGCAATTTGAGCTAATCGAGTACTAAAAATCAAAGTTTTGATTAACGGATTTTCTAGCCATAAATTAAATAATTGTAAAAAAGCTTTACCGTAGGTCGAGCGCTCTTCCAATGCCCGATGTTCTTGATTCATGACATTGACTTGTTCTGTAATCAACAAATTATAGTACGCGATAGTTTCGGGATTTAAAACCGACTTTAATTTGATATACCGGTATTGATCATAAAAATTGAGTTCTTCTTGACTCAATAAATAAGGAGTAGCTAAAAAAGTGGAAATTGACTCTGGTATGTGCTGTATCGGATTCATTTTAAGCGTATTTAACTCAAACTTTAATTAAGTAATCAAAAGTACAGGTATAAGCAATGTAATTTTAAAGCTAAATTGATAAAATATGACACTATATTGAATAATTGCATTAAATTTATAATCTTTATAATCAATATTGACTATGAAAGCCTATTTCGAAAATATCCCATCCGATAAAGGAAATTCTAGTGTTTACGCCTATCGTTTACAGGTGCCTTTTTTTGAATTCAAATGGCATTACCATCCTGAATTTGAACTTACTTATATTATCAAAGGTTCTGGATACCGTTTGGTTGGCAACACTTTGAACGATTTTAATGCAGGCGATTTTGTATTGTTAGGAAGTAACGTTCCGCATACATGGTGCAGTAAAGAGCAAGATGAAACCGAAGTAGAGGCTATCGTCATTCAATTCTTAAGTGCCCCACTTACCGCTTTACTTGCATTGGAAGAGAGTCAGTCCCTAAGTCATTTAATGGCTCAAGCAACTAAAGGAATACAATTTTCTTCAACAGTCCAATGGAAAGCAATGCTCAAAGTTTTAACTGAAAGTGAAGGCTTAGATCGACTAGTCCAATTAATTGCGCTTTTAAATCAATTAGCCACAACAAATTATCATCTAATCTGTCCTAATAACCATTACAACATAGTATCTCGCAAACAAGAATTACGGATAAATACCGTTTGTCAATACATTAGCGAACATTATCAAGAATATCTACCGCTTAAAAAAGTAGCCGATTTAGTATATATGTCAGAAAGTAATTTTTGTAAATTTTTTAAAAAAGCAACAGGAAAAACCTATTCCGATTATCTGAATGAAATGCGTATTCAGTCTGCATGCTTACTTCTTCGAGATAGTGATTTGAAAATCAACATCATAGCCCATGATTGTGGTTTTGAAACGCTGAGTTACTTCAATCGGGTGTTTTTAAAGAAAAAAAAATGTACTCCTAAAGCGTTTCGAATAAAATGGAAAAGCAATTAAATTAACAAACAGTCATTCAAAACCTAACCTATTGAAAATAAATCACTTTTTAGCACTACGTTCCAATTATTCGCCCTACCTTTGTCCCGATTGGTTCTCTGCCAATGCTCGTTCTGAATTTTAAAATTTGTTTTAAGTACCTCTTTTTTCTCTTCAGTTTTGGCGTTTCAGTACTGCCTTTTTTAATTTAAAGCAATTTTAGTATTATGAACATTTATGTTTCCAATCTGAGTTATAACACCTCAGAATCTGAATTAAACCAAGCGTTTAGCGCCTATGGCGAAGTAACTTCTACAAAAATCATCACTGATCGTGAAACCGGTCGTCCGCGTGGTTTTGCCTTTGTAGAAATGGCTCAAAAAGAAGAAGGTATTCGTGCCATCTCCAATTTAAACAACAGTGAATTGAATGGTTTTACCATTTCAGTTGCAGAAGCACGTCCGCGTGAAGACCGTAAATCGAATTCTCGTAATTCATTCAACAGCCACAAACGATACTAAATACAACTGGTTTGTATTTGTTTCACTCGTAAAAGAGTGCTGATTAGTTATTTATATAAGGCGTAAATCGAACAAAAAGCGACTACGCCTTATTATTTCTTCCAATTCGTCTCCCTTTCTACTACTCAAATCGAATACACACGGTTAGGTATCCCTAATCCTTAATTCGTATGCCTATGCATTTTCAACAATTTTCATTACTTCCTTCGCTACAACAAGCGATAAGCGAAGCTGGATTTACAACCCCTTCCCCTATACAAGAAAAAGCTATCCCGCAAATTCTAAAGGGACATGATCTCATTGGTTGTGCACAAACCGGTACGGGTAAAACCGCTGCCTTTGTACTCCCTATTTTACAGCATCTTGCGCAACAAAAACCCAAACTAATGGGCGCTGTTCGTGTGTTGGTTCTTACTCCCACTAGGGAATTGGCAACACAAGTAGAACAAACCTTTCAAACTTTGGGCAAACATACTCCCTTTCGTTCTCAAGTGATTTTTGGTGGCGTGTCTGAAGTAAATCAAATTCGCGAACTCAAACAGCGTCCCGAAATTTTGGTTGCTACCCCAGGACGCCTTCTCGATTTGGTGCGCCAACAAAAAATCAATCTTCAAACCATTGAAGTTTTGGTATTAGACGAAGCCGATCGCATGCTCGATATGGGTTTTATCCACCACATGAAAGCCGTATTGCGCTTTATACCTCAACAACGGCAAACTTTATTCTTCACCGCTACCTTACCCGAATCAATTCAAAAACTTCTTCCATTGTTTTTAAAGCAACCCGTACAGGTCGATGCCAACCCGGTTTCATCTATAAAGGCCGCAATTGAACAATCGGTATATGTAGTCGATCCATTGGAAAAAATAACGTTGTTACTTCAGGTACTTAGCAAGCATAACGGAAATCAATGTTTATTGTTTACGCGTACTAAACACGGTGCAAACAAACTCGTTCAAAAACTCGAGAAGCAAGGTGTTACTGCTGCAGCTATTCATGGAAATAAATCCCAATTGGCGCGGCAAAAAGCACTTGCTGATTTTAAATCACATACCATACAAGTAATGGTAGCAACAGATATTGCGGCACGTGGAATCGATATCAAAGAGTTACCCTTGGTCATCAATTTTGATTTACCCAATGAAGTAGAAACCTATGTTCACCGCATTGGTCGAACCGGTCGTGCCGGACAAACGGGACAGGCGATTAGCTTTTGCACCCAAAACGAACAACCCTTATGGCGCCAAATTGTAAAACAAAATGGACGACCTATCACTGAAATAGTTCACTAAAATCGATTGAATAGTTATGCCTGATTCGTTTTCTAAAAAACAAAGTATTAAAAACAAAGCCCTCAAACAAAAAGAAAAAGACAAGAAAAAAGCCGACCGTAAATTAAATAATAATAAGGGAAAAGGATTTGAAAGTATGCTAGTCTATGTGGATGAAAATGGCCACTTTACCACTACGAAACCCGAACCCAAGTCGGAACTTCCTATAGCTCGAAATACTGCTCGCTTTGTCAAAAAAGAACAATAACACTTACTCCCAATAGTTGACTATTGGGAGTTTTTTTCTATTTATTTATCGTGATTGTTGCACCATTTTTACAACGTATTCTAACTCTGGATCGCGCGCTTTGACGCGATCTTCGATCGTAGGAAGAATTGTTATATCGGGGAAAACACCTCGACCCTCACGCTCGGATTGCGCTATAGTTTGCACATTCATGAGTCCGAGACGAACACTAATTTTGGAATAGGGTAAGCGAACAACAGGCATAATACCTGCCACCGTACCATTAAAAGCGCCACCCGTTTCTTCTCCAACAAAATAGGTGTTTGGACGGTTTTTTAACGCTACAGACTCAATACAAGCCGCAGAAAAACTTCCTCCGTTTATTAATACAAAGAGCTTCCCTAGATAAGCATTAGTCGCAGGCTTAATCGTTCGACTACCAACCAATTTGTATTGGTAGCCACCCTCGGGACGTTTGGTTGTTCGAAAATAACTAAATCCCATATAAAAGGGATAGCCCGCTAAAAAAAACGGATATCCTATTGGGGACAACTTGGGTAATACCCCTAGTTTCCAAAGGCTCGTTTTGGAAGTAACTTCCGAAGGTCGCAACAGGATTGTTTCTTTATCAATAAAATGACGGTATAAATTCACCGCATCACCAATACGGCCCCCAGGATTATCTCGTAAATCTAAAACCAATACCGCTAATTTCATTTTTTTTATAGAATCAAAAAGAAGGGAATAAGCCTTATGGTGCTTGCTTCCTGAAAAATTTTTGATCCGTAAAACGTATACAGTAGAATCCAATACACTTTTTTTCAATGCTACGGAAAAGTCCTTAGTCGTTGGATCCCAATCAAAAATACGGCGTTCTTTTCGGGTAAAACGAGGTTCTTTTTTAGGTGTTTTCGAAAGGGAATCAAGCGGCTTTAAAGTATCCTTGGGTTGTGTTTTAGTCATTTTTTGGGTTGACTTTATCGTATTTTTTTTGATGGGTTTTGCTTTGCGTTTGATCCATTCGGAATAAAGCGAATCCTTTTGTTTGAAAACCATTTGCAAGCTATCTTGAAGGCCTAACTCACCGGTATAATAGATTGACAAACGTTTTCCGAATCCCCGTCGAATATACGTTTCATTAAATCCATCCGAAGTTAAAGTTGGACGAAATTTAGTATACAATGCTTGCGGGGTAATTCCATTTATAGAAACAATTTCGGCACCAGGTTTTAGATACTTTTTATCCGAACGGTGTTTCAAAACAATCATTTTATGATTGATCCACTCAGTTGTAAATTGCGTGAGTGGGCCCTCACCTCTGTTTTTAAAATGTTTACGTTGTGCTTTGGTCGCTAAGGGTTGGGGTAACCCAGTAGTCATGTGTCCTTGACGAACCGAAGCAATCACGGGAGCAATTACAAAATAAAATTCTTTAGTGGTCATCGGTCGATTAACGACCTTTCGGATACTATCAAATTTAAACGCCAGTTGTTCTTTTGAAATGTAGCCGTATAAATTGGGATATAACCGGTGTAATTTTCGCTCGATAAATTGGATGTCTTTTTGCAATTTCACAACAGGAATGGGTGTGGCTAATCGTTGGTTATACCGGTTAACCGAAGTACATGAAATTACTCCTGTAGCAAGCAACAGCAGTATAATGCGAACCATTAATTTATTGTTCATGAGCAAAATTTTGGCAATAATACTCATTTCAAATGAAAGGTTCAAAAGTTGCATCCAACGTTTTTTTCATTTCAAAAACACTGTACTTTTACCTCATGCAATTTGACAAACATGCTTTCATTTATTTTATAGCATTTCTCTGTGCAGAAATTGCTATTGCTTTATGGGTAAGCGACACCTTTATACGTCCTTATTTAGGCGATGTATTGGTTATTTTTTTGCTCTTTTATTTTGTGAAAAGTGGGGTAAATAAACCTACAGCAGTTGTTGCAACTGCCTGTTTACTTTTTGCATTGATCATTGAATTTTTGCAATCTATCGATTGTATTTCCCTATTGGGTTTGGAACACAACGCAATTGCGCGCGCCGTATTGGGTACTTCCTTTGCGTGGGAAGATATCGGTTGCTACATTGTAGGGTTTCTTTTGCTTTTCCCAATAGAATATTGGCGTACAACAAAAAACCACTCCAAATGAAGTGGTTTTTTTGATGTTTTTAGCATATTTAGATTCCGGCGACTGATTTTAATTCATTTACAAAACGTGTAGCTAGCGCATCAGCTTCAGCTTGAGTAGGTGCTTCGGTGTAAATACGAATGATCGGCTCTGTATTGGATTTCCGTAAATGAACCCATTCGGTGGGAAAATCAATTTTTACTCCATCAAGGGTTGAAATATCCGCCGAAGCGTAGTTTTTTGCAATGGTTGCCATTACGCCATCAACATCAATTTGAGGAGTAAGTTCGATTTTATTTTTACTCATAAAATACTGGGGATAGCTCGCGCGCAATTCGGCTACGGTAGTATCGAGTTGGGCCAAATGGGTTAAAAACAAGGCTACACCTACGAGCGAATCGCGACCGTAATGGAGTTCCGGGTAAATAATTCCTCCATTACCTTCACCACCAATAACGGCTTGGGTTGCTTTCATTTTTTCAACTACATTGACTTCTCCAACAGCACTCGCCTCATAAGAACCGTTGTGCTTAAGGGTAATATCTCGGAGCGCGCGGGAGGAGCTCATATTCGAAACGGTATTTCCGGGTGTTTTACTTAAAACATAATCGGCTACGGCAACAAGCGTATATTCCTCACCAAACATTTCACCGTCGTTGGAGATAAATGCCAAGCGGTCTACATCGGGGTCAACTACAATACCAAAATCGGCTTGTTCTTCAACCACTAATTTACAGATATCGCCTAAATGCTCTTTCAAAGGTTCGGGATTATGCGGAAAATGACCATCGGGTGTGCAATACAATTTGACTACCTCAACCCCCATTTGTTCTAATAATTTAGGGATGATAATTCCTCCAGAAGAATTAACACCATCAACCACTACTTTAAATTTTCGTTTCGCTACTGCCGCTGCATCGACCAAAGGTAAATTCAGTACTTCATCAATGTGAATATCCATATAGGCATCATTTTGAATCACTTCGCCCAAATTATCTACGGTTGAAAAATCAAAAGCTTCGTTGGCAGCAATCGCTAAAATTTTGGCACCATCGGCCCCGCTTAAAAATTCACCTTTGGCATTCAATAATTTCAAGGCATTCCATTGTTTTGGGTTGTGCGATGCAGTTAAAATAATTCCACCATCGGCTTGCTCTAGAGGAACAGCCACTTCAACAGTAGGGGTAGTTGATAGTCCAAGATCAATTACATCAATACCCAAACCAATAAGGGTATTTACCACCAGGTTGTGAATCATCGGACCCGAAATTCGGGCATCACGACCAATAACTACTTTCAATTTATCTTTGATTCCCTGTTCTTTTAAGAAAGTTCCATAAGCCGAAGCAAATTTTACAGCGTCTAGGGGAGTGAGGTTATCGCCTACTTTGCCTCCAATAGTTCCTCGAATTCCAGAAATAGATTTTATTAAAGTCATATAATTTCACAATTAAATTAAAGTGTTTGCAAAGATAATTTTTCTCTTATGAATTTTCATTTTTATTCGCATTTATCTCCATTTTAGTCTCACAAAAATTAGTTACCCTAACAGAAAGCGTTAAACAATTTGTAAAATTTTTACATTTTGTCGAGTTTTTATACATTTCAACGATTAACTAGACCTTATCAAAAGAATGGAAGTTAGATTTGTATTGAAAAACTCACAAGCCCCAAACTGAGTCCTTATGAACCGAACACTCATCATCTTTCACCGTGATCACACGGCGTATGCTTTAGAGCATATTTTTATTCCCTTACTTTTATTGGCAGTAATCGGTTTAGTATTTTTCATTTTGTATTACCGCTTATCCGATGATAAACAGGATAAAACAAAAGTTAAAGAAAAGCAATTCGTTGAACTTTTTTTAATTCGTTATTTTTTTGAAGGACTAAATACTGAGGAACGAAAAGCTGAACTGGACTATTTTAAAAATAATGTGGTTCGAAAAAATCCAAAAACGATAAAACTTTTAATTGAACATTTGATTCATATTAAAAAAAATATTTTGGAGACTCCAAATGATTTAGTCCAAGAAATAGTTGAAGCTTTTGACTTATACAATACCTTTAATCGGCAAATCAAGTTTGGAAATAATTACCAAAAAATCATCGCAATTCAGCATTCACAGACACTTCACAATCATTTAGCACTTCCCTATTTAAAACCGCTTTTAAAGTCAAAACAATTTGAAATTAGATCTAATGTGTTAAAAGCAATGGTTGTGGCCTCTAATTTTGACACCACTATAATTGCAAATTATACCGAGCCCATGAAAGAAGTAGAGTTACTCATGTTGGCTGAGTTATACCAAAATCGTAGGGAATCGGTTAGAACTGAATTTAACACTTGGTTGGACTCGCAAAACGAAAACTTAATACAATTGTGTTTGATGGTCGCCATCAATTTAAACGTGGCTATTGATAACCGGAAGTTGCAATTATTGATTTTACACGAAAACAAAAAGATTGCCTCACAAGCGTTGACCTTATTACTAGCGCAATTTAAAGAGGATTTGAAAATTTCTGACGTTTCATCTTCAGCAGGAGCATCAAAAGCAATCGCTCATTTAGTGCTTAATTAATCACCGTATATCTTGGAAACCCTTGTAAAACAGATTGAAGTCGGTTTGGCTATTTATGCGCTAATTTATTTAGCATTATACCTTATTCAAGCCCTGTTATCGATTGCTGCAATCAACAAGTATTTTCTCTACAATGATTTTTTTCATAAAAGTATTTTAATTCGCTCCAATAACTCTCGGGGGATTTCGATTATTGCACCGGCTTACAATGAGGGAAAAACCATTGTATCCAATATTCTATCCTTACTTTCACAAGAATATCCCAAATATGAAATTGTTATTGTCAACGATGGAAGTTCAGACAATACCATGGAACAGCTAATTGAAAAATTTGAATTGATAAAAATTGATCATGAAACCAATTCAGATATTCCGACCGCTGCAATTTTTGGGTATTACCGATCTAAAAATCCAATTTATTATAAATTACTCGTTGTCGACAAAGCCAATATTCGAAGTAAATCGGATGCCTTAAATGCGGGAATAAATGCTTCAAAATATGATTTAATTGTTTGTGTTGATGTTGATTGTATTTTGCGAAACGATTCACTCGCCACATTGGTAAAACCTTTTTTAAAGGAGCCCGATAAGGTTATCGCCACTGGAGCTGCAATTCGCCTTTCCAATTCGAGTGAATTTAAACTTGGAACCATAGTCACTTCCAAATACCCTAAAAACTGGCTCGCTCGATTTCAGGAGTTGGAGTATATTCGTTCTTTTCGATATGGTCGTATGGCTTTAAGTAAACTTAATGGTTTACTCTTAGTCTCGGGAGCTCTTGGAATGTTTGACAAAAAAAGAGTGATTGAAGTCGGAGGCTATCACATTGGGTTCTTAGGTGAGGATTTGGAGTTAATTACCCGAATACGTAAACACCTGCATGAAAAGAAAACAAAATTTAAAATTGTCTACCTCCCAGAGTCGTTATGTTGGACCGAAGGGCCAACTGACATAAAAACGTTCATGAATCAACGGGTTCGATGGGCACGAGGGTTGGCTCAAAATTTATACCACCACCGGGATATGTTTTTTAACCCTAAATACGGCAGAACGGGATTGTTGGCGTTTCCCTACTTCTTGCTTTTTGAATTTGCATTGCCCATTATAGAGCTATTAGGATTATTGGTTATTCTCGCCGATTTATTCTTTTTTGGTTTGGATGTTTACTTTTTGTTTTTGGTGAGTATGACAGCCTATTTGGTCTTTACAACATTTACTTTAATTTCGATTTATATCGATCAATTGATCTATAAACAATACCAAGGGATTAAAGACATGGTTTCTATGATTGCAATGGTTTTAATAGAGCCCTTTATTTATCACCCACTATTAATTTATTCCTGTTTAAAAGGCTACTTCAATTTTTTCTTAAACAAAGAAAAAAAATGGGGAGTCATGGAACGAACCGGATTTAATGAAAGTACCCTATGATGAAAATAGCATCCACCTTCCTTGTCAGCTTATTTTGTTGTTCGATTTGGGCGCAAAAAAAAATAAACTCCGATAGTTTACTTTTGGTGACCAATAAAACCATAAACGAGGTTAAAGATTATACAAAAGCACTCGAACTAGCGCGTTTAGGGAAAAAAATAGCACCCAACTACTTGGATTTTCATATTGCTTTGGGACGTACGCACCGTTTTTTAAATCAAAAAGATAGTGCGGCCTATTATTTCAACTATGTTATTGCTAAAAATCCGCGCTATAGAGAAGCCTTTTTATACCAAACGCAATTATGTTTGGAACAGCAAGATACGGCTTGTGCACGAGTTACTTTACACAAAGGATTGGAACTCCACCCCAATGCCATAGAACTGGAGAAACTAAAAATTCGATATCTCGCAACCCAAGCCGATGAAGCAAAAACCTTAGCTTATTTGGAACAATTAAGTGCTAAATATCCTAATGATGCGCGTTTAAAAGAACAGGTTTTAGAATTGAAACTCGTTTCTAATTCCAATCGTATTAGCGTATCCTACAATTATACCGGCTTTAATCGACCCGGTGTTGGACCCTGGAATTATACAAGTTTGAGTTTTGTTCGGCAACGACCCGGCTTTAGCTTAATTGGACGCTACAGTTATGCCAATCGGGTTTCGTATGGACAAACCAAAAATTCGGGTTCATTATTTGAAGTAGATGCCTTTGTACGGTTACTTCCATTTAGTTATTCGTATTTTAATATTGGTACCGGCAATGAGAATTTTTTTCCCAAACTACGACTCAGCTATTCGGGTTTTATTAACTGGAATGGGGGTTGGGAAAGCGAATTGGGGATGCGTTACAACCAATCGATCAATAACGAAAGCTACAACGGAATTGCAGGACTTAGCAAATACATCGGAAATGGTTTTCTAAATTTACGGTCGTTTTTCCGTTTCAATCAAAAACCATATCCTTCCTTTTCGGTTAATTATCGGAATTATGGCCCCAATCGATTTAATTTTTGGGGAGCCAGCATCGGGTATGGAACTTCTCCTGATGAACGAGAAGTATTGCCTCAGTTTGCACAGCGCGTCACGTTAAAATCGTATCGGTTTGGACTTTCCTACAGTAAAGTGTTTTTCAAGCAATGGATTATGAGTGCTTCTACTTCAATTAACCGCCAAGAGTACTTTGAAAACAAATTTCAAAACGAACTTAATCTATCATTACAACTACAATATCAACTATAAACACACCCCATACGACAATGAAATCCTTATACTTAAAAGTTAACCGTAGAAATATACTCACCTTTCTTTATCTGGGTTTATGTTGGGTTTTTCCACTTGGCCTATTGAGCTTAACCTTTGGTCCAAACCGCTGGATGGCCGATTGGGCGAGTGCCCATAATTGGAGTGAAGAGGCACAAAGTGGTGCACAAAAAGGGGTAATTGTTTTATTTTTATTGGTAGTATTGTATTTAACCACCAAAACAACTCAATACCTCACCAGTACTTATAGCCCACTTACGCCATTTAAAAAAGCAATTTGGGCTGTATTGAGTGTTGCCTTTGTAGTTGCCGTATATATATTTAGTTTTCAACCCGAAATACTCACAACCATAAACACATCCACATCGGTGGATAAAAGTAATAATGCAGAATATCATTTTGGTCCCTATCCCGATGCCGATAAATTAAGGGAATTAAAAAACGAAGGATATGATGGCGTTATTTCGTTATTGCATGAATTGGTTGTTCCTGCAGAACCTATTTTAATGAATAAAGAACAAATTAATGCCAAAAATGCAGGCATACAATTAATTGCAATCCCAATGTTACCTTGGGTTTCCAAAAATGATTCTACAGTTACAGTTATTCGTAAAATGGCCCATGAATTAAAAGGCAAATACTACGTGCATTGCTATTTAGGAAAAGATCGGGCCAATGTATTTAAAAACATCATTCGTAAAGAAACGGGACATAAAGTAAAAGGGGTTGCCAACTCAGAACGGAGTTTGGACAATAAAAAACAATTTGAACGCGGTCCAATTTATAAATTAGAAAACGAAGTATTCCTTACCCCCTGCCCCACCGATGAGGAAATGTTAGCCTATCTTTTAAATGGTAAAATAAACAGTATTGTTTCTTTATTAAATCCAAAAGATAAAGGTGATGCAAAAATTTTAGAAACAGAAAGATTAGCGATGGAACGTTATGGTCAATTTTTTGTCAACCATCCAATTCATCGTGACATGTCGGATAGCGAAATTATGAAGCAAATAAAAACCATTAAAACCTACCCTAAACCTATGGTTGTTCATGCTTTTTTCTCTGATAATTCTACTGCAAATCGTTTCCGAGAATTGTATCAAAAAGTAGGGAAATCGAATTAAACATGACTCAATACCGTATAGATTGCTTTTTAAACCGTAGGTTATTTTTGTTTTTTTTATAAAAGTTGGCTTTTCGACCTTAAAACGAAACGATTAATATCGATAAAAATCAAAAAAAGGCGCCCTTTTTCTTTCAATTAAGTAATATGTTTTGTTTATCGATTTTTTAGTGCATATAGCGATATTATTTTGAGTTACCTATAGTTACTTTTTACTTTTGTATCAACTTACCCCAAGTTATTAACTCCAACAGCTGTTGGCTTACACATCCTACTATGAAAAAAATATTGATTATCGAAGACGATAAAATGATCAAAACGATTTTGCAATTCATGCTGAATCGTGAAGGTTATCAAACCGATTTTGCTATCGATGGAAAGGAAGGAATGGAAAAATTAAATTCTTTCAATCCCGATGCTGTGATCACCGATGTAATGCTTCCGTACCTTTCGGGAATCGAAATTGTTTCCCTAAGCAAAAAATTAAATCCAAATCGCCCTGTATTTGTAGTTTCTTCCCTTGGTAATGAATCGATTACCGTAGAAAAAGCTATTGAACAAGGAGCTAATGAAATTCTTTCCAAACCTTTTAATCCCGAAGACATTCTGGAAAAACTTCGCTTAGCCTTTTTAGCAGAAGCAGTGTGACTATGCAAACCCAAGTAATTAAAATGGATCGAAACAATTACCACACCTTTTTATTTGTAGGCCTCTGTTGGTTAATTCCGATTGCATTACTATCAATGACCATTGGGCCAATTCAGTGGATTGTTCATTGGGCAGAAACCTTTCATTGGAATCCAAAATACCGCATGTATAGTTTTTTCGTTTCAATATTTATTTTAACGCTTCTAATCGTTTTTCTCACACGAATAACGAGTCGGTTTTTAATGAATGTTGAACATTTTAATGCCTCATTACACAAGGGTGTTTGGCTCTTCCTTACATTGAGTTGTATCGCTTCTTTGGGTTGGATTCTAATTAATCCCGAACTTTTCACGGCCATTGGTCAAACAATTGCTTCTACGATCCTTTAAAAAGGAACTCAATTTTTAATTATCGGTTATTTTTTGCTAAATTTACAACGTATGGTATCACCCTCTTTAATTGAGGACTGTAATTCGTTTAAAACAATAACAATGCGCGCGTTAATTGCAACATTTTTTCAAGACGTAATCGCTTTCAGTATAGTGGAAAACATCGTTTTACCAATTCTGGCAGGTTTGTCTGTACTTTATATTGGTATGCAATTTTTTCAAAAAAACAAATCCGAAAAATTGGTTTCTTATTCCCCGTCTTTTCAAGAAACAATTGCAACGTTTCTTCAATCGTTTTTTTCGAATTCTTGGGATACTATTGAAACAGAAATTGAATTGGACTATTTTAAAACTAAAGTATTAAAGGGTAATCCTGAAAATTTACGCGAATTTACTGCCAAACTTTTTGTAGCCAATTCACCCTACTGCTTACCAGGAAATCGAACTAAATTAGCGCTTTTAATGCATAAGTTGGAATTAAACGTATTCTTAAATCGCACAATTGCATCGGGAACTCTAGCACAAAAAGTGGAGGCCATTCAATTTGCTGTAATAGCCAACAGTCAAGAGGCACTCCCGTTTTTAGAAACCGAACTAAACCATCAATCAAACGAAGTGCGTTTTCAATCAATTAAGGCAATACTTCTTCTTAATGGGCTACAACCTACCCTTTTCAATGCGTTTTCAATACCGCTAAGCGATTCGGAATATGCGCAATTAGTAAAGCTATATACCGGTAAAACACAAGACCTCCCAGAAAATATTGGCAATTGGTTAATCGATGCTACTCCACAACTCGTAAAATTCTGTCTTTTATTGGCTAAGGAATTTCAAATTCCGCTTGATACCCGAACATTACAAGGATTAGGCTTTCATCAAGATAAAAAAATAGCTGCTATGGCTATTGAATTGCTAGATAATTATATACTAGAAAACCAAGCTTCTAAGAATTTACAACAACTGCGTAAAGAAGCACTATTGCAACATAAAACCAAGACAACTTCAGCCAATTCAAATATTGAGTAACGTCTTATTGTTTGCGACAATCAAAAACATTACAAAATTTGATTTAAAAAGTTACTATCTTTACCCATCGATCGTACTTTTTCATGAATTTTTTGGCACACATTTATCTTTCCGGGGAGCATGATTTGCTAAAAATCGGCAATTTTATGGCGGATAGTGTACGTGGAAAACAGTACCAAACTTTTCCATTAGAAATTCAAAAAGGAATTCTATTGCATCGTTTTATCGATAGTTTTACCGATACGCATCCGTTGTACCGGCAAAGCAAACACCGATTACACGCAAAGTACGGACACTATTCGGGTGTCATCATGGATATTTTTTACGATCATTTTTTGGCGAAAAATTGGAGTCGTTACTCGGCCACCTCACTCGAAGAATATGCCGCCGATTTCTATGCCTTACTCAAAGAAAAACACAGTTGGCTTACTGAAAAAGCACAGCACATGGTGCCCTATATGATCGCACGGAACTGGTTGGTGTGTTATTCCTCGTTAGAAGGTTTAGAGAAAATTTTATTTCAAATGGATCGTCGCACTCAACAACGCGCACAAATGCATGAGGCCATGATCGAGTTGAAGCAGTTTTACACCGAATTTGAAAATGAATTCTTTGTTTTTTTCGACGAATTGGAGCTGGCTTGTCAGGAAAAAAAAGCGAACTTAAATCAACAATTTACCCATGCCTCCGATTGACGAATTGGTGCATCTTTTTAAACAGCACCAAAACACTGAAAACGCTGTACCGATGAAAGCGTACATGAAAGACCATTTTGAATTCTTAGGTATTAAAGCCACCCAACGCAGGGACTTGTTTAACACTTGGTATGCCCAAAACAAGAAATCGATTCAAGATAATTTCCGCGTCTATACTTTAGTGCTTTTTGAGCAACCCTACCGAGAATTCCATTATTGTGGCATGGAGCTTTTCTATAAAGCGGTGAAAAAAAAGTACTTACCCGAAGATATACACCTCATTGAACATTTGATTATAACCCATTCCTGGTGGGATAGTGTCGATTTTATAGCCAAATATCTCTTGGGCGGGTATTTAAAACAATTTCCCGAAACTATTCCATCAGTCATTGAACGGTTTTCTGCTGCTCCTTCTCTTTGGTTGAACCGCAGCGGCATCCTTTTTCAATTGGGATATAAAGCCCAAACCGATTTTGACTTGCTAAAAGCGGAATGCTACAATCATAAAGATTCTAAAGAGTTCTTTATCCAAAAAGCGATTGGTTGGGCACTGCGTGATTACAGTCGCTTCAATCCAAATGGCGTGCGTGATTTTGTAGAAAATACCGATTTAAAACCCTTAAGCAAACGCGAAGCCTTACGAAACTTACCGTAACTCCATCGCGCCCAAACGGTATTGGTAAGTTTGTTGGTAATGGGTACCAAATTGTTGGGGTTGTAATGCGAAATATACGACTTGTGCTATGGTATAATTCCATTTACTTTCGTTTTGAACACATCCAATCGTGTAGCTACACATCCAACTGCGGTAGGTGACCGTATTGTGTTTTACACTTTCCGATACTGTTAGTTGGAGAGGAGCCGTCTGTGCTAATTTTTGGAGTAAAGTAGCAATAGAAATAAGCCTTGGCGTAGGAGAAGTAAGATCCACTACCAACGCATCATCATTGGTAAACAAGGCCAAACAAGCGGTTTCAATTTCTTTTCGCAACGATGCCTCAAGACTAGGTTGCGTAAGCTGCTGCAAGTAAAAAAACAATTCTTGAATTTTTAAATCCGAATTTTCTTGGTACGCTTGCAAAACAGGTGCCGCAAAAACCTGTTTCAACGATTGTTCGTTGGTGGTTTTCATGGATTCTGTAGCGGCCTGACTCCACACCGAAGCACACCATAGAAAAACAATACATACAATCGCGTTGCGCATGCTTATTCTTGTTTGATACGGATTGCTTTGAGCCTTCCGTCGGGTTCATTTTTTATATCCACAATCTCCCACCGTTTCAATACAGGTGTGGGAATGGTTAACTTTTGTACAAATTGGGCTTTATTGTAAAACTCGGCACCGAGACCGTCTTTCAACATCACTATCACTTCCAACTCTTCCGAAAGAATTTGCTTCAATTGTGTCTTTCGTTTTTGCCAATCGGTAATATCAGCTTTCAAAAAGGCTTTCACCATCATGGCGTAATCATCGGGTTGCAAGGCTACTACAGGTGGCGTTTGAACCGAAGAACTCGGTGGAATTTGCACGATGGTATCTTTATAAAACGGACTTTTCACTAAGACAGTTAAGGGTTTTTCTCGAACTTTGTCCTCAAACTGTTGCTGAGTCATCGGTTTGACCGCAGTAGTATTTGTCGCATCATAGACTTGAACTTCCGAACTGTCCACGGTTTCTTTGGTGTATTGATTTTGCAATTTCACGGAAGGTATGTTTGCCTCTTTTTCTTTTGTCCAAAGAAAATACGTTACAATCAACAACAACACTCCAATCCCTATCAGCCAAGCATACCCGCGTTTTGAACGAGAAACAACTACCGAAGAAGTATTGGTATGCTGTGCAGTGTCAGGTTCAAAAATAAACTCATCCCAACTCGACACTCCTACAAATCGACACAAAACATGCAGCATGTTTTTTCGGGGCAACTTGGTATTTGTTTCTGGTTTTAAATGGGTATAAATCCATTTCTCACTCACCGTTTCTTTACATTCCTTTTCCAATAAAGCAATAAGATTCAAAATGTCTTGAGAAGAAAACGATTTCCAGTCCCCTTGAAAATACGGATAATCCTGACGGTAGCGCTCGAGCACTCGTCGTTTTAATTCCTGAAAATGTTGCATTTCATTCATGCCGTGGTTCAAAGGTAGGAGGACAATGAAAATCTCTGTGGTAAATTCACTGTAAATTCACTGTAAAAATAACCAAATAACTTTACAGTAAAGAGAAAGTCGATTTACCAAAGGTTGGAAATTCTGCCATATACTTTTGCTTCATCAAATTTTAAAAACTCCATTTGTATGAAAACAAAAGTAATTTTAGCAACAACTGTATTTACCACTTTGTGGGCAACGGCACAACATTCAGGCAATGCCAATTATTCTGAAGCTTCGGGCAATGCCAACTACGAACTTCAAAAAGGAAATGTCAATTACGGGAATAATTCGTATTCGGTCAATCGGGTCAATACGCTACAAACTACCTCGAGTACCGAAAACGAGATGGTAATAGTAATTAAAGGAATTTATAACGAAAAAGCGACCACACAAGTAGCCACCTTTAGTGTATTACAATTGGGAAAATCGGCCGAAGAAGCCACCAATTTAATGGATGAACGCATCAACAATGTCATCAAAGAATTGGATACTTACAGTAAAGATATTGTGGTAATGACCGATATGATTTCGTTTGTACCAACGTATGAATATGCGGTGGAGAAAAAAATCTTTAACCCCAAAACCTACAATGAAAAACCTTCGGGCTTTGAGTTGAAAAAGAACCTTATCATTCGCTTTCGTACCAGTCGCGATATGGATAAAATTATTTCTACTTGTGGAAAAAATGAAATTTATGACTTGGCCAAAGTAGATTATGTCACGGTCAATTTTGATCAAATTCGCGCCCAAATGCAACGCAAAGCCTTGGAACAATTCAAAGAAATGACGGCCAATTATTCGCTATTGATGAACATGGACTTAAGTAAAAAAGAGAAAATCCTGCAAGAGGGCTTCAACGTGTCGTATCCGATGGAGAGTTACCGCAAATACACTGCTTATGCCCAAGCTTCGGCCAATTTTGACCCCAAAAGCTCGGTAAACGATATCAAGAAAAACAGCACCGAATACTACAATCCCGCGCTGATGAAAGACCACAGTTTTGTGATCAACGGTGATGTAGCCGAACCTTCTATTCAGGCCTTTTACGATCTGACCGTTCGCATCAAACTCAAAGAAGACCAACTACCGAAAAACACCATTATTCGCAACAACCGCTATTACATTGTGACGCCAGCGGGCGATATTAAATTATTAAATTTATAGGAAGTAATGAAGAACGTATTTTTTGTATACATTCTTTTCTCAATCCAAAGTTGGAGCCAAGCATCGGGGTCAAGCGATTTTTCCTTTACCCTTTTGTTTGACTGGAAATTTCCAGTAGAAAATATCAAGTTGTATGTTTATGAGAAAAATGGAAATTACCTCGAAAATGTCCTTTGTATTACGGATAAAGAAACGAATTCTATCACCCTTATAGGCGGAAATCATTATATCGTAGGCGCTAAATTTCCAACCCTGGTGTGCGTTTATCAAGGCCTGGTGTATCGAAAGGATACGATTTTAGAAAAAAACACGCTATTTTACCTAATCACCAACGGAATGGAATCGCTTACGCTCGAAGAACCTTTATTTTTTTCAGAAAAAAACAATGTTCTTGAAGTTAAAAGAAGACGAATAGGAGAATCATTTCAAACAGAAATCCTTAAACATAAAGATTTGCAATTTCTCCCGATGCCCAGTGTTGATATTACAAATGAAATGTTGCGATTAAACTAATCAAAAGGGGGCTTCGGTTCCCTTTTTTGTTGGATTGAAAAACCTTACCTTTGTGACTCACTGATTGTATTATGCCCACCCGAAAAACAGCGACGGTATTATTGTTTTTACGAAAAAATCTTCGCCGCTTAGAAGCTCTTTTCTTTGGGGCGAAAGCCGTGTTATCGGAGCGAAATTTTTTGTATTTGTCCTGTGTTGCAGTAGCGATTTCCTGTGCCTTAGCAGTGATCGTACTTAAAAACTTTGCCCACAATGTTTTCTTATTTGCCAATTATGTTAACCAATACCTTAAACTTCCCTATGCTAATAGTATTTTCCCTATTGTTGGGATTATACTCACCGTTATCGTTATTCGTAAATTTTTAGACGGTTCTATTGAAAAAGGAAGTTCGCAAATCCTCTATGCTGTGGCTAAAAAAGGAGGCATCTTACCGCGAAAACAAATGTATGCACAAATTGTTACGAGTTCGCTTACCGTAGGATTGGGCGGCTCGGCTGGATTGGAGAGTCCGATTACCATTACCGGCGCTGCATTTGGCTCCAACTATGCCCAAAAATACCGTTTATCACAAAAAGACCGTATTCTATTACTAGCTTGTGGTGTTGCCGCAGGTATAGGTGCTGCATTTAATGCGCCCATTGCAGGGGTACTTTTTGCAATCGAAGTTGTGCTAACCGATGTGAGTATCTCTGCTTTTATTCCAATAATGATTTCGGCAGCCACCGGTGCTTTAGTCTCAACGATTTTATTAAGTTCCGATATTTTACTGCGATTTAAGGAAATCAAACCTTTTGATTACCATAACATTCCCTACTACATTCTCTTGGGTTTAGCTTCTGGTTTTGTCTCGGTATATCATGCCCGAAATTTTAGAAGGGTTGAGCATTTTTTCAACCGCTACAATTTAAATTCGTACCGCCGCGCTTTGGTGGGGGCCTTTTTATTGGCCGTTTTGATTTTTTTCTTTCCGACGCTCTTTGGAGAAGGTTACGAAAGCATAAAAACGCTATCAACAATGCATCCTGAAGTCTTATTGGACAACACCCTTCTCCAACCTTTCAAATCCAGTGAATGGGTATTGCTGGGGTTTGTCGGACTAATCGTTTTTCTCAAATCGATCGCAACTGGACTCACTTTAGGTTCTGGGGGAAATGGAGGAAATTTCGCACCCTCTTTGTTTGTAGGTTCATACCTCGGTTTCGCTGTTGCCAAAACGATGGCGCTTATCGGAATCAATAATGAACTTCCTTTAACGAATTTTATCATGGTGGGAATGGCCGGTATTTTAAGTGGCTTATTTCATGCACCTTTAACCGCTATCTTTTTAATTGGAGAAATCACAGGAGGTTATGATTTAATGGTTCCGTTAATGATCGTCTCATCGATTAGTTTTGCCGTTTCCAAAAAGCTTGAAAAGCATTCGATGGACGTTAAAGTATTAGCCGACAAAGGAGAGGTGTTTACAGGCGATAAAGACAAAAATATTTTATTGAGTATCGACTTTTTATCTCATGTTCACTGCAATATTGACACTTTTCAACTCCACGATTCGGTTGATCAAATAATTGAGGCAATGCGCTCCTCCAGTCAACCGATTTTTCCGGTTTTGGATGAAAAAAACAAACTGCTTGGTGTTTTGAATGTAGACCATCTTAAGACCATAGTTTTTAACCCCTATCGGGTAAAATTTGGAACGATCAAAGAATGGATGCAATCAACTGGTGTCATCATTAATCATGATGATGGAATGGAGGTAATTATGGATAAATTTGATACCACGAAACAAACCGCTTTACTCGTTTTAAAATCGGGTAAGTTCTTCGGAATCGTATACAAAAGTGAACTTTTAGAAACCTACCGCCAAACCTTGAAAGGAATGGTAATTGACTAGGTGAAAGACCGAAATCTTTTTCACTTTTTGAATGTAATCGTTGGAAGTTGGATTTTTAATTTTTTGAATTCAATAGTTCATTTTATATCCATACAACTTACCCACTACGAATCGCTTCAAACTGCAACAGTCGATGAAGTTTTCCCAATCAATTGGTAATCCAAGGCAGATAATGTACCTTTGTATTTTCCCAAAAAAATAATGCAAGAACAACTCGAAACCATTGAAGTGATTGGTGCCCGTGCACACAATCTGAAAAATATCGACATTGCTATCCCAAGGGAGCAACTGGTGGTAATTACCGGGCTCTCAGGATCTGGAAAATCGTCACTCGCCTTCGACACTATTTACGCCGAAGGACAGCGCCGCTATATCGAAACTTTTTCGGCTTATGCCCGACAGTTTTTGGGAGGACTCGAACGTCCCGATGTGGATAAAATTGACGGTTTATCGCCTGTGATTGCCATTGAGCAAAAAACGACCAGTAAATCACCGCGCTCTACCGTGGGTACTATAACCGAAATCTACGATTTTCTGCGGCTTCTTTATGCACGCGCTGGTGAGGCTTACAGCTACAATACGGGAGAAAAAATGGTCTCCTATTCTGATTCGCAAATCAACGACCTCATTATAGATCAGTTCAATGGAAAACGGATTAACCTACTTGCGCCAGTTGTTCGCGCACGAAAGGGACATTATGCCGAATTATTTCAGCAAATTGCCAAACAAGGCTTTGTAAAAGTTCGCGTTAACGGAGAAATTAAAGACATTACTCCCGGCATGAAACTCGATCGCTACAAGACCCATGATATCGAAATTGTCATCGACCGTATGGTACCAACTCACGACGATGATACCCATAAGCGTCTTGCCGAAAGTATAAAAACAGCAATGTATCATGGTGAAGATGTCATGATGGTGATTGAACAAGATCAAAAAGAGGCGCGCTTTTTTAGTCGCACACTTATGTGTCCCACCACCGGAATCTCCTATCAAAATCCAGAACCTAATTTATTTTCATTCAACTCCCCAAAAGGTGCTTGTAGTCACTGTAATGGTTTAGGTACTGTTAATGAAATAAATCTCAAAAAAATCATCCCCGATTCTCGTTTATCGATTGCAAAAGGCGGTTTGGCTCCTTTGGGCGAATATAAAAGTTCGTGGATGTTCAAACAATTGGAAGCCATTGGTGAAAAGTTTGGGTTTAAACTCACCGATCCAATAGAGAAAATAGCAGAGGAAGCCCTGGAAATGATACTTAATGGAGGCAACGAACGATTTACGATAGCCGCCAAAACAGCGGGTGTAACCAAAGAATATAAAATCGAGTTTGAAGGAATCGCCGCATTTATTAAAAACCAACATGATGACGCGTCATCTACTTCTTTAAAGCGTTGGGCAAAAGACTTTATGGACGAAATTGTATGTCCCGAATGCAACGGTTCGCGTTTGAAAAAGGAGTCGTTATATTTTAAAATTAACAATAAAAATATAGCCGATCTATCAGCAATGGATATCGCCGAATTAACCGATTGGTTTTTGGCATTGCCCGAAACTCTTTCAAATAAACAAAGAACCATTGCAACCGAAATTCTAAAAGAAATCAATGACCGTTTACGGTTTTTAATGGATGTCGGACTCAATTACTTGTCCCTAAATCGGAGTTCGAAATCACTTTCAGGAGGTGAAGCCCAACGCATTCGATTGGCTACCCAAATAGGATCACAACTTGTGGGCGTGCTCTATATTTTGGATGAACCGAGTATTGGACTCCATCAACGCGATAATGAAAGGCTGATAACATCATTGAAAAATTTACGCGACATTGGAAACTCTGTTTTGGTCGTTGAGCATGACAAAGACATGATTGTTGAAGCCGATTATGTAATTGATATTGGACCGAAAGCCGGCCGTTTTGGTGGACAAATTATCAGTAAAGGAACACCAAAAGAACTGCTTAATGAAACGACCATTACCGCACAATATCTAAGTGGAAAAATGGCTATTCAAGTTCCAAAAAAACGCAGAGAAGGCAATGGAAAATCGATTAAATTGATTGGAGCTTCTGGTAATAATTTGAAAAATGTAACCGCTGAATTTCCACTCGGAAAATTAATCGGTGTTACGGGAGTTTCAGGAAGTGGAAAATCGACGTTAATCAACGAAACCCTCTACCCCATTTTAAACGCGCACATCTACAATGGGGTAAAACGACCGATGCCCTTTAAAAAAATTGAAGGCCTCGAACATATTGACAAAGTGATTGACATTGATCAGAGTCCGATTGGCCGCACGCCTCGTTCCAATCCTGCTACTTATACCGATGTATTCGCTGAAATCCGAACGCTATTTACCCAAACGCCCGAAGCGATGATTCGTGGCTACAAAGCAGGTCGATTTAGCTTTAACGTGTCGGGCGGCCGTTGTGAAACCTGCGAAGGCTCGGGCGTTCGCACTATTGAAATGAGCTTTTTGCCCGATGTTTATGTAGCATGTGAAACCTGTCAGGGAAAACGATTTAACCGCGAAACCCTAGAAATTCGATATAAAGGTAAATCCATATCCGATGTATTGAATATGACGGTGGATGAAGCCGTTGATTTTTTTGAAAACATTCCGAAGATTTACCGTAAAATAAAAACAATACAAGAGGTAGGTTTGGGCTATATTACTTTGGGCCAACAAAGTACGACTCTTTCAGGAGGCGAAGCCCAGCGCATCAAATTAGCCACCGAATTGGCAAAAAAAGATACCGGTAACACTTTCTACATCATGGACGAGCCCACTACGGGATTGCATTTTGAAGATATTCGAGTACTGATGGAAGTGATCCAAAAATTGGTCGACAAAGGTAATACCGTATTGATCATCGAACATAATTTGGATGTAATCAAACTCGCCGATCACATTATTGACGTGGGTCCCGAAGGCGGAAAAGGCGGTGGACAAATCTTATGTGTGGGCACCCCAGAAGAAGTCAGTAAAAACAAAAAAAGTTACACGGCACGTTTTTTAGCGAAAGAACTTTAATAGTGAAATTCATGCGTCAAGTATTTGTATATTTCCTTTTACTAATTACACCTGCAATAAACGCTCAAACCCTCTACTCCAAAGCGTTTGGCAACCCGCAAGATAAACCGTTGTTATTTATGCACGAGGGGCCTGGTAATAATTGTGCACGGTTTGAATTTACAACTGCGCAACGCTTGGCCGACCAAGGTTTTTATGTGATTGTTTATGACCGAAGAGGCGAAGGACGCAGCACAGACCCCAATGCGGAATATTCGATAGCAGAGGCCAGTGTTGATATTCAAGGGTTAATGCAACAGTACCAATTACAAAAAATAACGTTACTCGGTCACCGTTTTGGGGGAATGTTGGCCGTATTATTTGCACGTATCCATCCCGAATTGGTCCAAGCCGTAGTGTTAATTGGCACACCAATTTCGTTACAAGAATCGTATACCCAAATCATTACTCAATGTAAAACGATTTATGAAACCAAAAATGAGATGTCTAATTTAAAGTATATAGGACTGCTTCAAGCGATGGATCCAACATCAATTATGTATGCATCCTATTGTATGCTTCATGCGCAGCGTATCGGACTTTTGCGTCCCAAAAAACCCACTCTTGAAGCCCAAAAAATTTATAAGTCGATGCAATCCATTTCAGAATTAAAAAAATGGAACGACCAATTTACTCAGGAAGCGGTTTTGGGGTTTACCCAAAATGATAACTATACAACCCTAAATCTTTCAGAATTTATCCAACAATTAAACCAAAAAAACATTAATGTATATGGGTTTTATGGGCAAGATGATGGATTTTTTTCAAATGAACAAATGAGCAATTTGGAACGTTTACTTCCAGAAAATCATTTGTACTATTGGCCACAATGTGCATTAAATGTGTTTATCGATCAGCAGGTACTTTTTTTAGAAACGTTAAAAAAACGATTGTAGCAATAATTCAATAAACATTGAATATTTTGGATGCTTTTTTAAATAAAACTTTAACATTTTTAAATTGGGTGTTGTATTTTTAGATTAAACAAAATCAACTATTTTCGCACCAACAAAATTAAAAGCCTTTTTAATAGGATTTTTTTTAAGCCATGAAGCATTTTTACCATCAAACCTTTCTTTTTTGGGTCATCACTAAATTTTTATTTGCGATAGCTGGTATTGGCAGTTTTTTTAGTATGCTGCGAATGTTTGATTCTTTTGAAAAGTTTAATGTAATCGCGAATTTAGTAATTCTCATCTATGCGCTTTTTTTGGCTTACGGTGCGTATTCGGATATTCGCAGTGAAAAACCCAATGCATTTATTCGAATTGTTACCGGCAGTATCTCTGTAATTGTTGGATTATCAATTTTTGGATTAATTGTAATGAATCACACCAAAAATCCATTGATTGCTTTTTTGCTTTCCTTTTGGGTCATCCTTTTAGGGATTTATGAATGGATGCAGGTAGAGCGAACGTAAATAATCTTGTTTTTTTAAGACGCAACCGAAATTCCCAAACTGATTTCTTCAATTGGAAAGATAGGATCAAGTTCGGTAAAATCCAAAACTTCTGATTGAGCTACATTACGAAGGATTTCATCAATTCCTTTTTGAAGTAATCGCTCGGTAGTATATTTACGACTGGTAGCTAAAACTAAACCGTCTTTTGAAATTCGAAAAAACAACTTTCCACCACTCGCTTTTATTTTAGTGAAAGAAAACGATTCGGTATGGTTTTGTATATGAGCAATCATCCGTTCACAATCCGATTTGTGTTTACAAGCAATACTTGTAAAAACGGTTTTCCCTTTGCGGGAAGCAAAAATAAATTTGTAATCGCCATTAATTCGTTTACTGATAACAAATGCGCCCATGCATTAAAAATAAGGGTTCATTACAAAAATAGAGGTAAAGTCAACCGTCTTAAAAGTTGGAATAAAAAGTTATCAAGATATTTTATTAACAAAACAATGCCGATGTGTAGAATCCAGTAGTTAACTTCCAAAAACTTTTATTTGGACAAAAAAATTGCCAAAAATACGATTGAAAATAATGTCGTATCTTAGCTCGCATTTTTTAGCCCGGGTTGAGCCATTGTTGAAGCTCGCCCGAAGGGGAGCGACTGGCGAAGACCGGAAAAAGCTCCCAAAAAATAACACTAATATCTTTTGAATTATGGCATTTGATGATTATAAAAATGAAGAGGAGAAAATCCAGGACAAAATGAAGCAAAAAACCTGGAATGAAATTCGCACAAACGACTCATGGGCGATTTTCAAAATCATGTCAGAATTTGTTAATGGCTATGAGACTATGGCCCGTATTGGTCCATGTGTCTCCATTTTTGGATCGGCACGAACAAAACCCGATCATCCGTATTATGCATTAGCCGAACGGATCGCATACAAAATTAGCAAAGCGGGTTATGGCGTAATTACAGGCGGAGGGCCAGGAATAATGGAGGCTGGAAATAAAGGAGCACACCGAGGAGGAGGAACATCGGTAGGATTAAATATTGAATTACCCTTTGAACAACATTTTAACCCATATATCGATAAGGATAAAAATTTAAATTTCGACTATTTCTTTGTACGCAAAGTAATGTTTGTGAAGTATTCCCAAGGCTTTGTTGTTATGCCTGGTGGTTTTGGAACATTGGATGAATTATTTGAAGCCATTACTTTAATCCAAACCAAAAAAATTGGCAAATTCCCAATTATCTTGGTTGGTTCTGAATTTTGGAGCGGACTTCTTGAATGGATTAAATCGGTTATTATAGAAAAATACCACAATGCCAATCCAGAAGATATGAACTTAATCAAAGTAGTGGATACGGAAGACGAAGTAGTCGAAGCCTTAAATAACTTCTATAAAAAATACAATTTAAGTCCGAACTTCTAAACAAGTAGATTCCAAATTGATCCAATAGCCCAGCTGTTGGATTTTTTTTATAGTCTTGACAAATTAAACAAATAACGTACTTTTGCGCGCAGTTTGAGCATTCAGCTTTTAGCAATTAGCTATCAGCGGGCAGTGTTCACAAGAATCACTAATCACTAATCACTAATTACTAGTCACTAGTCACTAATCACTAGTCACTAATCACTAGTCACTAATCACTAGTCACTAATCACAAATCACTAGACACTAAAGAAAAAAAATGTATTTCAACTCGTTTCATTTTGCTGTTTTTTTACCCATAGTTTTTATCCTTTATTGGGTAATTGGTGGAAAACGCCGCAGTGGGCAAAACCTGCTTTTGATTTTAGCGAGTTATTACTTTTATGCCTGTTGGGACTGGAAATTTTTATTTTTACTGATCTTTTCTACGCTTCTCGATTACGTTTGTGCACTTTATATAGAAAAACAAAATAGCCGCAGAGGAAAACTGCGATGGCTTTGGTTGTGTGTTGGGATCAACGTAGGTTTTTTGGGGATATTTAAATACTATAATTTTTTTGCCACTTCCTTTGCTGCTTTATTGGGTGGTTTCGGATTTCAAGTGCATCCCTATATTCTTGATGTGATCTTACCTGTTGGAATTTCGTTTTATACCTTTCACGGTCTTTCATACAGTATCGATATATACTATGGGCGGATCAAAGCCGAACGAAATTTTGTTGATTATTCGCTGTTTGTGAGTTATTTCCCTTTGCTCGTAGCAGGGCCAATAGAACGCGCAACACACCTTCTCCCCCAATTAAAAACGAAACGCAATTTTAACTTTGAAAAAGCCAAAGAAGGGGTTTACCAGATTATTTGGGGATTGGTAAAAAAAATTGTAATTGCCGACTCGTGCGCCAATTATGCCAATGAAATTTTCAATCATGCTGGTTCAATGAACTCATTATCGCTCGGTTTAGGTGCCGTTTATTTTGCTTTTCAGATTTATGGTGATTTCTCAGGCTATTCGGATATCGCGCTTGGGACCTCTAAACTCTTTGGGATTGATTTGTTGAAAAACTTTAATTACCCCTATTTCTCTCGTGATATAGCCGAATTTTGGCGTCGTTGGCACATCTCGCTTTCTTCTTGGTTTCGGGATTATTTATATATTCCTTTGGGCGGAAATTCTGGTGGCAAAGGGATGCGCATTCGCAATACTTTCTTGATTTTTTTGGTTAGCGGATTTTGGCATGGCGCAAATTGGACCTTTGTAATTTGGGGACTAATTAATGCCCTTTATTTTTTACCCTTATTGATTTTCAACCGAAACCGTAAAAATATAGACGCAATTGAATTAAAACCCAATTGGGAAGCTGTGCGAACATTATTCAGCATCGTAATTACGTTTGCGCTGACTTGTTTTGCTTGGATCTTTTTCCGGGCCGAAAACCTAACTAAAGCTATTGCTTATATCCAACGAATGGTTACCAACGGAAAATTTCAAGAGCAATACTTTACTATAGAGCGCTATAATTATGAGTTAATTTGGTTGTTGCTGGGATTTATTGCCTTTGAATGGGTGCATCGCTACCGCGTAGAGCCCCTGTCCGGTCGGTGGAGTTGGGCAAAATTAACAGTTTGTTTAGCGGCTTTATTTGCCTTGGGTGTATATTCCGATTATAAAAACTTTATTTATTTTCAGTTTTAATGAAAAAATTTGCTTTCTTTTTGTTAAAAATAGTCGGACTGGCCTATATCACTCTTGTTGGCTTGGATTTGCTTTATACAACGGTGTACACGCAAAGCACTATAAAGCGCAACAAAATTAGCTACTTATACGAATCCAAAAACAAGTCATACGATGTCGTTTTTTTAGGTTCTTCAAGGGTTAACAACCATTTTGTTCCAGAAGTATTTACAAAAGCAGGACTAAAATCGTTCAATTTTGGCATCACCCGCTCTCGGCTCGAGGAATCGGCTTTAATGCTTGAACTCATGATTGAGCGAAATTACCAAATCAAAACGTTGATTTTGCAGGTTGATTTAAACATCAACACTAATGATCATTCTGAAGCTATTCGGTCTTTATTTATGCCCTATTTGCATCAATCCAAAACGATACGGAATTATTACCAAAACATCAATGAATACCCCTATTTAGTGTACATTCCATTTTACCGCTACATGCATTATGATGCGCGTACTGGATTTCGTGAAATGTATAAAACACTTACCCATGAACCCACCAATCAATTGTTTCATGATGGTTTTTATCCCTTGCTAACCAATCAACATCCATTAGTGCCAGCAGACCTGCGTAAATACAGCCCTAAACGGAATATTGCCTATGAAAAAATTAAGCAGTTATGTTCCAAACACGGGATTCGTTTGATTGCGATGACAACCCCAATTTGTTCACAAACAATCAATCGAGAATATTTTGACCAGATTAAAAAGGTTTACCCCGAAATTCTTAACTTTGAAAATGCTGTAACCGAGGACAAGTATTTTTCTACTTGCGGTCACATGAACAAAGACGGGGCTTATCAATTCACAAAAGTGGTTTTGGATAGCCTTTTTAAATCCCAAATAAAATCTTGAAAAAAATAGGCATTATTTTTGGTTTTTGGTTGTATTCTATCGGAATGATAGGGCAACATACAACCGAACTTACGGTAGACTATTTGCCCGAAAAACTAACTTTAAAAGTCTATCAAGAACTTGTTTTTGTCAATACAACCGAACAAGCGCTTGATCATATTATTCTTAATGATTGGAATCATGCGTATTCCGCCAGAAACACCCCACTTGCTGAACGCTTTGCAGATGAATTTATCCGTAGTTTTCATGTCGAAAGTGAACGTCAACGAGGTTCGACCAACGGATTAACAATCATTGATGATCAAAAGTCATTATTAGATTGGAACCGTCTTGTAGATCATCCCGATATTATAAAAATTAATCTCCCGCAACCCTTACAAGCCGGGAGTACAATTCATTTAACCCTTACCTACTCTTTAAAACTTCCCGATGCCACTTTTACAGGGTATGGTTATTCTGGAGAAAGTGAGCTGAATTTAAACCAATGGATGTTGAGTCCTGCCCGACAAATCGATGGTAAATTTGTAGTGTATAGCAACTTAAATATTGACGATGCGGCCAATGCACCCATGCAGGTACGCTTAAACGTTAGACCAAACGGTTACTATGCAATAAGCGACTTGGAGCAAATAGGCTATACAGAAACCGAATATCAATTTGAAGGCAAAAACCGGCTGAACGTTCGCTTACATTTGGTTAAAAACAACACGTTTTTGGGTTTTAAAAATCAAGATATTGAACTCATTTCCAATTTAAATGAACGCCGAATCAATGATTTACATAAGGCACTAATCGTTGACAAAATACGCGCATTTGTAGATAAGAATTTGGGTACTTCAGGAATTCCTAAATTTACGATAGCCCAAAGTGATTATGACCTAAATCCATTTTATGGTTTGAATCAGTTGCCCAATTTTATTCGGCCATTTCCCGATGATTTTGTATATGAATTGAAATTTTTAAAAACTTATGTACACAACCGTTTAAAAGGGACGTTACGCTTAGATCCGCGCAAAGACAATTGGCTCTTTGATGCGATTCAAATTTATGTAATGATGCATTACATAGACGAACATTACCCCAAATACAAAATGATGGGCTCGTTGGGGAGAATAAAAATTATAAAAGGCTATCGATTATTGTCTTTAGATTTTAACGAACAATACAGCTATTTCTATATGCTGATGGCCCGAAAAAATTTAGATCAGCCCTTGGGTGAATCCAAAGACAAATTATTGAAGTTTAACGAGAAAATCGCTTCCAAATACCGAGCCGGTCTTAGTTTTCGGTATTTAGCGGAGTATTTGGGACAAGAAATTTTAGATCAATCCATATTGGAATTTATTGCATTAGCGCAACAACAAAATGTTTCTACTCAAGATTTCCATCGTATATTACAAAAAAACAGTGCCCAAAACTTGGATTGGTTTTTTAACACTATTATTAACTCCCGAGAAATCATTGATTACAAGTTTTCAGAAGTTACACGAACAAAAGACAGTATTTCATTTAAATTAAAAAACCGCACGAATACTTTTGTTCCGATACCTGTTTTTGGAATTAAGAAAAAAGAAGTGGTTTTCAAAAAATGGATCTACCCCAGTACCAATGATAGTAGCTATACCTTTGAAAGAAAAGAAGCAGATAAAATTGTATTAAATTATCAAAATATTGTCCCTGAGTTTAACCAACGAAACAATTGGAAATCTTTAAAGCCTTTTTTCATATCAAACCGACCTTTGAAATTTCGTTTTTTAAAAGATTTGGAAGATCCCAATTATAATCAAATCATGTATATCCCAACGATTGGATTTAATTTTTATGATGGGGTTATATTAGGAATGAGTTTAAACAACCGCACAGTATTAGATAAACCAATCACTTTTGATCTTATTCCCTCGTTTTCGACCACATCAACTTCGCTTTCGGGCAGTTTCAATATTACGTTCAATCAATATTTACGCCATTCTAATTTATTTTCAATACGCTACGGAATCGGTGGAAGCCACTTCCGCTATGCTCCCGATGCTACTTATGAAAAATTAACGCCTTTTGTTCAATTGCGTATTCGGGAAAAAGAATTTCGGAAAAATCATTTACAGTTGATCAACATCCGCAATGTTTATGTTAATCGAGAACCGAGTTCCTATGTAAAAACAACCGGAGAGAATCATTATTCGGTATTGGATTTGCGCTTTACCGATGCAAAAACAACCATTACAAAAACATTTACCTACAGTACCGACCTGCAATTGGCTTCGCAATTTTTGAAAACATCGGGAGAAATGGTTTACCGGCAATTATTTCAAAATAACCGGCAACTGAACTTTCGCTTTTATGGTGGGGTATTTTTGCGTAATAACGACACCAAAGACTATTTTAGTTTTGCTTTGGAACGACCTACAGATTATTTATTTGATTATTCTTTTCTTGGCCGATCGGAAAGTAATGGTGTTTTTCGGCAACAATTCATTACGGCCGAGGGTGGTTTTAAAAGTCGATTTACGAATCAATTGGCTAATCAATGGTTAATGGCAACCAATATTAGCGGAAGTATTTGGAATTGGGTTGAAGCCTATGCCGATTTAGGAGTTATGAAGAATAAAAACGCGGATGCAAGTCTTAAAATGGATTCGGGTATTCGATTGAACTTAGTTACCGATTACTTTGAATTGTATTTCCCTGTTTTTTCATCAAATGGATGGGATGTTGGCCAACCCAATTATGCTGAAAAAATTCGTTTTGTTGTGACATTAAACCCCCGATCGCTTGTAGGGCTATTTACAAGAAAATGGTTTTAAACAACGGTATTTTATCAATAAATCTCACATATTTAACTATATCTTTAAATATAACCGAATCATACGCGGTATATCGGACTCATATTTAGAAATAGTTTAAAAAAATAATTAGCCCCAGACATTACAACCTATTGGGTTTTTATCTAAATTTGTTTCGATCACTGAATTGAATTAGTCGTATGACAACACAAAACAACCCTGAAATTACTTTTGAAGATTTTAAAGATGCGGTTTTAAATGATTACAAAATTGCACGTATTAGTCGTGAATGTAGTCTTTTAGGCCGTAAAGAAGTCTTAACCGGTAAAGCAAAGTTTGGGATTTTTGGAGATGGAAAAGAAGTACCCCAGCTAGCATTAGCAAAAGCATTTCAAAATGGTGATTTTCGCTCAGGTTATTATCGCGATCAAACCTTTATGATGGCAATCGGAGCGCTTTCTATTGAGCAATTTTTTGCAGGTTTGTATGGCCATACCGATTTGGATTTTGACCCCATGAGTGCAGGTCGACAAATGGGTGGACATTTTGCTACCCATTCCTTGGATGAAAAAGGTCAATGGAAAAATTTGACACAACAAAAGAACTCTAGTGCTGATATTTCGCCAACTGCAGGTCAAATGCCTCGTTTGTTGGGCTTGGCTCAAGCATCAAAAATCTACCGAAATGTTTCGGGCATACAACAGGATAAATTTTCAATTAATGGAAATGAAGTTGCTTGGGGAACGATTGGAAATGCTTCAACATCGGAAGGCTTATTTTTTGAAACGATTAACGCTGCTGGAGTTTTACAAGTTCCTTTGGTCATGAGTATTTGGGATGATGAATATGGGATTTCTGTTCACGCCAAACACCAAACCACTAAAGAAAGTATTTCCGAAATTTTAAAAGGATTTCAACGGGAAAAAGATGGAAATGGTTATGAGCTATTTACCGTAAAGGGATGGGATTATCCAGGTTTAATTGAAACTTATCAGAAAGCTGCTGAAATTGCGCGCACCGAACATGTCCCCGTTTTAATTCATATTCAAGAGTTAACACAACCGCAAGGTCATTCCACATCAGGAAGTCATGAGCGTTATAAAAATGCTGAACGACTAGCTTGGGAGACTGAATTTGACTGTTTGTCCCAAATGCGTCAATGGATCATTGATTCTCAATTAGCCTCAGCAGAGGCGATTGACCAAATTGATGAAACCTCTAGAAAAGAAGTATTAGAAGGTAAAAAAGCCGCTTGGAATGCCTTTATCAATCCGATAAAATCAGAACAAAAAGAACTAGTCGCATTGTTACAAAGTGTTGGTTCAACAAGTGCTAATCGTGTTTTTATCGAAAAAGCAGCCGAAGATTTGGCCGGTATTAAAGAACCGATTCGCAAAGACATCATCACTACTGCTCGAAAAACGGTTCGTTTACTTATCGGAGAAAGTGGGCAAATAATTTTAAATGAATGGATAGCTGCCTATACTAATTCCATACAGCCCAAATACAGTTCGCACCTATTTTCTGAATCTGACGAAAACGTATTTTCCGGTTGTGAAGTACCTGCTATTTATGAACCAGATGTAGAAGAAGTCGATGCGCGATTGGTTTTACGGGACAACTTTGATGCCTTATTTACCAAATATCCTGAAGCCTTGATTTTTGGAGAAGATTCTGGAACAATTGGTGATGTTAATCAAGGTCTAGAAGGTATGCAACAAAAATATGGCGAATTGCGCGTAGCCGATGTTGGGATTCGCGAAGCGACTATTCTCGGTCAAGGGATTGGTATGGCAATGCGCGGATTACGTCCTATCGCCGAAATTCAATATTTGGATTATTTATTGTATGCTATTCAAATCATGAGTGATGATTTGGCAACTGTACAATACCGAACTAAAGGAAGGCAAAAAGCCCCTTTAATCATACGAACCCGCGGACATCGCCTTGAAGGAATTTGGCATTCAGGATCTCCTATGGGTATGATTATCAATGCAGTGCGTGGCATTCATGTTTTGGTGCCCCGCAACATGACCAAAGCAGCTGGATTTTATAATCTATTAATGGAAAAAGACGAACCTGCTTTAATTGTAGAATGCTTGAATGGATACCGTTTAAAAGAAAAAATGCCCACCAATTTAGGCGAATTCAAAACGGCTTTGGGTGTCGTTGAAACATTAAAAGTGGGTAACGATATCACCTTGGTTTCTTATGGTTCAACTTTGCGTTTAGTAGCGCAAGCGGCTAATGAGTTGGAAACTGTGGGTATTACTTGTGAAATTATTGATATCCAATCGTTATTACCCTTTGATCTTAATCACGATATTGTAAAAAGTTTATCCAAAACCAACCGTTTGCTTATTGTCGATGAAGATGTTCCAGGTGGAGCTAGTGCGTATCTCTTGCAACAAATTCTCGAAGTCCAAAAAGGATATGCTTATTTAGACAGTGCTCCTCAAACATTAACAGCTAAAGCACACCGACCAGCTTATGGAACCGATGGTGACTATTTTTCAAAACCCTCTGTTGAAGATATTTTTGAAAAAGTGTATGAAATCATGCATGAGGCAAAACCTCAATTATATAAAAAATTAAACTAAAAAAATCCCGATTTAATCGGGATTTTTTTTCATTCATTGTATTTATAAATTTTTGTAAGGTCAATCGATTTTATATTGAATGACATTAAACTAATTAAAAGACAAACATTGCGCGTTCACTCATCATTGCATTGACTTCATCGGCAACTTGGGCAATCACTTCCTCATCGTTAAGATTCATAAGTACGCGATCAATAAATTCTACAATAATTTCCATATCCGATTCAATTAGACCCCGCGTTGTGATAGCAGGCGTACCAACACGAATACCGGAAGTTACAAAAGGCGACTTTTCATCAAAGGGTACCATGTTTTTGTTCACTGTAATTTCAGCTTTTACCAAAGCATGCTCCGCTTCTTTTCCACTTACCCCTTTATTTCGCAAATCAATCAACATCATATGGTTGTCGGTACCTCCCGAAATAATGTGGTATCCTCTTTTTACAAAAGCAGCAGCCATTGCTTGTGCGTTCTTCTGAACTTGAACAGTATACCGGAAAAATTCGTCGGTAAGTGCTTCGCCAAAAGCAACCGCTTTAGCCGCTATAATATGCATTAAAGGACCGCCCTGATTACCAGGGAAAACGGCCATATCGAGCACATGAGACATCATGCGAATATCACCTTTTGGCGTTGTTAATCCCCAAGGATTTTCAAAATCTTTCCCCATCATAATCAATCCTCCACGTGGCCCACGTAGCGTTTTGTGAGTAGTTGTCGTAACAATATGGCAATGTGGAATCGGATCATTTAGCAATCCTTTGGCAATTAAACCCGCAGGATGCGAAATATCCGCTAATAATAACGCCCCTACATTATCCGCAATTTCTCGAAATCGTTTAAAATCCATATCGCGTGAGTAAGCTGAAGCTCCTGCAATAATCATTTTTGGCTGCTCTTTGGTGGCAATTTCTTGAATTTTATCATAATTCAATACGCCCGTTTCTTGATCTACACCATAAAATACAGGGCGGTATAACTTTCCAGAAAAGTTAACCGGTGAACCGTGTGTTAAATGACCTCCGTGCGACAAATCAAATCCTAAAATAGTGTCACCGGGCTTTAAACAAGCAGCAAAAACAGCGGTATTCGCTTGAGAACCAGAATGCGGTTGTACATTTACATAATCCGCACCAAATAAAGCTTTGGCGCGATCGATAGCAATTTGTTCAACGATATCTACAACTTCACAGCCCCCATAATAGCGTTTTCCAGGATATCCCTCTGCATACTTATTCGTCAGACACGAGCCTGCTGCCTCCATAACTTGATCACTTACGAAATTCTCGGAAGCAATCAATTCAATACCATGTTGTTGTCTGTCCTGTTCGTCCAGAATTAAATCAAAGATTTGTTCGTCTCGTAGCATTTTTTTATGATTTTTCATTTAAGCACTCCAAAATTACAAATTCTGTTTGTCAAATAGATTGTAAGGTCTATATTTGATTGTATTTTTTTCAACAATAAATCAACATTTTATTATGCCACAATTTGCCAATAACCCAAACCGTAAATCCTGGCTTCCAGTTCCGGAAAACAGTGATTTCCCTATTCAAAACATACCCTTTGGAGTTTTTTTAACAAAAGAAGATGTGATTACCACAGGTACACGAATCGGGGATTATGCCATTGATATGGGCGCTCTGCAACAATTGGGTTATTTTGAAGGTATTGATTTACCCGACGACATGTTTCTTCAAGACAGTTTAAATGACTTTATTTCCTATGGTAAAAAAACCTGGCGGCAGGTTCGCAATCGCCTCTCCGAAATTTTTGAAAGCAATAACAGTCAATTACGTGACAATACCAACCACCGCGAAGTAGTGATTTTTCATATTAACGATATTGAAATGCTTTTACCGGTTCAAATTGGAGATTACACTGATTTTTACAGCAGTAAAGAGCATGCTACGAATGTAGGCAAAATGTTTCGTGATCCTGAAAATGCGCTACTACCCAACTGGCTTCATATTCCCGTAGGCTATCACGGACGTAGTTCGACCATTGTTCCGTCGGGAGTACCAGTTCATCGACCTTTGGGCCAAACTTTTCCAGCAGACGCAACAGCACCGGTTTTCGGACCATCGAAGTTGGTCGATTTTGAATTGGAAATGGCTTTTATTACAACCGATGCAAATATCATGGGGGAAAATGTTCCAGTAAACGAAGCCGAAGAATATATTTTTGGGATGGTCTTATTTAATGATTGGAGTGCACGTGATATACAAAAATGGGAATATGTTCCTCTTGGACCCTTTCTTGCCAAAAACTTCGCATCGTCAATCTCACCCTGGATTGTTACTATGGATGCCCTCGAGCCATTTCGAGTGGCGAGTCCAGAACAAAACCCCAAACCCTTACCCTATCTTCAACAGGAGGGCAATCGTGCTTTTGATATCCAATTGGAAGTAGCCATTCAACCCGAAAATGTTGGCGAAACAGTGGTTTCAAGGTCTAATTTTAAATATATGTATTGGACAATGGCGCAACAATTAGCACACCATACGAGTAATGGTTGTCGCGTAAATTCGGGCGATATGATGGGAAGTGGAACCATTTCGGGTCCAACCGAGGATAGCTTTGGCTCTATGCTCGAACTTACATGGGGTGGAAAAAATCCATTAACCATGCAAGACGGTAGTGAACGAAAATTTATCAATGATAATGACACGGTGATTATTCGTGGTTATTGTAAAAATGAGGCTATTCGTATTGGTTTTGGTGAATGTTCAAGTAAACTTTTACCTGCTTTACCGTTGAAATCCTAATGTGATGAAAAAAATTGGTTGTGTTTTCGGACTTTTTTTTATTCTACTTGCCTGTGGTGTCCAACAAACTCGGGAAGCTTTAACTTCTGGTAATTATGAAAGTGCAATTCAAATCGCAGTAGAAAATTTGCGGAATCGAAAAGAAGCTAAAGGAAAACAAGACTATGTGGTTCTATTGGAAGAATCGTTTGCAAAAGCCAAAGAACGCGATTTACAAAATATTTCACTGTGGCGTAAAGAGGCTAATTCTGCTCATACAGAAAAAATATACCTAACGTATCTAAGATTGCACAACCGCCAAGAACTCATAAAGCCCCTACTTCCACTAAAAATACTAAACGAAAACCGACTGGCTACTTTTGTCTTTGATGATTATTCAGATCAAATGATAGCCAGCAAAAAAGAATGGGCAAACTATTTGTATGCACACGCAAAAACTTTAATGGCAACGCGTGAAAAAATGAATTACAGAAGCGCCTATGAAAATCTAATTCAATTGCAACAAATAGCACCAGGTTTTAAGGACATCGAGCAATTACTTGCAGAAACCCGCCAAAAAGGGACCGACTATGTAAGTGTAGCTACTAAAAATGAAACCAATATGGTAATCCCCGCGCGCTTGGAGAATGATTTATTGGACTTTGGTACATTGGGCATCAATGATCCCTGGACCGTTTACCACAATAAACGCATAAACGGAACAAATTATGATTATGGAATCATTGTTAACTTTAGAGATATTGTAATTTCTCCAGAACAAATCAAAGAAAAAGAGTTTGTAAATGAAAAGCAAATCAAAGTTGGACAAAAGAAATTACTGGATTCGAATGGAAATCCGGTTAAAGACCAACAAGGCAATTTTGTTTTAATTGATGATATGCAGACAGTAGTAGCTACTATTTATGAATTTCGTCAACTAAAATCGGTTCAAATTACCGCAAAAATCGAGTACATAGACCTAAAAAACAATCAACTTTTAGACACATTTCCTATAGCGAGTCAATTTATGTTCGAACATATTTACGCCAAGTTTAAGGGTAATAAACAAGCGTGTGATGCTAATTATCTTCCCTATTTTGAAAGGGTTGCCGTAACTTTTCCAACTAATGAACAGATGGTTGCCGATTCGGGTCAATACCTCAAAAATAAATTGAAAGATATTCTAATACAGCATAAAATTAGAAAGTAAATTTTTACGGTCTGAGTTAAAGTATTCGTTTATTTTGGACTTAAAAATTTTAAAAAATACCTAAATTTGAGTGAATCAAAAATCATTAGTATGTTTACCTTCCGCAAACTTGTAATTTTTTTAAGTGTATTTTTCCTCTTGAGTTTAGTAAATGTTACGTTTTGCACCTTACTGTTTTGTCCTACTTGTGATTTTGACGACTCTGGATTTCTTTTTCAACTTTTTTTTACTGATGATGCTGCCGATGGTTATCAAGTGTATCCAACTTTTTTCAACATTATTTTTGTAGCAATCCTAAGTTTTGTCTATACTGTAATTTATCCCGACAACTCCAACCGTAAGCGCTTTCGCTAACAAAGTCAACCAAAGAAATTCCTTTACTTTGGCATAATTTTTACTTATTTTTGCAAAAAATATTTTTCCAACACTATGTCAAATGTAACTGTTGGTTTGGTCCAAATGACGTGTACGAACGACAAAGCGGCCAACCTTGAAAAAGCAATTCGAGAAGTGCGTGTTGCCGCCGGGAAAGGCGCTCAAATAATATGCCTTCAGGAATTATTCACTTCCTTATATTTTTGTGATGTTGAAGATTACGCTAATTTTCAATTAGCAGAACCGATTCCGGGTCCGAGTACCCAAACCCTATCCATGGTGGCTAAAGAATTGGGTGTTGTAATTATCGCCTCTTTATTTGAAAAAAGAACACACGGCATCTATCACAATACTACTGCAGTAATCGACGCAGATGGCTCGTATTTAGGGAAATACCGCAAAATGCATATTCCCGATGATCCGGCTTTTTATGAAAAATTCTATTTTACTCCTGGTGATTTAGGTTATAAGGTTTTTCAAACCCAATTTGCTAAAATCGGAATCCTAATTTGTTGGGATCAATGGTACCCCGAGGCGAGTCGTATCACGGCTTTAATGGGGGCCGAAATTTTATTTTATCCAACAGCTATAGGTTGGGCAACCGATCAAGATGAAGAAACAAACCGCGACCAATACAATGCTTGGCAAACCATACAACGTGCGCACGCGGTAGCCAATGGGGTTCCTGTTGTAAGTGTAAATCGCGTTGGATTTGAGCAAAATGGCGCAATGCAATTTTGGGGAGGTAGTTTTGTTACCAACGGTCAGGGAAAATTATTATATTTAGGTTCCCACGACCAAGAAGAAACAACAGTTGTTCCTTTAAATTTAAATGAAACGGATTATTTTCGCATGCATTGGCCGTTTATGAGAGATCGTCGTATCGATAGTTATACACCAATAACCAAACGATTTATCGATGAAGACTAATTGGGCTACCCCAAAATCGTTAGGTTATTACTTTCCAGCTGAATTTGCACCACAAGATGCCTTGTGGTTGTCTTGGCCGCATAAAGAAGCATCCTGGCCCGGCAAAATACATACTATTTTTGAACCCTATGCCGAGTTTATTCTGCAAGTAGCTTCGCATCAACGGGTGTGTATTAATGTGGCCGATCCAACTATGCAAGCGTTTGCAGAAGAAAAAATTAAAAGTGCCGCCTATGCCCAATCAATTAGCGATTTTGATTCGCGTTGGGCGCGCATCACATTTTACCATCATCCTACGAATGATGCATGGTGCCGTGATCACGGTCCGGCCTTTTTACTTCACAAAAGCGAAGCCAAAAAAGC
>Ga0315905_10000500_pt1 | contig 42726 bp, 25 predicted proteins | sample LakEriMetagenome_5_FD_203522 | JGI IMG/M metagenome (GOLD analysis project Ga0315905, IMG submission 203522) | Freshwater fungal communities from buoy surface, Lake Erie, Ohio, United States - Buoy 4 MA121 | ecosystem: Environmental > Aquatic > Freshwater > Lake | place: USA: Lake Erie, Ohio...
CGACTGCGGCTGGGCAAGCTGGCACACGAGGTCAACTACTGGATTCCGCCTCAGGCTGCTTGGCATCGCGGCGACTGCGGCACTTCCGTGCGCCCGCTCACGCTGTCCCGCGCCGTCCGCCTCAGGCTGCTTGGCATCGCGGCGACTGCGGCTCATTTGCCCACCATGAGAGTCTCACTCGCCATCGCCGCCTCAGGCTGCTTGGCATCGCGGCGACTGCGGCCAGCGTGCGGGAAAGGGTGATGGCTTCGGTCTGCGCCGCCTCAGGCTGCTTGGCATCGCGGCGACTGCGGCTTCGCGCAGGCCGAGGGTTTGAGAGCGTGTCATTGCCGCCTCAGGCTGCTTGGCATCGCGGCGACTGCGGCTATTTTGCCGACAATATTCTCCTGTTCAGAGAGTTAGCGCCGCCTTGGCGACACTGGCTGCGAAGTGCCTGATATTTAAGGAATAGCGCACCGGCAGCGAATCCGTACAGGCTTGCTGCAACGGGCGGAGCCGCTTCCGCGAGCGCGACCGGGGAGCGGTGCGGGCACTTGGGGTGCTCGCAGCCTGCTCAGGGCTTCAGAAGTCCGCAGTCATCGCGATGTCAAAGAACCTGGTCATCCAATGGCGGAGGATAACTGGTCAGTGGCACATGGCCGGGGATATAGAAAACCCGCGAGCGCCATTTGGCAAATCTTAAATCATCCGGCCACCGCCGGGAAATGCGGACGGGAGACTCCCGCCCTGCTGCCGAAGCGCCATTGACTGCCGGGCCACGCTCCCGTGCCATTATATAATAGTGATGCGCGAGCGCTGCACATAGGGGACCCCCATCGCGTCGATGCAGAGCGAGGCGTCGTTTGCCGAGGGGCCGAGAGAGATGAAAAGAATCTGGTCCTCCTCGTGGTGGATGATGGCATCGAGCGCCGCACGGAGCTGCTGGAGCCGTTTGGAGTCCAGCGGGCACTCGAATACAGAGAACTGCAGCCGGGAGCCGAATGCCTCACAGGTCTTCGCCACCTTCCGGAGGCGGCGGGGACTACTGATGTCGTAGCTGACAAGGTAGCGGATGCGGGCCATGAGAATACCTCAGCGGGTGGTGAAGGGCACATAGCCTGCGGCCTCTCCGCGGACAAAACGCCAAAGCTGCCGGGCCTGCACCTCCAGCATCCGACGATAGCTCATCTTATAACCAAACTGCGGATGCGTCACCTCTGCATCCATCCGGCGGAACCACGCTTCCCAGAATGCCCGCCGTCCGCTTTCCGTCAGGAATGTGCCGCTGGCACTGCGCACAAAGTCCGCCGGGACCAGTTCCCCACGGTTGATCGTGGAAATAGCAACACTGTCCGCCAGCAGCGGACGGAATTCCTCCATGAGGTCCAGCGCCAGTGCCGGGCGGCCGTAGCGCGGCTGGTGGAGGAATCCCATGAATGGGTCCAGCCCCACGGCATGACACACGCCGCTGATCTCCTTGGCGAGAATGGAATAGCCCTGACTCAACAGCGCATTTACCGGATCTCTGGGCGGACGGCGGTTGCGCCCATTGAAGTCGAAGCGCCACGCCTCCGCTCCCTTCAGCATGGTGCCAAACGCCTGAAAATACAACGCCGCGGCCGTGCCCTCTATGCCCAGCAGCGCACTGAGGTCCCCTGCCCCCGCCGTGCTGTCGCGCAGTTCCGCCAGTTGATCCGTCAGGGCCTTTCCCGGCTCCCCGTTCCGCATCAGCAGCACCCGCTGGTTGTGGATTTTCGCGCGTATAATCTCCCGCGCCAGCCGGAGCCGGATCCCCGGCTCATGGAAAAGCCGGTACTGCCCCAACCGCGCATCCACCCCGCTCGCGGGCAGTCCCCGGAGCAACCCGAGGAACCTCCCCGCCGGCGAAAAATACGCCACATCGATCCCCTCCTCCAGACACGTCTGCGCCGCCTGTGCACTGAGCTGCACTGCACCGTAGAGGTAGATACTGCGCACCTGCTGCACCGGGCACTTCTTCACCACGGAGCCCTCCACCGTCACTGTGATCTCCCCGCCACGGCGCCCCACCTTTGCCCCTGCTAACTGCACCACCAGCACCTCGCCGTCGTCCCGCTCCGGGCGGGGAGCCTGCTCCGGCAGCGGCAAGGGCTTTGCATCTTCACCCGCCACCGCAACCTCTGCCTGTCCTGGTTGCGCTCCCGGCACCTGCCGGTGCCCCGACCACCACGCCGACTCATTCGGCAGACATACCGGATAGGCCGAGCAGTAGAGGCACCGCGCCTCATGCACCAGCGGCGGCGGGCACTGCCCTGATGCCGCCAGCGCTTTGGCCCCGGCAATGGCCTCCCGGCAGCGCTCCCGCGCACTGTCATCCAGCGGCACCGGCACCCGCCGGCGGTCCTCTGCATAGTAAATCCAGCCCGCCGTCACCGGTGCCCCCTGCTCCTCGATGAGCAGCGCCTGCGCCACCACCTGCATGGCATCCGCCTCCTTGGGGACGCGGTTCCCCTGCGCATCCCGCCGCGCACTGCCTTTCTTATAGTCGCACACTTCCACCCCGGCTGCCCCGCCTTCCATGATGTCCACCACGCCGATCAGCCCCAGCGACTCACTGTGCAGACGCAGGCTGCGCAGTTTGGCACCCTCCGGCAGCCCCAGGTCCGCAGGATTCTCCAAACGGCTCGGCGCATCCACATTCCGGTGCAGATGACTCCCCGCCACCGTATCCGCATTCTCTTCAAAAAGATTCTCCACCCACTGGTAGTAGAACAGTCGCGGGCAGTAGATAAAATTGTGCAGCCGCCGCACCGGCAGCGGTGGCTGCGCAGCGGCATCAGCATCCGTGGAAACAGGGGCTTCTGAGGACATTGCTAATTAAGGAAGGTGGTCATCATCCCAGTCCAACAGGCGTTGGCGATTGATGGCATGACACCGCGCCCATTGCTTCTCGCGGTCGTTCGCCGTTTTCCAAATACCGGGTCCGGAGGCATAGGGATAGCCTTTGTGATCATCGTCCGCAATTCGGGCACGGCCAAATTCAGCCGCGCCATGCGGATCATAGAATAGATTCGGGTTTCGCTCCTTGGGCATGTAATCCCCGGGCTTCACTTCCACCGCCGGCTTCTCTTTTCCAAAACGCCGCGATTCCTTCACAGTGAATGTATCAGTTTCGCCTCGTACCGCCTTCTTCCGTTCGGTTCTCAATCGATGGTGAATGCCTGCGCACGATGGATGCGCTACGGCCCTCAGGGCAAGATTTATGGCGGCATTCAAGTCCGCCTGCTGCGGCAGCACATCACCGCCGCCGAGCCGCGGCCGGCCACCGGCATTTTTGCTTTTGGATGGTGCCGGGTGTCTGATTGGTTTAGCAGTAACAAACATAGGTCCGCCCGGCTGGGGTGCCAGCAGGGTTCGACACGGGTGCGCTGAGCGGCTTATCGTCTCCAGCTGCCAGAAGAGATCGTTTACGGCTGTCTGAACCGCATCCAGAGCCCGGCCCTCCAGCTTGGCTTTACTAATTTCCTCAAGTCGTACGCGCCATCGGAAGTCTGCACGATCAGCCCAGGAGACTTCTACTGCCCGGAAACCCGCCATCCCGGTCAGTGAGCAGAACCGCGACGAATAAGCTGGTGGCGTTTCGAGAACCGGTATCCCAAACGGCTCTGCCAACATCTTCACCTTGTCGGTAATCTGCCGGTGGCACCATTTCATCAGACGCGAATTTTCGCTTTTTGCTCTCCCCTGGTCTGAGAGATACCGCGACAAATCCTCCAACACAATAAAGTCTACTGGCGGACGTGCGACCTTGTATTCTCCGTGCGTGTCCGTCCTCTTCCGGGCTTCCTTACTGGTTTGTGGCGCTGTCAGTTTTAACCCCAGCGCCTGAGCCAGGATAAGGTTGGCAGTCTGGTTTACCCGTTGTTCACGCAGGTTTTCCAACTTCCGCAAAATGTCCGGACATGGGTCCGGTATGGAATCATTGCGCATCTCCGCCGCAGTAGGCGGTTTTTCCCCGGGTACCCGGCGCAGAGACTGATTAAGCGACTGCCAGCGCCGCCTTAATTCAGAAACCTGCTCAATGCGTGCCATACTCAGACCGCGCTGGCCCATGAGTTTGCGGTTCAGCGGAGCGGAGCCGCGCGCTGTTTGCTGCAACACCCAGCACCGGTCCCAATCCTTGTTGGCTACAAACTCCCAATCACGTCCCCTCAGCGGCAGAATGCGCCCGGTCAACTTCAGCAAATTATCCCGCACGAGAAGCCGCTGGTTGATGACATGAGAATGCAGCGCTTCACGCAACATGGCGGTGTTGGCATCCGGGCCATCAGCCAGCGAACTCCATTCCGGAACCCGCTTTTGCTCGCGCAATACCGCCAGCGCCGCAGTGGCCTGTTCCAGACTTTCCGGCTGGGTTAGTTTCCAGTGCCACGAAATGCAGTCAGCGATCCATTTCTGCGCCCGTCTCACTGCCACCAGCAGTTTGTCATTTTGCTCCGGAAAGCTGAATCGCTTTCGCAGCGCTGCAGCGTCCGCCACATCCGCCAGCATTTTGCTTTCACCCAGCGCCGCCATCATCGCCAGGGTTTCTTCACATTCTGCGGCATTTGCCATACGCCCGCGGTCCCCATAGCATTCCTGCCGGAATTCCAGACCCGTTTGCTGCTCCTCCGCTGGAGAGGGGCGGCGAAGGACATCTGCATCTTCACCAGGCAACTGGAGAATCTTTCCAGAATGAAACCGGCCAAACCATTCGCAGCCGCCAGCCTGCCCCAGTGAACGCGATGTTGCCGTCTTTTCCCTCGTGCATTCCACCAGTGCCATACTGGCCGTGTGTCTCGTTCCGAGATCCGCAGCGAGAACCGTAAACCCGGCGGTCTTCTCCCACCACTTGTGGGGCTCTTTCCCGTCAAACTCACCATCCCACCGCAAAAAGGGAAGCTGCGCTCCTTTCTTCCATGTCACAAACTGTTTCTCCCACAGAGCCGCTTTTCCAATCAATTTAGTAACGGCTGCCTCGTCCAGTCTCAGTGGGAAATTGAGTAGCATTCGGCACGCTCCGTCCTTATCCCAATCCGGCATCAACTGCACGGCCGCATCTTTCAAAGTCTGGGGATTTATCTTTTCATCCCCCGCCCCAAACAATGCCCGCATCATCGGCTGCGCCCAGTCCTGCACGTACACGCCATCTGCCGCACGGATGCGGTCACGCAGCAGCCGCGGTGCGCTGTAGCTGAGACGGCAGTTTTGCATCATATAACGTCCATCATTTCCTTTGCGGGCCACAGGAACCGTTACCGCCAGGGCTTTGAGGTCGTGCTTATACTCTCCTCCGTCACTGCCAAAGCTGCACGCATCGGTGAACATAAAAAGCCGCCGGGAATGCGCGGCATCAGCTGGCGTGAAGTTGAGCGGACGCGCCGAAACCTCCTCCAGGGTTTCTCGCAGTTCGCAGTATTGCCGGAAGGCTTCCAGCGGGTCTGCCGCCCATTCCTTATCCACAATCTTATCCGCCAACTCCTTTTCCGGCTCTCGCCAGATGCTCCAGGCAGCCTCATCTGCAAGCAACCCGCTAAACAGTTTGTGTGAACCAATCTGCTCCCGCTTCTCGCCCCCGCGCAGAGCATCGAGTTCCCTCTGCAATTCATCCCGTATCTCAGGCGAGAACTTCATTCCTGCCTTCACTTTACTCTGCCACTTCCGCTTAACATCCGCCCAGCCCTTCATGGTTCTGCGCCGCAAACCATAAGGCGTCTTTCGTCCCTCCGTCAGCCGGTACTCCTCTGCCAGGTCATCATTGATAATAGTGCGAAGACGATCAATCCGGGCATCCCCCGCAAACCTTACGGTCGCCTGTTCCTCTCCGCCATCTGCCTTCGGCATCACCGGCTTACCTTTGGTTTCTGCCCATACCCGCTGCAGCAGATTCAGCAGGTTGGAATCCGTGGCCGCCGTGTAGGCTTCCATTGCCCGCTCCCCATCCATCACCAGCAACTTTGTGGCCAGCCCATCAAGCTTCTCTGCGCGTTTGGTCACGTTTTGGTTGAACTGGTTATAGACCTTGAGAGCCTCCTTAAAGGCGGCAATGTCAAACTCTTTCCAGGCCAGCCCACTTCCGCTTTTTCCCCAAAGAGGCAATGCGGTAAAAGCGGAGAAAACCACACCCCGCGTACCTCGGGCCAGTTTGATGGGATCTTCGCCTTCTACAATAAACCTGTCGTCACCTTCACTTTGATCATCCCTGTTTGCTGCTGCCTGCGGGTGCGCTTTGGGAGCTTTGTACGTTGATTGAAACAGCCGCTTGGTTGTTTGATTAGGGAAGGCCAGAAACAGACTGCATGCATCAACACGCTTGAGATTAATGTTGCCTCCACGCCGCCGCGGCAGGGCAAAGTCCTCCGGTAGAGCTGCCAGCCATTCCGTGAGTACCCTTTCAGGAACTTCATCAGGAAATGACTTTGCGGCCTCGCGCAGCCTTGCTGCAGCTGCTTCACCGGTATCCGCCGCAACGTCCGGTTGAAGGTTCACGACTGAGGCTAAGGAAATCGTATCTGGTAAATTCCTGATCTCACTATCTGTCAGTTCCCGGTGCAGTTCAGTTTGTAATCTGGCTTCGTCGTTAGCCCGGCCTCTGCGTAAAGCAGAGAGCTTAAAAGTACCGGTGAAGCCTGGGTCGCAGAACATGGGTAGAAAATCCCGCCCACCCTGCTGAATTGCCGCGTCTCCCCCCAGCTTGTGCAGCAAGTAATGCCCTGCCGTTTCCGCTGCATTCAGTAGAACGCCGTCGTCCAGCAACGGCTGCCGAAATCGCACTATCGCCTGATCCAAAGTGGGCGGTTCCGGCAACTGCCATGCCCGCTGGAGCGAATCTCGCATCCCGGAACGGCGCTGGCCCTTTTTATCCGCAGAATCCCACACTTTCACGAGTAGCCCCTGCAGCCGGGTCAAAGGGCTTTCTGGGCTGCTGCCCAGCGATGCCAGCGCGGTGATGTAATAATTCACCGCATCCTGAAACAACTGATGATGTTCCCACAGCAGTTTCTCCCCAGCGGCACGGGCTGCCTTGGTGTCAGGGTCCATCGCTTCGTATTCGGCGGCCTTCCCTTTGGTGCCTGATTTAAGGATTTCGACTTTGGAGACGCGGCCCTGGTAGATGCGGTTCATGAAGAAAGGAGATGGATGGCTGGGACTGAATTGCCGGGCATCCTAGCAGGAAGTTTTCGGGCTGCACGGAAAAAAAGTGCAACGAAATGCGGATTTAGCTGTCAAAGTAAACTGCTGATGAGGCATAATACACAGGCAGGCTGTAGCGTGTCTGCTGAGAACCCAGTGAATCCCCTGTCATGCCGCGTGGAAAGTCATCGCGTGGGAAGACGGCGGCAGAGCCGCCGGGGGATGGGGCATTGCGGAAGCGGGGACGGCCGGAGGTGCGGGTGGGGGTGATGCCGGTTTGCGCGCGGGTGCGCCGGGTGTTGTGTGAAATGCGGGCGGCGCTGGGGCTTTCCATGGCGGAGGCGGCGCGGCGGGCGGGGATCGACCGCCGGATGTATGCCCGGGTCGAACAGGGGGCTTCGGTGCCGTCGCTGGATTTGCTGGAGCGGATCTGCGGCGGGCTGGAAACGACGCTGCGGGAGGTGGCGGAACTGGCGGGCTAAGGTCTGCACGGAACTTTCAGCTTTCCGAGGAGCGGTCATCCGTCCCGGAGGGACTATAGATAGTAGCCGGTGGTGGAGTGAGGCACGAGCGGAACCACCGGATCAGACCACCAAAGATGCTCCCCGCCCCGGCGGGGCGGCAGAACTTTGTCCAAACTGTCTTACGCCCCGGCCGGGGCTTGAATCTTGATGGCTGGTGACCGGTGGTTCCGCTGCGCTCCACCACCGGCTACTATCTGCCGGCCCTCCGGGCCAGTGACTGGACGACGACAAAAGTGCCATACAGGTTTTGAGAGACCGATTCGTGTTGGCCACACGGCAGCCGCAGAAGGCCGCGGCCCGCCGGGAACGGAGCAGACTAACACGGCATAGGCGTACATGTTCCCATCGCCGGGAGGGAGGGGCTGTGTTCTGTTCTATGCTATGAAAACGCGCTGTTCCGGTGTTTGCTCCCCGTCCGTTTGCCGACGGTCGATAGAGCGTAAAGGAATCTCGGGTTCCTTTGCCCGACGGTCGGTAGCGCATGGGGGAGTCTCCCCCACGAACGGCCGACGGTCGGTGGAACATGGAGGAGTCTCCCCCACCGGCTACAGACAGTCGGTAGAGCATGAGGGAGTCTCCCCCACCGGCTACAGACAGTCGGTAGAGCATGAGGGAGTCTCCAGCACGACTCACCGGCGGTCGGTGGAACATGGAGGAATCTCCCCCTCCGGCCACCGACAGTCGGTAGAGGGATTCCGACTTTCCCCCACGGGCTACCGACTGTCGGCAGAGCGTGCCGGAGACGGCAGCAGCAACACCCGGCTGTGCGCAGCCTGTTCATTTTCAACCCCATCCCTCCGCGATGAGTGCGAACTGGGATGAAGGCTTTTGGGACTCCGGGAATTGGGACAGCCCGGGTCCTGCCACTCTGGTCCCAAGTGCAAAAAAGAAAATCAATCGACGTACCATGGCCTCAAACCCCACACCCGATAATGACGACATCGCCCTCGCTCTGGCGGAAGACCTGGCCGACGGCTGCCACCAGCTGGAGGTGACGCTAAACATCAAGCAGAACACGGAGGCCGTGATGCGGGCGGCCATTGATACCGCAGCCGCCGCGCGACTGGCCTATCCGGCGGCGGTGCAGGCACGGCAGCAGGCCACAGCCAACCACGCCGCGGCGGATGAGGCGGGAAAAGTGACCATCGCCAACTGCCGGCTGCGGCTGGTGAAGTTGTTCGGCACCGTGTATTCCGCCCAGTGGGCGAGCGCGGGATTTCCCAATCAGTCCACGGCGGTGCCCGACAATATGGACCAGCGCTTCACGCTGCTGAATTCCCTGCGGCTCTACTTCACGGCGAATCCGGCGAGCGAGAGCGCAGACATGGAGGCGACCGCAGCACTGTGCGCTGCGGCACACACGGCCCTCAGCAATGCGCGGCAGGCGCTGAACAATGCGGAGACGGCCGCCACCACTGCCCTCCAGACGCGGAAGGATGCCATGAAGTCGCTGCGGCGGAATCGCATTCGCGGACTCATTGATGAACTGGGCACACTGATGCCGGAGGATGACGCGCGGTATGAGACCTTCGGGCTCAATGTGCCGGCGAATCCGACCGCGCCAGGGGCCATCGCGAGCCTGACGCTGACCGCCCTGGGCGGCGGCAAGGTCCTGGCACGCTGGGACTACGCCACCCGCATGGCGGGCACCCGCGTGCAGACGCGGCGCGTGGGCATTGACGATGACTTCGTGACGCTGGCCACCGTGGAGGCGCTGGAAAAGGTGATCGAAGGCCAGACGCCCGGGCAGCAGCTGGAAGTAAAAGTCACCCCCTACAACGCTGCCGGCGACGGCCCGCCCGCCCCGGTGCAGAGCATCGTGGTCGTCTAAGCCTGCGCCACTCCACGGGGCGGCGGCACTCCCGCCGCCCCGTCATGCTCTATCAACTACTCTCTACGCTTCACGCCCCCATGTTCGACCCCACCAAACCAGCGAATGGCGCGCCGAATTCCTCCGCCGAAATGCGCGCGCAGCTCACCGCGCTCTTCGATCTCATTCCCAAAGCCGCCACTCTGGACGGCGTGGCCACATTGCCGCCCGGCAGCAGCGCGGGGGCCACGGTGAGTCTGGACAGCGGCGGGACGCTGCACTTCAGCTTCCAAATCCCCCAGGGCGCGAACGGTGAAGTGAGCACCATGCAGCTCAACGATGCGATCGCGACAGCGGTGAATCAGGCCGTGAGCACCGCCCAAGGCGCGAGCAGCAATAACTCGAATGCCGTGGCGGAGTTGGGGATTTCGCCGTCCGATCCGGATTTGTCGGTGGTGGTGCAAAAGCTGAATGAGCTGATTCAGGCGCTCCGGAGGTAAAAGGTGCGAAGGTGGGAAAGTGACAGGTGGGGAGGCAAATCCGAAATCCGAAGGCCAGCCGGAGCGAAGCGGAGACAGCCGCAGGCAACATCCGAAGGGGGCTTGGTCGGAGGATTCGAGGACGACGGGCGAGGTGGTCGCCTGTCGCGTGAGTGTGCTGCAGGCCACTGGCGATTCGCCTGCCCTGCTTCACTCCACCGTCAGTGCGAACGTGCTCGCTGGGAGACCGGCGGCGTTGGTGAGGTTGCCCTGGGAGAAGGGTTGCCAGGCGTAGCGGATGCGGGTGGGTTGGGGGACGCTGGGGCTGGAGGCGGTGAGGGTGGGGCCGTGGAGGGTGACGGTGGCGGGGTGCCAGAGGCCGTCGGGGCCGGCGAGTTCGATCGCGGCGGGCGGCTGGGCATTGCTGGTGCTGAGCGCGGGGCCGCTGTGGAGGAAGGTGACGGTGACGGCGCTGCCCTCCCGCGTGGCGCGCTGCGGCAGCGGGCACGGCAGGGCGCTGGCATCGCCATAGACATAGCGCTGCGCCCAGCGGGCGAGCCGCAGGCCGACGTCGCGCTTGTTGGCAGGATGCACGTTGCTGGCGTGACCGAGGTCGCTGGTGACGGCGAGGCCGGTGTTGGGCACTGTCGTTAGCGCGCGGCGCTGCTGGTCGCGGAATTCGGGCCAGAAGTGGCTGTCGTAACTGGTCTCGCCGATGCTGCTGAGCTGACAGATGAGGAAGGGGAAGTCGCCCTGCCCCCACTGGGCGCGCCAGTCTTTCACCAGCGCGGGAAAGAGCGTCCCGTGCTGCCGCACGCGCCAGGCGGGATCGCTCACGCCGGGCTCGCCAATGTGGCTGAGCGCGTTGCTTTCGCCCTGATACCACACGACGCCCCGGATGGCATAGGGCAGGAGCCGCGCCGGGCCTGCGCTCCAGAGGAAGCCGGGCTGGAAGGAATGATGCGGCCCCATGTCGTCGCCGGGCGCAGTGGCGAGGTTCGCGCCGAGCTGCACGAGCGCGCGGCCATTGCACCAGGGTTCGAGGCTGGTGTTGTTGGCGGTCCAGTTGGGCGTGGTCAGGGCCGCAGGGAGAATGGTGAGGCGCATCCAGGCTTCCGCCGGACTGCCGCCCACGGCGCAGTGGATGAGCCCGATGGGAACGTGCTGGGAGTTGAGGATTTCCTTGCCAAAGAAATAGCCCACCGCGCTGAACGTGGCAGCACTGGCCGCAGTGCTCGCCGTCCAGGTGGCCGCATGGTAGAAATCACCCGGCGTCTGCCGCGCCACGATGGTCGCCGGATAGGCCGTGGCTCCGATCCCCTGCCCTGCGTAGCCCATGTTATACAGACGCAGGTGGGGCATCCCGGCGCTGGCCTGCTCGGTGGCCCAGGAGGATTCCTGATTGCAGCGGAACTCCATATTCGACTGCCCGGCACACAGCCAGACATCGCCGAGGAGCACATCGGTGAGGGTGACTTTCACCTGCCCCTGGAGCGACACCGTGACCGTCTGCGGCTCGGCACTGGCCGGTCGCGCAGGCAGTGTGATCTTCCACTTCCCCTGCGCATCGGCAAAGCCCGACACGCTGGTGCCGCCGAGCGAAACGGCGACTTCCTCCCCCGCCGGAGCCGTGCCCCAAAACGGCAGCGCCGCATCGCGCTGAAGCACCATGTGATCCGTAAAGACCGGAGCGAGCACAGGCTGGCCGCTGCTAGCGGCCGCCATCAGCTAAGGAGCGGCCACGATGGCGCGATAGTAGCGGCGGAGCGGGGTCATGGTGTCGGTGATCTGAATGGTGCGCGTGTCGGCGGCGGCGGCGACGGATTGCAGGGGCTGCCAGCCGGTGAGGTCGGTGGAATACTGCACGGTATAACCGCGGCCAGGGAGGGCGACAAATTCAAATCCGGTCTGCCCGGCAGGGGCGGCGATCTGAGAAAGCGTGAAGCGGCTGGCGGGGTCGGTGTGGGTGGTGCCGGCGAGGTATTCTTCGGCATTGGTCGCACCGTCGGCGTCGCTGTCGGCGCTGCCGTCGGTGGGGCCGTAGAGGGATTCCCAGAAGTCGGGCAGGCCGTCGGCGTCGGTGTCAGCGAGGGAGAGATCGGCGCAGGGTGTGGGGGCGGCGGCGGTCCAGGTGAGGACATCGTAGCCGGGCGCGGCGGGATTCGGGCGCTGGAGGGACATGCCGCTGCCGTCGGCTTCGGGACGCCACGGGGCGCTATCGCCGTAGGTGAGAGACCAGATGAGGTTCGGGCCTTCCATGAGCGCGATGGATTCGCCGCCATTGCTGAGCTGGCCGGTGCAGGTGCCGTGCGGCGTGCAGCCGGGGAAGCGCGCGGTGAAGTGCGTTTCGTTGCTCACGAGCACGAAGAACGCGCCGGCGGCGAGGGTGGTGTCCGGCGGGAAGGTGAAGGTGATGCCGGTGAAGCTGAGGCCGCTGAGATTGAGCGGGACGGTGCCGGTGTTCTTGAGTTCGAGGAACTCAAACGACTCGCCATCCACGAAGGGCACGGGCTGGCCGGGGGGATTGTAGTAGATCTCGGTGACGCGCAGCGCGCTGAGGTCCTGCGGCGGGAAATAGAGAGCGCTGCAGAGGCCGCTCCAGGCGGTGCCATTGCGCACGCGGACTTTCACCGTGGTGGGCACGGTGATGGCGAGCGGTGTGGTGTAGGCGGTGGCCGTGGCATTCACACTGCCGCCGCGCAGCCGCGGGTCGGTGCCATCGGTGGTGAAGTAGATAGTGCCGGCGGGAGCGGTCATCGTGAGCGAGAAACCCGCAGGCACATTGCCACCGGGATGGCCGAGCACGGGCGGCGCGGCGTAGAGCGCGTCCATGGCGTCGGCACGGGTGGTCATCCACGATTTCATGGTGGCGACATTGGTGGCCCATGCGCTGGCGGTGAGGCCGCTGCGGGCGGCGACGGTGCTGGTGATTTCCGCGACCTGAGCATCCACGAGGGCGGTTATGGCGGCATTCGTCCACGCGCTGCGGCGGAGGTTTTGCCACTGATCAATGTAAGTCTGCATGAACTCGGGATCGGTGACGAGGCGGCGATAGAACATGCGGTCGTGCGCCCAGGTGAGGGCGGCGGTGGCGGCGCTGCCGCTGGAGGTGTTGCGGTCGAAGCTGCGGTCGATGTCCCAGAGTGTGCTCCAGCGGAGCGGCGCGCCGGGTTTCTCGCGGTGGAGATAACTGCTGAGCACGATGGCGTCCTGGTTCTTCACAAAGGTGCTGATGAGCAGATGCTGCGCCCAGTTCGGCACATCAATGTGCGGCCAGTAGCCGGTGATGGGGTCGGTGTAGCTGGCGCCGTAAAGCGCGGCATCGAAGGCGCGCACGGTGGTCTGAATGGTCGTGCGCTGCGCGGCGGTGAGCGCCTCCGGCGGCGGGCTCTCGAAGTTGAAGAACGAGTGGTAGAAGTTCGGCATGTCGTCATTGGCCGGCGTGATGCCGCTGCCGCTGCCGGTGCCGCCGGGGACGGTGATGGCCTGATAGCCGCGCGGATTGTCGTCCGCAGTTTGCAGGATGCCGTCGGGGCCGGCGGTGTGGAAATGCCGCGGCACGGGCACAGTGGTGGTCATGGCGTCCATGCGGTCCACATTGATCATCCAGCCGCCGGCGGTGCCGTCGCTGCTGAGGTAGTCGAAGTCCACGCGCTCCTGGCCGCGGCCGGGCTTCTCCACGAGGATGGCGAGGCCGCGGTGGTCGGCCATGGTGAGGTCGCCGCCGGAGTCGAGGAAGAGTTCGACGAACTTGAAGCGCGGGGCATTGAAGCCGCTGAGGCGCGCGAGTTCGTAGGCGACGGTGTTGTGGACGAGCGTGTTGTCGAACTGCGCGGGATCCGGGCCGTAGAGCACCCAGTCGGCATCGGCGGGCAGGCCGGCGAGGGCGACATCGCGCTCGCGTCCGTCGCGCTCGCCCCAGGTTTCCATGGTGTAGCTTTTCTCGGCGAAGCTGAAGGAGGATGAGCCTCGGAGCTTCAGACCAGCGCGGCTGCGGTTCACTGCGGCGCTGGACATGGCGGTGTCGCCGGCGGCTTCATCGAGCAGGAGGAGATTCTGCGCCTGCATGGGCACGGCAGTGACAGCGGAGCCATCGCCGTTAGGACCGCGGGCACTGACGCCAGGGATGGCACCCGCGCCGTGGTTGCTGAGGATCATGACCGGCAGCGGCGAGGTAAAAGCTGCGACATCCGCGCCGAGCTTGAGATAGGCGCCCGTGGCCGTAGCGCCGTAGCGCTCGCCGGGGTAGATCACGGCGACACGGAGGTTGAGGCTCGTGGTGGACGTGACAGCCTGCGTCGCGCCAAGGGACGGCGAATCGAACTCGGGCAGCGCGCCGTTCGTGGTGTAATGCATCAGGCCCAGCGGCGGTGCCAGCGGATCAGTGGAGGCGGTGACGCTCACCGAGGTGCTGAAGGTGCCCGGAGGCGGCGAGAATGTGAGCCCGTCCTTTGGCGTGGTCTGGCCGTCGGCATTGAGCGCGTTCGGCGTGGGCACGGTGAAGTATTTCACCTGGGCGGGCTGATGCACGGTGAGGCCGTAGCTGTTGTCGGCGAACTGCTCCGGATAGGTGAATGCGGTGGCCGGGGAGTTGTCCGGCTTCACCAGAGCGAGGTATTCGCCGGCGTTGTTGCCGAGCGCGAAGTTGGTGTGCAGTTCCGCCCCGGCCGTGGCGCGGTTCTTTCCGCTGGCCCAGACGCGGAGGAAGCCGCCGGGCGCGATGGTTTCCGCAGGGAGCGCCCACTTATTGGGCAGCAGGGGGTCATCGGTGAGGAAGTAGCCGCTAGTGCTCTGCGCGGTGGTGGCGGTGTTGTGGAGTTCGATCCAGTCGCTCTGCTCGCCGTCGGCATCGCGCAGGCCGCTGTCGTTTTCGGCGACGAACTCACTGAGGACGAGCCCGCTGGTGGCGGTGCGGACTTCCAGCGCTGCGGTGTTTGTGCTGCCGGTGCCGGTGACGTTGGTGGCGCGGCACCAGTAGTCGCCCGCGTCGGCGGGTGTCGCGGCGCTGATCATGAGCGTGGCGGAAGTCGCGCCGCTCACGGGCAGCGTATCTTTATACCACTGATACGAGGTGGGCGATCCGCTCAAGGCTGCGGTCAGCGTGACGCTGCCGCCTTCTGCGATGCTCTGTGATGCGGGCTGCGTCGTCGCTGCGGGCACGGGCGGGGCCGGCGGGTCATTGATGACAAAGCTGACGCGGTTGTAGTAGCCGTCGCCGCGGCCGCCGCTGGACTCGGTGCCCCAGCGCACGCCATTACTGGTGCCGGTGGTGCCGTTCCAGCCGGTGGCTTTGGAAGCTCCGTCCACTTTATATTCCGCGAGCTGGGTCACGGGGGAGTAGATGATCTCGTGGGTGTGATACTGCGCCGGGTCCACGTCGACCACAGGGAAGATGAGCGTGGGACCACCAACCAGCGTGGCGACAAGCTGGCCGCTAGCATTGACATCGTAGAAGATGATCCAGCGCTTCCCCGCATTGTTGCCGAAGTTGAGATAGACGGAGTTTGCACCGCCATTCGATGCCACCGGGTCTGCGACACGCATGTGGCTGAGCAGGCGGAAACCGTAGGCCATCGCATCTGTGAGCTGCTGCGTGGTGAACGCCTTCGTCCAGTAAAGGAACTGCGCGGAGGCCGTGCTCTGGTCGAGCATGCGCCATGCATTGAGCCCGCTGGTTCCATCCGGCGAGACGGCGGCACTGGTGAAATTGGCGACATCCGACGAGGGACCGACAGCGGTCCATCCCAGAGCGGTCGGGGACGGTGCGATGGCGGGATTTCCCGCGAGGCCGGCATTGTAGTCAGCGGCGACTTCCACGGCGTGCGCCGTGAGTGCAGAGGCAGCGAGCAGGATGGAAATCGATTTCATGGGCATGGCTGCATAAGTTACTGGCGGACCGTCACGTATGGCTGCGCGGGAGCCGGCCCCCGCCTGTCCGGCTCGCGATGGAAAAGTGGTTCAAGCCCGGCGGCGGCGGGTTCCAAACGCCACGGCGGCAGCGAGTAGTGCAGCGGCGGCGGATGGCTCCGGTACCACGGTGGCACTCCATGTCCATGTGAGGTCGCCGGATTGTGTGCCGCCGGTGGTGTCGAGTCCGCCGGCCGTGCCCAGGGTGTGACCGCCGAGACCAGTGAAGCTGGTGGCGTCATCAGAGAAGAGTGACTTGGGCAGCGCAAGCGTCACGCTGTAAGTGCCGGGGGTGGCAGAGCCGAGGAAGGAAGCGGCAACACTGCCTCCGGTGGACCCGTCGGCCGCATTGCTGAATCCGGTGAACGCGGATACCGAGAAGAGCGCGACATCGCCGGAGAGACTGCCGCCGGCGGACGCATCAAGCAGTGCGGCCACCGGGCTGGGGAGATCGAGCGCGATGACGAATTGCGTATCGAAGGGGCTGGCGGTGTTCAGAGCGAAGGATCCCAGATTGGAGACCCCGGAGTCCACATTGGAAGCCGCGCTCCATGAGGCCTCGGCGTGCTCGATAAGGGCAAGGTTGAGCGTGGCATTGGCGGCATTGGTGGTGACGACGTAGGCGTTGTTCACCGGTGCCCCGGTGCCGACGCTGACATTGGAGGGGGCACCGGTGATGGAGGCCGCGCTGTCGATCAGTGTATAAATGCCCCCGCCACTGGTTGCGGGATCGTAGCCTGCGCCTCCCGTGATGGTGAGGGTGGTAGCGGAATTGACAGTCACGGCACCGGTGACCGTGGTGAGGTCATTGGAGCCGCCGACGGCACCGAGTTCGTAGGCGAGCTTGCTGCCGTTATTGAGTGTGAGCGTGCTGCCGATGTTGAAGGTGCCGGGACTGTTGCCCGGACTGAGTGTGCCATTCACGGTCACGCTGCCGTTCGCGGTGCCGGTGCCAGCGAGCGTACCGCTGGCGTTCACGGTAACGGCGGAAGCGGCGCTGGTGGAGCCGTTGATCTTGAGCGTGCCGGCGTTGACGACCGTAGGCCGCGTGTAGGCCGCGGTATTGCTCAGCGTGAGCGTGGCACTTCCCTCTTTAATAAGCCCGATGGGCCGGCTGACGCCTTCCCCGAACGTCCCGGCGTAGATGCCGTCCACGGTCTGCGTCACCTGGAGGTCGCGGTTTCCGTTGCCTCCCGTGATGTTGAAGTCGGAGCGGATGTTCGCGCCGGTCGCGCCATTCAAATTGTTGATGGTAGTGATGCCATTCACGCCGACGAAAAGCCGGGCGATGCCATTGAGAGTGACGGAACTGCTGGTGGCGAGCGCCCCGGTGCTGATGGCGAGACCGCCGGTGGCTCCCGTTCTGTCCGCCGTGGTCGGGCCAGTGAAAGTGTTGCCGTTGTTGCTCAGGGTGAGAAAGCCAGTGCTGGCAGCGGAGACCGTGAGTCCGCCATTGGAAATGACACCGCTGATGACACCGCCCTGACCGGTGGTGAGGCTGGTGGTGATGGTGCGCGTGGAGCCGCCGAGGTCCATCGGACCGGAGAAGGTGTTCAAGCTGGTGGAGCCGCCGGTGTTCGCCAGAGTGAAGTCGCCGCCGATGCTGGTGGGATTGGTGACCGTGCGCGCGCCGCTGCCGATGCCGCTGCCGATGGTGCCGCCGTTGATAGTGAACGTGCCCGTGCCCAGTGCCGACAGGGTGCTGTTTTGGTAATAGAAGCCGCCGGCGTTCAGCGTCACCGCACCGGCGTATGCTGCGCTGGTGCCCCCGGTCTGCAGGTTGTTGATGAGTGTGAAGCCAGAGCCGATGGTGAGCGCGCCGGATCCAGTGATCGTGTGATTGGAACCTCCCAAAGACATCGAGCCTGCTCCGGTGAGCGCAGTCGTCGTGCCCGTGCTGAAGGTAGTGGTGCTGACTGCAGTGCCGCCCAGCGTGAGCGCACGGCCTGTGCCGACGCTGACCGTGGAGTTGGCCCCGAAAGTGCGGGAGTTGGCGATGGTCAGGTTCTGCCCCGCGGCCGCGATATTGATGCCGGCAGAGTCCAGGGTGAGAGTACCCGCGCCGGTGATGTCTATAGCCGAGGCCGCACCCTGGATATCAATGCCCTGCCATGTCTGCCCGACCGGCAGCGTAAGCCCCGCACCGGGGGCCGAACCGCTCCATGTGGCTACATCCCCCGACCCCGGAGGAGATCCCCCCACCCAGGAAGATCCGGAAGTCAGGTCTATACCGGCAGTATCCTTGTTGATAGGTGCTGCTGCGGCATGTTTGTGCAGAGCAAGGAGGGAGAGCAACAATACGGAGTGCTTCGGATTCATACGGTAATCGGTTCAAAAAGAATTCTACCCTGCATCCGAACGATTCCAGAAAAGATCACCTGTCTTTACAGCGAACAGGTTTGCAGACCTCCCCTGGACCGGCTGCATCCTATCGCCCGCAACAAACTCCGGGAGCAACACTCAGCACAGGGCATCGGTGCTCTGCCGTTAATCGTGCGACTCCATCGCCCAGCTCCGCCATTCATCTCCCGCCGGAGGCGTCGAGCCAGAGCGGCACGGAAAAATCCGGGACCCACGGCTCCGGGGCCACGATCGTATGGAATGCCGGCTGAATGAGATAGACGCCGGCTTCCTCTGCGGTGCCGCTGCCGCAAAGCTCGACCGTTAGGACCGTGCGCTGATAGAAGTCGTCTTCGTAGGCATCCAGCCGCGCGAACGTGTCAGCATCGAGGTCGAAATACACCAGTCCGCGCGCGGATTGACCGGGCACGGGAAGGATGCCCGGGAAGTCATGCCCATGGAGGCGGCGCACGGCATAGCTCTGCAGGGTGGCCGCGGCGCAGCGGAAAGTGCGGCCGGTGACACGCACCCAGACTTCCGGGTTCATGAGCGTTCCATAAGCAAACAGGTTCATGGCGCTGCGCATGGCGCGAAATGCGCTCCCCTGCAACGGCCCGGCGGGAATCCGTTGCGCGGCCGGAGGCACAGGGCATGGATACGCCATGGAAGACATTGTAGGCATCGACCTCGGGACGACAAATTCGCTCATCGGCATCGTGGATGCGGGATTTCCCATCCTGCTCGCCGATGAAACCGGTGCGCGTCTGACACCATCGGCCGTGCACTTCCCGGAGTCGGGAGAACCGGAAGTCGGCGCTGCGGCCCTGCGCCGCACCCTGGTCCAACCGGAGCGCACGGTGGTCTCTGTGAAGCGGCTGATCGGGCGGCGTCCCGGCGAACTGGACCATGCCCCGGTCTATCAAACAGTGAGGGATTCCGCAGGCGGAGTTTCCGTGAAGATAGGGGAAGCGGTTTACAGCCCGGTGGAGGTATCGGCGATGATCCTGCGGCGGCTGAAGGCGGTGGCGGAGCGTGCGCTGGAGCGCCCGGTGCACCGTGCGGTGATCACCGTGCCGGCCTATTTCAATGATGCGCAGCGCACGGCGACGCGACGGGCGGGCGAACTGGCGGGATTCACCGTAGAGCGCATCCTCAACGAACCGACCGCCGCCGCGCTGGCGTTCGGGCTGGATAAACTGGGCGAGCGGTCGCGCGTGGCGGTGTATGACCTCGGCGGGGGAACGTTCGACATTTCGATCCTGGAAATGAACGAAGGTGTGTTTCAAGTGCTCGCGACCCACGGCGACACGGCGCTGGGCGGCGATGACATCGACCGGGCCCTGGCTGCGTGGCTCACAGAGCAGGCTCTCGGCCCAGGGACCTGCGCACCGCCCGGCGTGGCTGCCCGGCTGCACGGTGCTGCGGTGGAACTGAAGCACACACTCTCCAGCGCGGAGACAGCGGCGGTTTCCCTGCCCTTCCTCCATGCGGGACAGAGTTTTCACCGCGAGGTGACGCGGGAGGAGTTTGAAGCCATCGCCAGGCCGGTCCTGGCGCGCACGAAAGTCCACTGTCAGCGCACGCTGCTGGATGCGGGCCTAACGCCCTCCGACCTGCAAAGCGTGGTCCTCGTGGGCGGCAGCACGCGCATTCCGCTGGTGCGCCGCATGGTGGAGGAACTGTTCGGACGCGCCCCGGACACGACGCAGCATCCGGACGAAGCCGTGACGCTCGGCGCGGTGATTCAGGCCGGCATCCTCAGCGGGGCGATGCGCAAAATGGTCCTCCTCGATGTGACGCCGCTCTCCCTGGGCATCGAAACCTTTGGCGGGCTGATGAATGTCATTCTGCCGCGCAACACCACCATTCCGGCACGGGCCGGTGAGCTGTTCACCAATGCCGTGGCGAACCAGCAGTCGATGCTCATCCGCGTGCTCCAGGGCGAGCGGGAAATGGCGCGCGACAACTGGGAACTGGGGCAGTTCCAGATCGATTTCGAACCCGGCCCCAAAGGGCACGCCCGGGTGGGTGTGCAGTTTGAAATCGACGCCGACGGCATCCTGCACATCCTCGCACGGGACACGAAGACGCAGCGTGACCGGGTGCTGGAAATCCGGCACAGCGCCGTGGATGTCGCCGACGAGAAGGTGGAGGAAATGATCAGCGCCTCTGTAGAGCATGCCTTCGATGACATGCACGAACGTCAGTGGACCGCCGCGAAGCTCAAAGCCGATGAACTCCTGGAAGCCGTGGCCGCAGCCCTGCCCGCCGCGGGCAGTGCCGTGGATGCATCCACCCTGCAAAGCATCCGGGCCGCCGAGACCGCCGTGCGCGATGCGCTGGCCCGCGAGGACCTGCCTGCGCTCAAAACCAGCAGCCGTGAACTCGACACCGCAACCGAACCCCTGGCCGCTATCCTCGTGGAGCGCGCGCTGGAAGAAAGCCTGCAGCGCCGCGGTCTGGTCTAGGGAAGGGCCCGGACCTAGAGCTTATTCAGCCACGCGATGCTCTGGCGGATGCTGGAGAGTGGGTCCGGGGACTGGTCCTGCTCCACGTGACAGTGCTTCACGCCGGCGTCCTTAGCGGCCGCGAGGAGCGGGGCCTGCGGGATGGTGCCGTCGCCCAGTTCCTGAAAGGCATCCGCGGGGACGCTGCCAAAATTGGGTGTTTTGATGCCTTCCTTCAGGTCCTTGAGGTGCAGCTGGGAAACGCGGCCGGAGAGTTTTCTGATCAATGCCACCGGGTCCACGCCGCCGACTTTCACCCAGAAGGTATCCAGTTCAAAGTGCATGTCCGGAGAGAAGCCATCCACAAAGACATCGAAGCCCGTCTTTTCGCCTTCTTTGGGTTCGAATTCAAAGGCGTGATTGTGATAGGACAGCTGGATGCCGGCCTCTTTGGCTTTGGCCGCGGCCTTGCTGGCATTGTCCGCCACCTTGCGGTAGTCATCAAGCGTGGCGCGCTGCTCGGGCTTGAGATAGGGAATGACGAGATGCGTCAGGTCAGTGGCTTTCGCCTTCTCCACGATGCGCATGAAGTCAGAGAATCCGGCATCCTTCGGAGCGACTGCCGTGTCCCACTCGAAGTGTGAGGAATGGAGGGCGAGGCCGCAGTCGCGCGCGGCTTTGACTATCGCGTCGCAGTTGGGAAAGCCATACATTTCGCCCTGCTTGTAACCGGCGTCAGCCACGGCTTTCAGCGTGGCCGCAGCATCTTTGGCGATTTCGTTGCGCAGGGTGTAGAGCTGGAGCCCGATGTTCTTCACGTATTCCAGCCCTGCCTCCAGCGCGAGAGCCCGGGAAGTGCCCGCAGCGGCGAGCGTGGAGAAAACAGTGGTGGAGAGGAATTGGCGGCGGTTCATGCCGGTGCGCTTAGCATGTCCTCACAAGCCCCGCAATGAGAGCATCGCACGCTGTTTTAAAAGTACCGGCAGGGGGACTCGAACCCTCACTCCCTCTCGGGAAGCGGATTTTGAATCCGCCGCGTCTACCATTCCGCCATGCCGGCATCTGAATGCGTCGCGCCATTGGCACAGTCTGCCGCGCCGTGCAAGAAAAACCATCGCCCGCCAGGGAACCGCCCCGCCTGCAAACCCGCTAACGGTGCTGCCGGATGATTTCGAGGAAGGGTTCGAGGTAGCGGGCAGCTTTGGCTTCGCCGATGCCGCGGACCTGAAGGGCGGCGGCGGTGGTGGTGGGGCGCAGGCGGGTGAGAAATTCGAGCGTCTGGTTGTTGAAGACGGCGAAGGCGGGGACACCGTCGCGCTCGGCGAGGCGAAGGCGCTGCTCGCGGAGTTTGCGGTAGAGGGTTTCGTCGAAACCCAGCTCGTGCAGTTCGGCTTCCGGGAGCACGGATTTGGTAGTCTTGCGTCCGGAGGATGGCGCGTCGGGCATTTGCATCTGGAGCTGGCCGCCGGATTTCATAATGGCGGCGCCGCTGGCGGTGAGGGTGAGGAGGGGATACTCGCCGGTGGTGACACTGAGGAGGCCGGCGTTTTCCAGTTCGCGGAGGAGCGACTGGACGTAGGGCTGGCCTTCGTCGCGGAGGAGGCCATAGGTACTGAGGGAATCGAGGCCCGCCTGGAGCACCTCCTGGCTGCGGCTGCCGGCGAGCATGGCGGCAATCTTGGCGCGGCCGAAGCGGCCGGTCCACTGGTCGCCGTCGCGCAGGGAACAGCGGGCGACGCCGCTGAGGGCTTTGCGCACGGTTTCCATCTCAGCGGGAGTAAGCGTGCGGGCGCCCTGGCCGCTGGCCGCGCGGCGGCAGTAGTCGCAGTTGCCACAATCGGCGGCATTTGCTTCGCCGAAGTATTCGAGAATGAGCCGCTGACGGCAGGCGCTGGCGTAGGCCCAGTCGATCATGCGCTTTAGCTTGTCGCGGTCGCGGCGCTCTTTTTCCTCAAGGGCCTGGTGGTCAAACAGGAGGGCGGTGGCGGGGAGCTGCGGCTGGAGGAGTTCGGTGCCGCGGATGCGCTGCCCAGGCACGTCGAAGCGGTCGATGTAGCCCTGTCTGGCGAGGACGCTGAGGGCGCTGCCTGTGGCCATGGAGTTTTTGGCCCCGGCGTATTCGGTGAGCTGCTCGATACTGCAGAGGACGCGGTGCTGGGCGTCGCTGCGCTGGCGGAGGGTTTCGTAAATGGATGCAATGACAGGGAGACCGGGATTGCTGCCTTCGATGAAGAACTCCTGGGTGCGGGTGTCGGCGAAGTTGAAGAGCAGCTCGCACCAGCCGGGTTCGCCATCACGGCCCGCGCGGCCGGCTTCCTGATAATAGGCCTCAAGGGCGCCGGGAATTTCAAAGTGGATGACGAAGCGGACATCGGAGCGGTCGATGCCCATGCCGAAGGCGTTGGTGGCGACGGCGACGGCGGCGCGGCGGCTGATGAACTCCTCCTGCACGCGGCTGCGCTCGTCCTCCTTCATGCCGCCATGATAGGCGACGGCTTTGATGTTCCATTCCTTGAGGGTTTCGGTGACTTCCTCAACTTTGGCGCGGGTGGCGCAATAGACGACGCCTGTGCGGTACTGGCCGATGACTTCGCGGAGTCGCTGGTATTTGTCCAGCTTCTTCGCGCAGCGAGTGACGTTGAGGCTCAAGTTGGGGCGGGCGAAGCCGCTAACGCATTCAAAGGGGTCGCGCAGGGCGAGCTGGCGGCGGATGTCGGCGCGGACTTCCGGGGTGGCGGTGGCGGTGAGCGCGACAATCTGCGGGCCGCCGAGGCGCTGCACGGCTTCGCCAAGGCGCATATAGTCGGGCCGGAAGTCGTGCCCCCACTGGGAAATACAGTGCGCCTCGTCCACGGCAAAGAGGGCGATGTCCACGGCGCGCAGGGCTTCCGTAAAGGCGCGGTGCCGGAAGCGCTCGGGGGCGACATAGACGAGGCGGTATTCGCCGCGGCGCAGGGCCGCGATGCGGGACTGCTGCTCGGCGGGCGTGAGGGTGCTGTTGATGACGGTGGCCGGTATGCCGCGGCGCTCGAGGGCGTCCACCTGGTCTTTCATCAGCGCAATGAGCGGACTGATGACAACGGTGACCCCGTCCATGATTAGCGCGGGGAGTTGATAGCAGAGGGACTTCCCTCCCCCGGTGGGCATGATGGCGAGCGTATCGCGCCCGGCGAGGATGGCCGCGATGATGCTGCCCTGGCCGTCGAGGAATTTCCGGTGGCCAAAGTATTGCTGGAGCGCGGCGAGCGCATCGTGCGTGGTGGGGGGGGCAGGCACCTGTGCAGATGGGAGCGGCGGCGGCAGGTTGCAAGCCGGGCTGTGAAATGCGGACCATTTTCCCTGCTGACAGATGCCCCGCTGCGCTACACTCCGTGCCATGACTGCCCCGCACGGGGACTCCCCCGCAGCCACCACCGACCCCCACAGCCCCCCGCACTGGAACCGCTGGTCGGTCTTCTTTTCCCTCACCGGCCTGTGTGTCCTGCTGCCGAGTTTTTTCATGCCGGCCATGCTGGTGGCCAATGCCCTGGAGGGCCCGCGACTCTTCTCCGTGTGGACGGGCATTCGTGAACTCTGGAATACGAATCACGGATTCCTCGCGGGGCTCATCCTCGTCTTCAGCGTCATCTTTCCCATCCTGAAGCTGCTGGTCTCACTGCTGTGCGCCTCGGGCTCCTGGCTCGCCCGCGGGAAGCGGCGCACGCTGGTCTATATTGCGTCGTGGACGGCGAAGTATTCCATGCTGGACGTGATGGTGATCGCAATGCTGGTAATGCTGGTGAAGGTGGGCGACTACGTGCGGTGCATCGCGTGCCGGGGGATTTATCTGTTCACGTTCGCCATCGTGTGCTCGGCCATCGCCGGAGCGCTGCTGGAGTTTGGCATCCGAGCCGAGCCGCATACCCCGCGCCCGGACCGGAGCCGCTGGAAGGTGGCGCTGGCGCTGCTCATTGCCGGAGCCGCCATGGCCTGGTGGGCGTGGCCTGCCGCAGAGCACGCCAGCGGCGGCAGGATTGAGACGATCCACATGTCGCGCCTCACCAAACGCGGGGCGCTGAAGCGTTCCATCGAGAAGACATTCGCGCTGCAGGACATCACGAAAAAGGGGCACGACTTCTTCTCCAAAGACACGTTGACGAAGATGGTGGAGTTCAGCCAGACCCTGAGCACCGACGCCGGCTGGGCCAAGCCGGAGGCCTATCTTGTTCTCTACAAAAAGGACGGTTCAATAATGGAAACAGAGCGGCTCAAGGAAGTAAACTTTGATGACGACACCATGACACTGGACTTCAAAATGCCGTCGCCGGTGGCGTGGAATGATCTGGAGTCGATGAAGCTCATCTCCAACGTGGCCTACACGAAGTATCTCAACGCGTCCGTGGAGGAGGAGAGCGTGCGCGCCGACACCGAGACCTACAGCCTGTGGACCCGGCAATGGCATGGGCGCATTTTCACCTTCGCCCTGCAGGGACCGCGCGGCAGTGCATTCATCCCGCTGCTTGCGGCCGCAGCAGTTGGGGTCATGGCGGCGTTCACCGGCAGCGCTCTCCTCCTCGCCGGCCGGCTGACGCGAAAGGAAGTTCCCGGAAAGGCCTAATACCAGGGCGGAATGCGATCGCTATGCTTTCGTCGAGGCCCAGCTTTTCAGACCGGGGAACGCTGACTTAAAGATGGTCGCAGCGGCAGCGGATCTGCACCCGGCCTTCCACCGGTGCTCCGGAAATGCGGTAGGTTTCCGTCACGCTCCCCCCGGAACCAGGTGTGCTGGACTGGAGTGCGATGCCGGCGCTGGACCATGTAGTGAGATCCGTGGCATATTGCGGAGTGCAGGTGGCGTCGTCGGCATTAAGCTGGCGCGTGATTGTGAACTCGATGAACGGCTGGCCCATGCCGTCGGTGCCGCGCACAGGATGCAGGTCCAGCCCGCCGGCATTCGTGTCGCTGGTGCCGAGCAGATACTCTACCAGGGCTGAGAGCCCATCCTTGTCGAGGTCGTCCACGGGATTGCCGGTAAAGCGCAGGGCATCATCGCCGCCGGGATTGCCGCCGGGGGCGATGCTGGCGCGCCAGTTTCCGGGAATGGAGGGGTCGGGATTGGTCTCCGGGCGTTTGAGCACGAGACTGGCTCCATTGCCGTCGGCGACGGGCCACGGGGCGATGTCGTCGTAGGCGAATTCCTTCACTGTATTGCCCATGGGGTCTTCGAGTTTGAGCACTTCGCCGCCGTTGCTGAGCGCAGTGGCATTGGCGAACACGCCGGCAACCGGATGGCCCGCACCGTGGGCGGCAGTGAAAGCGGCGAGGTCGCGCACTATGAGGGCGCGGGCACCAGGGGCGAGGCTGGTGATGGGGCTGCCGGTGAAGTTAAAGTCAATGCCGGCGTTGAAGTGGACGTTGTTCATATCCAGCGTCTCTGTCGTGCTGATATTGGTGAGTTCGATGAATTCCGCGAGTTCGTCGCCGCCGGGGTTGTACATGATCTCGCTGACAATGAGGTGCTGCTGGTGGGGCGTGGGCTCTCCGGTGTATGTCGTGGTGGCGTGCAGTGCGCCGGTTTCGTCCAGCAGATTGAGCGTTTCACCGAGGTTGCTGAGATGGCCCTGGAAGCCGCCGACGACGTTGAGGCTCTCGCCGCCTTTGGGCGAAAGGGTACGCGTCTTGAAGGCGTTGCGGCTGGCGGCGACGTAAATCCGGCTGGCGTTGGTGCCCGCGACGTTGGTGCCGTTAACGATGGTACCCGGCTCAAAGGTGAAGGTGACGCCGCCGGTGATTTGCCAGCCGCTAAGATCAACGGACACGTTGTTGGGATTGGTAATGGCGATGTATTCCTGGTCCTGATCGCCGCTGGCCGGCGAGTGCTCCACGGCCCTGAAGGTGAGCGGTGTGAGCGCTCCGGTGCTGTAAGCGGCAGGAACATTGCCGCTGTCTCCGTTGATGGTATTCCAGCGCTGCACGATGTAGGTGTCGGCAAGCCGCTGGAGTTCCTGGGACATATTGTAGCCGGCGTAGATGGAGGCGGCAGTGTTGCCGGTGACGCCCGTATGGTTTTTCCAGGCCGCGGCAGAGTATTTGGCGTAATCCAGGGCGGCATCCTTGCCCGGAGTGTCGGTCTGACCCACAGTCCAGCTTGAGCCGAAGAGTGTGGCGAGTTCATTGACCCTGCGGGAGTACCAGCGTGTGGTATCGCGGGGATCAGTGGTGGCGCCTTTCCAGTATTTGTCGTGCAGCGTGCGGATGCGGCGGCTGACCATTTGGGAGAACTCGGGCAGCGCATAGAGTCTGGCGATGAGGTTCTGTCCCTGGCCGCTGAGTGTGCCTCCGGGATTCAGATACATGCCATCGTCAAAGTAGTTGTTCGCGCTGGTCCACAAACGCCCCTGGCTGAGGTCGAGGTCCCACGGGAGGAGTGTCCAGAGGTTGGTGCGGCCGGTGTCGCAGTAGATGTAGTAGTTCTTGGCGTGGAGATCCACATTGGCCGTAGCGGTGTTGGCGGCCATCATATTGATCATCTTCGGTACGTCGAGGTTGTCGAAGAGGAAGGCTTTACGCGCATTGGCATCGGAAAGGTTCATACCCTGGAGGAAGGTATAGAGATCGAAATTGTTCTCGTGCTTCCGGGTCTTCTTCTCCACGCCGTTGGTATTTCCGGCAGCGGTATTGGCCCCGGTATTGGGGTCGGCCATGTTGGTGTAGCACTTGTAGAGCACACCGTCTTTGTTCAAACCCGCGCGTTCCAGATAAACATCGTCGCCGTCCTCAATGTAGTCATAGATGCCGTCGAACGTTCCATTCAGACGGGCGTGCATGGTAAAGCACTCATGGGCAGCGACACCAGCCTCGCGGTTCATCTCGTAGGCGAGGCGGTGGCGTATCTTCGTCTTGTCCGCATAGATGGTCATCAGGTTGAGATCCTTGGCGCGGGGTACCAGCGGATTGGTGCTGATGAGGAAGCGGTAGCCGCGGTTGCCATCAATGTCGTAGCTATTCTTCAGAAAGGCGCCGCCGCTGGTGCTTTGCCCGTGGAGGTTGATGCGGCAGTTATCGTAAAATTCACCGTTCAGGAAGATGGAGCAGGAGGTGCCGCTGGCGTTTTGCGCACTGGAGGGCGTCTGAATGAAGCGGTGAATGACCGTGAACGGCGTGACGATGGAGGGATCCGCCGGTACGGTCCCGAAATACTGCGGTGAGTCCTGAAGATTGAATGCCAGTGTGCCGTCGCGGAACGGAGGCATGGTGAACGAATAGCCCGCGGCGTCTGTGGCGATGACACGCCATCGCAGCATCTGCCCGGCGAGCACTTCCGTGGAAGGAATGAGCCCGCTCCAGATGCCGTCTCCGGCTATCGCATCCCCGGCGGAGCCGGTATCGTTCATGGCGAGGGTTATCTCCGCATTGTAGCCCAGGCGGTAGCGCAGCGAGACCCCGCTGACTGCACCGCCCTGGAAGGGAGTGACGCGCGCCGTGACGAGGAAGCCCGATCCGGCTGGCGGCTGCGGCGGATTTTCGGTGAGTTCACGAACGACCGGCCCCGCGGCAGTGACACTGCCATTCGCGGCATTGGGCGACGGCGTCATAAAGCCCTGGGCAAATGTTGGCGCACCAGCGGTGCTGCAGATAGTGAGCTTCGGTCCCGGCCGGTTTTGATCCCACGCGATCCAGCACGGCTGGGCACTGTTGAGGAGAACGAACTTCCCGTAATTCCCCGCGGCGGGTGCGGCGAGCCAGTCCTTCACCAGCTGCGTTACGTTCCAAACGAACGGCTTGTTGTCGCCCTGCTGAATAGTGATGGCCGAGTAGGGGGTGTTCGCGGCGTAGAAATCTACGAGGTCCAGGCCGTCCGCGCCTGTGCCGATGGCGGTAATGCCGCGGTTGCCGTCGTTAGGCTGAATGAACACGCCCACCTGTGTCTGCACGGTGCCGAGATTGGATACACCGGCGAAGAGCTTCGACTCGCCCGCCCATTCCAGCGTGGCCTCCGCGATCTGGTGGCCCACCGGAATGGCGCTCAGGCGGCTGCTGTAATCGAACCACATGTATTGCTGATGTTCCGCGACGTTCATGGTGTCGTCGAAATTGTTCAGCGAGTTGCTGTCCTGCACCGCGGTGCCCACGCCACCGAGCTTGACGCGGCTGTAATGCGTGCCGCCCACCATTCCTGCGGGCGTGCCGTCCGTTGTCGTGAAGGCCCCCGCGATACCGGTGCCGAAGCTGAAGTTCTTGCTCTGAAACGGGAACGGATTCCACTCGCTGCTCGGTGTGCCGCCCAGTGAAATGAGGGCGAGGTATTCGCCGTCCTGGTCGAGCTGGAAGTTTGTGTGCAGTTCACCCGCATCGCGGTTCTTGTTGCTGGCCCACACGATGAGGCGGCCGTTCGGGGGGAGGGTGACGGCGGGAAAGACCCACTTACTTGTGTTAAGCGGATCATCCGTCAGCCGCCAGCCGGCCATGTTCACGGCCGCCGCATCCGGGTTGTGAATTTCGATCCAGTCCTGGTCGTCGCCATCCTCATCTTTCAGCCCGCCGTCGTTGTCGGCGAGAAATTCAGAAATGACAGGCGCGGCGTGGAGTGGCGCGGGGATTGCGAAGAGGAGAGGAAGAAGAAAGCGTTTCATGAGTGCCTTAGTGCTTGATGTCTTAGTGCTGAGTGGCGTGTGGCTCAGTGCTCACTTCATTCGAGGAGAACGCGATAAGCTGGCGCAGGGTCCGTGTGCGGCGTGACGCGGTCCTCGTAGAAAAGACTCGTGCCCGGCGCGCCACCGGTGGGGAATCCTGCGGCGAGATCGCTCCATGTCGCCCCGGCGTCCGCGCTCTTTTGCACCCGGTAGAGGCGGGCGGCGACCGAGGTCCATGCCAGCGTGCGGGTGCCGAGAATGGGATCGCTGGTGATCGTCAGAGTGGGCGGCGGCGCCCCGGGCAGATACTCCACCATGAGGTAGTCGAGATTGATCCAGCCCGCGAGCGTGCCGCCGGTGCGGCGCAGCGTCAGCTTGTTCGGCCCAGTCTGCAGACCGGAAGCGAGACCACTGACTTCAAACTGCACGAGCCGAGCGCCGGTGATGTTCGTCTCCGTGCGCAGCAGCCGGTCGTTGAGCAGTATCTCCATGTTGTGCGACTGGCCGCCGCCGCCGGGGCTGCCCACACTGAGCACATCCACGGTGAAGCGATGCCGCGCCGTTGGGTCTGCGTGCGCGGGATTCGGGATGAACCAGATATTCTGATGCGGGTCCGCCTCCGTCACCGCGCACTCGAATCCGATCGCCGGATTCCCCGTGCGTCCGGCTGGCGTATCGGTGTTCGTGTCGTCGTTGAGCAACTCATTCGCGACCTGGTTCGGGCCGCCGACGGCAGTGTAGTTCCCCGCAAAGTAATAGTCATCGTCCGCCGCGATCTCGTGACTGAACTCCGCGTGCGAGGCATTGTCTGCGCCGGCCTCGATGATCTCCGTCCAGGGAGAGTAATTCACCGTCACATTCATCGTCTGCGACTGCCCGCCGAAGAGGGCCGTGATGGTATAGACCGTCGTGGCCGTGGGAGAAACGACAATGGTGCCCGTGCCGCCGGAAGTCAGCGGCGTCACGTCCCCGATGCCCTGATTGATGCTCACCGTGGCCGTCGGCTCCGCGAGTGTCCATGTGAGCGCAGCAGACTGCCCCGGGCGCAGCAGCGAGTCACTCGTCGTGAACGTATTTAAGATTAGCGGGGAGTTGTCTATGTCCACCTTCACATAATCCACCCCCATCCAGTTGCCTCCGCCTGCACCGTTGTAGCTGATGCCTTTAAGCGTCACGATATTGTCCGCTCCCGGCCCGGTGACGATGCCTGCGTCCGAGAGTTTTACCGCCGGGGAGGTATAGTCCACATTCTGCTCCGCCGGCCGGATGATGATCTCGTTCTGCACCTTGATGTTGTTGATGTAAATCTCGACGCCGAAACGCGGGTCCGGAGTCGAGGCATCCACGTGGTGATTGAGCGCATCAAAGGTCACCGTGATCCGGTCATTCGGCCCATAGGTCGCCGGTACATTGAAATGGTAACGCAGTGCCAGGTCTCCGCCGGCAAAGGCGCGCTCTGCAGACTCCTCGTTTAGCGAGACCGTGCCAACGGGCGTGTAGGTGCCATTGGTGGCGATGATGGACGTGTAAGTGCCTGCGAAATAGTAGTCGTTGTCCGACTGCCCGTTGGTCTCCGGACTGTTAGAATTCCCCGGCAGCGCGTTGATGACACCGTTTTCCTGAACGAAAGTTGCATTGGGGCCGCCGCCGTTGCCGACTGGCCATGCATTGTCATCAAGGCCACAGGTCCACAGGAGAGCCGCGGAGGCAGGCATGACACCGCCCATGAGGAAAGCCGCTGCGATGAAATGGGTGCATATGGTTTTCACACAAGGGCCATTTTACCGGCCTCCTGCCATTCAATGCAATATCTTTCTGATTCTCACGCATGCACTTCACACTATAACAAGGCGCGCCTCCGCCACGCCAGGCTACAAAGAAGCACGGCCTCTGTTTTGCAGAGGCCGTGCCGGCGAAGTTGAAGGTCGCAGCCCGGTTTGCTCAGGCCACAGTTCTGCGGCGGCGCATGAGGCCGGCGGCAGCAGCAAGGCCGCCCAGGAGCACTGCGCCGCCCGGTTCCGGCACAGGGGTGACGTCCATGCTCACCTGGTCAATGCCCATCCAGTTGCCGCCGCCCGCACCGTTGTAGCTGATGCCGCGGAGCGAGACGATGTTGTCTGCGCCGGCTCCGAACGCCGCGCCAACACTGGAAAAAGTCATCGGGGCGCTCGTGTAAACCACGCCGATGTCGACCGGCTCAATGAGTTCTTCGGCCCGGACCATCACTCCATTGAACCAAATCTCGGCTCCAAAGCGACGGGTGGCACCGGCAGTGTCGTCGAGGTTGAGGGCATCGAAGGAGATGGTGAACAGGTCGTTGGGGCCAAAGGTGTTGGGGATATTGAAGTGGATGCGCTGGTCCACATCGCCGCCCGCAAAGGCCCGTTCCCAGCCGGTTTCGTCGGATCCCACGGTTCCGATGGGAGCATACGCTCCATAAAGTCCGGTCACACCTGGAAGAGCGGCGGAGTAAACCCCGGCGAAATAGTAGTCGTTGTCAGAGGTAAAGGCCCCTGTTCCGCTGGTGGAGGCTCCGGGCAGGGCATTGATGGCACCGTTTTCCTGGAGGAAGTCCGCTGCCGCTCCGCCGCCGATACCGTCCACGGACCAGATGTCGTCATTCAGGCCGACGGTCCAGAAGAGGGCTGCCTGGGAAACGCAGGGAAGCGCAAGAGTTGCAGCGAGAGTGAAGAGTATGGTTTTGTTCATAGGTGCGTGCGAATTTCCGCGGAGGAGAGCGGAAACGCCCCGAGCTACCAATATCCGCGAGCAGGAAAGTTAAAGAATTCCATGGATGGCGTGGATTGTCGCCGGCTGGAGAAACTTTTTGCAGTTTTCGGTACCGCCCGCTACAACGCACGGGAATGTCGAAAGCCACTACGCATTCCCGCGGCCGCGCCAAACTGCTGGCTGTAGCCGTTTTGCTTTTGCTAACCGCAGCGGGCTTGTGGTTTGGAATCTCCCGCAAGCCGGCGGGGGACCAACAGGAAGAGGACGGGCGGATCATTGCGGCGCTGGTGGCGGCGGAGGAAACTTACCTCACGCTCGGGCCGAAGATGGCACGGCTCTCCGCCGACCTTGCCGCGCTGCAATTTCCCGGGGAGCGCAGCCGCGAGCTTTTTGCAGAAACGGTGCAGGTGACAGATCTCGCCGCTGCTCCTCCCGGCGGGGATGCGGCGCTGACTTTCCGCCCATGGCCGGTGCAGCCGGCGCTGGAGACGCGGACACTGGCGGACCTGAGTCTCTGGGCGCCGCTCCTGTCCGCCGCGGACTGGTGCGAGTATGCGAAGGTCTTCCTCATTCAGGGGACGCATCCCGGCGAGGATGAATCGCGCTACACGGCCAGCGCGGGGACGGAGGGGCTGGTGAAGCTCAAGTCGGGAGACTGGGCGGGTTTCACCGGCCGCATGGAAATAGAGTTCCAAAAGCAGAGTGGGGAATGGCGCATTATTGCGTGGCACACGCGCGAACTGCAAATCGCCACCAGCCGCGAGCGGCTCTTTACCGAGGCTCTCGGCAGCGCCGTGAGTGAGAACGATGCCGCCCTGCTGCGCCGCTGCGAGCATTCGCGCGAGAGCGTGAAGTTCTACCAGAACGGCCAGAGAAACCCGCCGCATCCCTACTTCTCCACCATCTCCGCCAACCACAAACCCGGCGTCTCCGTTGCTGACGTGAATGGTGATGGCTGGGACGACCTCTATATAATGGTACGCATCGGCACCAACATGCTCCTCGTGAACAAAGGCGATGGCACCTTTGCCGAGGAGTCGGTGAAATACGGACTCGCTCTGCCAGGGCACACCACCTGCGCCATTTTCGCCGACTTTGACAACGACGGAGATCAGGACGCGCTCCTGGGCCGCAGCCTGCTCAAGACGGCCTATCTGGAAAATGTCGGCGACCTCTTCGTGCAGCACAAAGCCCCGCCCTGGTCGCCGATGGCCGTCGTTTCCATGAGCGCCGCCGACTACAACAAGGACGGCCTCCTTGATGTCTATCTCTGCACCTATCGCGCCGCCGCGCCGCCGCAGTCTGCGCCCGGCGGAGGCACCGCAGTGGTGGCCACGGATGAGTTTGACTGGATGGACGAATTCCTCCCGCCGGATCAGGCCGCCGAATACCGCCGCCGGCTCAAAGCCGAGCGCGCCCTCGCGCCGGACGGAGCGTTTCCCGAGCTTCTGGATCAGGTAGGCCCGCCGAACATGCTGCTCGTGAACAAAGGCCGCGGCGTTTTTGAGCCTGCGCCGGAAAACAAGACGGTGGGCCTCTGGCGCAACAGCCTCCAGGCCACGTGGGGCGACTACGACCGCGACGGCGACCCCGACCTTTACATCGCCAACGACTGGGCTCCCGACAACCTCCTGCGCAACGACGGCCCCGCAGGCTTCACCGATGTCACGGCGCAAAGCGGCATCACGTCCTACGGATTCGCTATGGGTGCGAGCTGGGGCGACTACGACAACGATGGACGCGAAGACGTCTATGTCTCCAACATGTACAGCAAAGCCGGCCGCCGCATCACCGCTCAGATCCCCGGCCTTAAACAAAGCTACCTCCAGTCTGCCGAGGGCAACTGGCTCTACCACCACGGGACAGACGGAAAATTCACTCAGGTCGCCGGGATGGAGCCGCCGGCCGTGACGGTGATGAAGGCCGGCTGGTCGTGGGGCGGGAAATTCGCCGACTTCGACAACGACGGCTGGCTGGACCTTTACGTGCTCAGCGGCTACTTCACCGCTCCCAAAGAACTGACCAGTGAGCTGGACTTATGAAGTAACCTCTGGCGCACAGTTGTGCGCGCCGATGCTGGACTCTCCCGCCGCAGCTTTCGTCTCAACGAAGCATGGCGGCAGCGCAGCGCCTCCTCCGGCCAAACGCCGGAAATTGACTCGCGCCTCGCCGGTGTAGAAATGCGTGACGGCAAAGTCGTCGTCCACTCGCTCAGCGGAAAAGAGCGCAATCACTACTTCGCCAACCGCGCCGGCAAATCCTTCACTGACCTCTCCGCGCTCTCCGCGCTCTCCGGCCTCGACGACATCGCCGACAGCCGCGGCTGGGCGCTCCTTGATTACGACCGCGACGGCTGGCAGGACCTCGCCCTCGTCAACGCCAACGAGCCGCTCTTCGAACTTTACCACAACACCATGCCCGCCGCCGGACTCAAAGGCGGCATCATCGCAGTCAAATTCGCAGGTGGAAACATCACCGCCATCGCATCCAGAATGTCCCCGCACGACGGCTACGGCGCCGTGCTCACCGCTGAACTCGGCGACATTACCCTCACCCGCGAGCACCGCTGCGGCGATGGCTTTGCCGCTCAGCACAGCGCCGTCATGCTCATCGGCCTCGGCCAGCGCCCCGCCGCCGGAAGAGTCACTGTCCGCTGGCCTTCCGGTCAAACTGCCAGCATCGAAAACGTCACCGAAAACACCCTGCTCACCTGCTGGGAAAACCCTGCTGTATCTCCAAACGGCAAAGCCTTTTCCCTGAGCGCATGGCGTAGTCAGGCCGGGCAATAAAAAGACGGCCGCACGTCCGTTAGTTGCGGCCGGGCTTGAGACGGATGGCGGTGCCGCAATACATGCAACGAAACCAGCCGAAGATCAGAAGGTGCAGGGCCGTACTGGCCACGTAACCAAAGAGCGGTATGCGATGAGCCTTGCGGTTCTTGAGGCAGTTCTTGGAGTAATAGAGGTTACAGCTACAGATGCGGCATCGGCTGCGGCCGGCGAAATGAATCTGCATGCAGCCAAGAATCACGAGAATGGCAGAACCGATAATGACCTCGGTCTTGTAATCCGCAGGCCTTTCCACCTGCGTGATGAGCACGACGAACCCGATGACGCCGGCGATGAAAGCAATGCGCCAGACAATGGAGACCAGTGCCCCCAGCCAGGTGTGCACCGGACGAGGATGCACCACCCCGCGCCGAATCCAGCGTGAGAGTTCCTCACCAGTGCTGCGAATCCGCAGGGCACGGCGCGGCGATAACTCCAGAGGGTCCACCTCATCATCATTGAGCCCCTCTTCCGCCGCAGGGGCTGAATGCATCGATTCGCGCGACAGCGGCTTCACGGCGATGCGGCCTTCGTTGTATTCCTCAATGGTAGCGAAGCGCGAGGGATCGACGTGGCGCCAGGTATTGTCCGCACCCTGAGCGGCCGGGCGGGCTGTTTGCGGTGCGGCTCCGGAGGCTTCCTGTGCGGCCCGGATTGCCGGGGGCATCCATGCTGCAGGGGGGGCTGAAGTCACCGCTTCCGGGATGTCTTCCATACTGAGCTGCTGCGCCTCCTCCGGCGGAGTGATCATGCGGGCGAGCGCGATCCACTGCTCCAAATGGCTGGTCTGGGGTGTCAGCGCCGCCCGTCCCCGCTGCCACGCCAGCATTTCCAGACGCTGCTGAAGCCGCACAGGGTCCTCCAGCGCGAGGTGGCCGGCGCTGCGCACACCAGCAGCGCTGAGCAACTCGGCGATTTCAGCACTAAGGCCTGTTATATTGGAAAGGGGTATCATCGAGGACAGGAATGCACACTGACACAAATTCCTTAAACAAGGATGAACCAAGCGAAATTATTCAAGATTTCTTAGCATTTCATCCAGTTGTGCGCATTGCGTGATCCAATCGGCCCTGCGCTGCTGGTGTTCTTCGACCACTTCCGCCGGGGCTCGGCTGATGAAGCTCTCGCTGCCCAGCTTGGCGTCCACCTTGATGATCTCGGACTTCGCCTTCTCCAGTTCTTTGGAAAGACGCGCGCGTTCGGCATCTACGTCGATGAGCCCCTCGAGCGGCAGGTACACTTCACCAAGCGGCGCGAGGGTGGCCCCGGTGTTCCTCCCCTTTATGTAGTCCGGGGAAATGGTGATGGACGCCGCACCGGCGAGAGTGCGCAGCACCGGTACGATGGCCTCCGGGATTGCGCCGGCCGGCTTGATAATGAAGTCCAGGTCGCGCCGGGAGGCAAAGCCGCAGGAGGCTTTGAGATTCCGGATACGGCCGGCGGTTTCATAGACGGCCTCAGCGCGCTGCGCGGCGGCGGACACGGTGGCGGCATCCAGCCCGGCGAGCAGCGGTGTCGTGTCGAGCGGGCGCGTCATGAGCAACTCGCCCGCGCTGAAACCCAGCTGTGTCCACAGCTCCTCCGACAGGTGCGGCATGTAGGGATGGAGCAGCTGCAGGTAGCGGTGCAGCACGGTATCCATGACATTCACCGTCACCGCCTTCCGGGCCGGGTCCGCGTTCGGCACGGTGTCGGTCTTCACGGCTTCGAGAAACTGATCGCAGTAGCCGCCCCAGAAGAAGTCGTAGAGACTCTGGGCAATGCGGTTGAAGTCATAGCCCGCGTACCACTCGGCGTGGCTGGCCTGCAGGCGGTCGAGCCGCGCGAGGATGTCTATGTGGAAATCGTTGAGCTCAGCGCCAGAGAGCACGGGATTGGGCTCCCCGCCCTGCATTTGGCGGAAGCGGCAGGCATTCCACATCTTGGTGCTGAAATTCCGCGCCAGCATGATCTGCGGGAAGCGGTCGTCCTTCTCGATGCTGTCATTCTCTTTCGTGCCCTGCTGGTTCTTCGTGAGGGCCGAGTCATTGAAGATCACGTCGGTGCCTTCCGGAGCGAGGCGCATGATGCCAAACCGCACGGCATCCGCACCATAGTGATCCATGAGCATGATCGGGTCCGGGGAATTGCCGAGCGACTTCGACATCTTGCGGCCGAAGCGGTCGCGGATGATGCCGGTGAAATACACATTCTCGAACGGCAGCAGGCCCTTGAATTCGTAGCCGGCCATGATCATGCGCGCCACCCAGAAGAAGATAATGTCCGGCCCCGTCACGAGGTCGGTGGTGGGATAAAACTTCGCCTGCGTAGCCTCGTCCATGGTCGCCCACGGCCACAGCCAGGAGCTGAACCAGGTGTCCATGCTGTCCTCGTCCTGCACCCAGTTTTCCGGGTCCGCGGGCGGTTCGTGACTCACGTGCAGGTCACCGCTCGCAAGGTGGCTGATATCCAGCGTCTCCGCGTTCTGGAGGGCCTCCGCCTTATCCTTGCGGTACCACACCGGAATGCGGTGGCCCCACCAGAGCTGGCGGCTGATGCACCAGTCCTGGAGGTTGCCCATCCAGTGCGCGAAGGTCTTCTTCCATCGCTCGGGGCGGAAGTGAATCTCGTCTTTCTCCACCGCCTCCGCGGTGCGCTGCACCGAGGGATACTTGAGGAACCACTGGAGGGAAAGCCGCGGCTCGATGGGCACGTCCGCGCGCTCACTGAAGCCCACGTTGTTTTGATAGTCCTCCTCCTTCACCAGCGCCTCCATGGCCGCAAGCATTTCCGCGGCCTTCACGCGCGCCTTGAAGCGGTCCATGCCATCGAGTTCCGGGCATTCAGGGCAGTTGATGCGGCCGTCCGGATGAAGCACGTCGCGCACCGGCAGGTTGTGCCGCTGACCGATTTCAAAGTCCACGCGGTCATGAGCCGGGGTCACCTTGAGCGCACCGGTGCCGAATTCCTTGTCCACCGCGGCATCGCCGATGATGGGGATGGCCGCCCGCGGGAACGGCCGCCACACATGTTTGCCGATAAGGTCCTGGTGGCGCTCGTCGGTTGGATTCACCGCCACCGCGGTATCGCCCATGAGCGTTTCCGGACGCGTGGTGGAGATTTCGAGGAAGCGGCCGGGCTCCTCCACCACTTCATAGCGCATGGTGTAGAACCTGCCCTTCTGCGGCTTCGGGATCACCTCTTCATCGCTCAGCGCCGTGAGGCTTACCGGGCACCAGTTCACCATGCGCAGGCCGCGATAGATGAGGCCCTTGCTGAAGAGATCCACAAAAACGCGCTGCACATCCGCCGTGTAGCCGGCGTCCATGGTGAAGCGCTCGCGGCTCCAGTCGCAGGAACAGCCCAGCCGCTTCAGCTGACTGATGATGATATGGCCATATTTCTCCTTCCAGGCCCAGACCCGTTCGGTGAACTTCTCGCGGCCCAGGTCGCGGCGGGTTTTCCCCTCTGTCTTGCGCAGGTCCTTTTCCACCTGGTTTTGCGTGGCAATGCCGGCGTGGTCCGTGCCGGGGAGCCACAGCACCTCTTTGCCCATCTGCCGGGCGCGGCGGGCGAGGATGTCCTGGATGGTGTTGTTCAGCACGTGGCCAAGGTGCAGGATCCCCGTCACATTCGGAGGGGGAATGACGATGCTGTACGCGGGTTTTGCACTGCCTGGATCAGCGGTGAAGCACCCCGCCTCCAGCCATCGGGCATACCAGTGTTCCTCAACCTCACGGGGTGGATACGCTTTGGATAGTTCGGCCATAAGCCGGCGGACATAAAATCCCGCCTCCGCCAGCGCAAGAGGCGAATCCCTCGCCCCCGCTTTCCGCAGCCTCGCGTGGGCGCCGGCACTGTCCTGGTCCGCAGGTAGGCCGCAGCCGGGGTCTTCGCGTTCACCCTGCGCGCGGACCTCCCGCGGTCCTGTTCATCCATTTCGAAGAAAGCGCACGGTGAAGTTACGGCTTGCGCTTTCCCCCCCTGGAGAGAAGCTGAAAATCCGTAACATCCATTAACTCCTGCTCCCATGGCCAAATCCCCTCCAGCCGGGCAACCCGGCGGCACGCTCAGCTTCGAGGACGCAATGTGCGAACTCGAAACCATCGTGCATGCCATGGAGGAGGGCGATATGCCCCTGGACGACATGGTCCAGACCTATGAGCGGGGCTCCCGGCTGCTGGCCATGTGTCAGCAGCGCCTGGATACCGCGCAGCAGCGTATTGAATTGATCAACCGAAGCGCCTCCGGTGAGGTCACGCTGGAACCGGCTGCCCCACCGGCGACAGAAGAGCCGTCCCCTTCCGGAAAATCCAAAGTTCCCCGTAAATTCTCCTCCCCCGACAATGCTGAACGTGATGAAATCCGACTACTCTAGCTCCGAACCTCTGCCCCCGGTCCACAGCCCGGCCGATGTGAAGCAGCTGAGCGACAAGCAGCTCCCGCAGCTCGCCTGGAAAATACGTCAGGACCTCATCGCCAGTTTGGCCGAGACTGGCGGCCACCTCGGGCCCAACCTCGGCGTCGTGGAACTCACCATCGCGCTGCACCGCGTCTTCAATTCTCCAAAGGACAAGTTCGTCTTCGATGTCAGCCACCAGGGCTACGTTCACAAGATGCTCACCGGCCGCTGGGACAAGCTGCATACCATGCGGCAGTACAAGGGACTGAACGGATTCCTCCTCCGCACCGAAAGCGAGCACGACTGCTACGGTGCCGGCCATGCCGGAACGGCCGTCAGTGCTGCCCTCGGCTTCGCCGTCGCCCGCGATCTCAATAACAGCGATGAGCATGTGGTCTGTGTCGCCGGCGATGCCGCCTTCACCTGCGGCCCTACCTTCGAAGCGCTGAACAACATCGCCTCCTCCACGAAGCGCTTCATCATCGTGCTGAACGACAACGAGTGGTCGATCGACAAAAACGTGGGCGCCATCGCACGGTATTTCAATGCCATCGCCACAAGCAGCACGTATGCGCACCTTCACGACAAGGCCGCGAAGTTCGTGGAGAAGATCGCCGGCAAAGCCGTGCGGCGCTTCGCCTCCAAAGTGGAGGAAAGCGCGAAGAACCTCATCATGCCGAGCGTGATCTTCGAGGAATTCGGCCTGCGCTACTATGGCCCCATCGACGGCCACAATCTGCCGCTCCTCGTCCGCACCTTCGAGTTCCTCAAGACGCAGAACGAACCGGTCATCCTGCACATCATTACCGAAAAGGGCCGCGGTTATGAACCGGCCCTCGCCAACCCGCACAAATTCCACGGCCTTGGCACCTACAAGATTGATACCGGCGAGACGGATCCCACGCCCACTCCGGCCTGCTCGCAAATCTTTGCCGAAAGCCTCGTCAAGTTCGCCAAAGCCGACCAAAAGATCACCGCCATCACCGCCGCCATGCCCGGCGGCACCGGCTTGACTCACTTCAAGAAGGAAATCCCGCAGCGCTACTTCGACGTCGGCATCGCCGAAGAGCACGCCGCCCTGTTTGCCTGCGGTCTCGCAGCTCAGGGGCTCAAGCCCTTCCTCGCCATCTACAGCACCTTCATGCAGCGCGCCTTCGACATGATCGTCCATGACATCGCGCTGCAGAATCTGCCCGTGCGCCTCTGCATGGACCGCGGTGGTCTCAGCGGCGACGACGGCCCCACCCACCACGGGCTTTTCGATATCGGCTACCTCCGCCATATTCCCGGCCTCATCCACATGCAGCCCAAGGATGAGGACGAGTTCGTGGACATGCTCTGGACCATGGCCAACTACGACGCCGGCCCTACCGCCATACGGTATCCGCGGGGTGCCATCTGCGGACGCCCGGTGAAGGCCGAGCCTCAGCTCCTCGAAATCGGTCGCGCCGAGGTCGTCTCCGAAGGCACCGATGTCTGCCTCATCGGCCTGGGCACCATGTTCGAGATGGCAGTGAAGGCGAAGGACAGCCTGGAAAGCCAGGGCTACAGCGTCACGCTGATCAACCCGCGCTGGATCAAGCCGCTCGACATCAAGACCATTTCACGCTTCGCGGCTCAGGCCAAAGTCGTCTGCACTCTGGAGGACCACGTGCTGCACAACGGCTTCGGCTGCGCTGTCATTGAGGCACTGAACGACGAGGGCATCAAAGTCCCCGTGGAGCGCATCGGCTGGCCTGACGCCTTTGTGGAGCACGGAAAGCCACACATTCTCCGCGAACTGCACGGCATCACCGTCGAGGATTGCGTCCGCAAGGTGCTCAATCACCTCGAAGCCCCCGCCCTCGCCGCCTGTCCGGTTTGATTCAGGCCCGGCACTACTCCTGTCAGCGACTCAGTTCGCCGCCGGTAGGGCTTTCGCCCACTCCAGTGCCGCCCGGCACAGATGGCGCATCACGTCCTCTTTGCCAGTATTGGCCGACAGCGCCAGAATGACGGCCCGGCCCGACTGCGCGCGGTCATCGACGCAGGCCAGTTCCAGCACATAGTTCGAGATGAGGCCGCTTTTGTGGAAGAACCGCGCCCTGGTGTAAACGACTTCCCCGCTTTGTTCCCAGGCATACGGACCGCTGTCCGGCGCCTTCGTTTCCAGTCCGCAGAATCCGTCGCCGCCTTCACGCAGAAACGCGATCATCCCGTCGCTGATTCTGAACCGCTCCGCTGCGGGGATGAACTCATGGAACATCACCCGGCGCAGACATTCCGCCAAATCACCGGTGGAGGTGCAGTTCCCTGTCTTCGCATCAATGACCGTCGCCCCGCGCTCCTGAGCCCAGAACCGGCCCGCCCACGAGTGCTCCCAGATATCCGTGCCGGCAGCACTCAGCACCGTCACCCGCTGCGCCTCATCCGCCCGGTAAACATACGGCCGCCGCGTCACATACCCGCGCATGAGGGCACTGTACTGGAACCCCCGCCCGGGGATCAGAAACTGCCCGTTCAGCCAGTCACGGCCCGTCATCCGCAGCAATAGGGTGTAGTCCTCATTCGACGAGCGGACGAAGACCTCGCTCAGCATTTCCGGCACCGTGCGCGCGCAGTCGTTCACCCACCGGCCGCCTTCAGCCCTCCGGGCAAACTGCACCGTCGTCTCCAGCCCGTGCCCGGCCTCGTGCAGACGCTCCAGCGCCCCGAGCACCGCATACAGCTTAATGGTGGAGGCCGGCCAGAAATCGACCACCCCACCGCTGTCCTGGTAGTGATGCACGGAATAGACCGGTGCCGCGCCCGGCTTTCCATCCGCCAGGATCACCGTGCCGTGGAGGCCAATGCCCCCGGCCGCGGCTTCCAAAGCCCTGTCAAGCGCCTCATCCGCCGATGCCGGTACTGCGAGGAGCACCGGCATCAGCAGGAGAAAGCGCAGCCGCCATTTCATGCCCGTGGCACTACTTCACGGCCTTCAGGTGCCGGATGCGGCCCGTGGCATTCCAGTCCTGCACATATACCCCGCCCTTGCCGTCCCAGCAGGCACCGTGCGGCGCCGTGAAGAACAGCGGACTCCACTGATCCGGCGGCACATTGAAATTCCCCCGCTGTTTCGGGTCCGGATTGTCCCCCAGGTGCGCCACCTCCTTGTTGTCCCCGTCCAGCAGCGTCACGCGGCCCTGCAGTTCCGGGATCACCGCCATCTTGCCTTCAAAGGAGACCGCGCACGGTGCCCGCAGGCCCGTCACGATGGTGGACACGAACTTCCCGTCCAGATCGAAATACTGGAGCCGGTTGTTCCCGCGGTCGCACACCAGCAGCAGCGGCTTTTCCCCGCGCAGGTCCACACCCACACCGTGCGGGGTGTTGAAGTGATCATTGTCATTCCCCTTCCCGCCAAACGTCAGGAGATACTTCCCTGTCGCGTCGAACTTGTGCACGAACGACTTCCCATAGCCATCGGCCACGAAGATCGAGCCATCCGGCGCACTGTCCACCGACGTCGGCTTCCATTCACCCGGGTTGCCATAATTCCCGCTTTCCATCGGGCAC